>Ga0105053_10008662_pt1 | contig 13153 bp, 7 predicted proteins | sample BON01_FD_78093 | JGI IMG/M metagenome (GOLD analysis project Ga0105053, IMG submission 78093) | Freshwater microbial communities from Lake Bonney liftoff mats and glacier meltwater in Antarctica - BON-01 | ecosystem: Environmental > Aquatic > Freshwater > Ice > Glacier meltwater | place: Lake...
CTTCTTGGAGTACTTCAGAGTGTTGTAGTTGCCGAACATGTACAAGCAATGCTTTGCCCTAGTAAGGGACACGTTGAGCCTCCTTGAATCTCGCAAGAATCCAATATCGTGCTTCGGGTTGGCTCTCACAAACGACAAGAAGACGATGTCGGACTCGCAGCCCTGATAGCTATCTACAGTAGAGACCATAACCCCAGAGATACCATATTTTTTAAGAAGCAATCGAATTGAAATAACTTGCTCCTGGTAAAAAGTGATCACTATCACAAGTTTGGCAACATTCACCCCCTTTCTACTCCATAGTGAGATAACGTTACAGATCGCCATAGCCTCGTCTATGTTGGAAGTACTCAGTGATCGCGAAGAGCGTTCTTCTCTTCCATTTTCAACATCCCAAAACAAATACGGTGGGATATCTAACACTCCTTTTCTATTCAAGACGTCACTACTGTCTTTCAGTTGCGACTCGTAATATTGAAGGTTGGAAAACCTTGATATAGATGGATGCATGCGATATTGCGTATCTAGTAAAATAAAAGGATATTTCAAATCGTACATTAATCTGTCCATCATTGAGCGTTGAAACCCGTTGATAGCCGAAGCTGGAGCAATAATGGTCGCATTCAACTGTTTGGGATCCCCTACCAAGATGATATTTCGGGGCTGGAACTGTAATGCAATCCACGTTTCCGCCTCAACGGATTGCGCAGCTTCGTCAACAACCACAAAATCTATTTTCAGGTTGGCTCGGAGCATGGCGGCTCGCCCTGAAACTGCCAATGTGCAAAATATAAATTCAGCTGTTTGAATCAAATTTGATTCTACTACACGAGAGTCGCATTCGTTTTCAACGGCCTCTAGAATTGCAGCCAATCGGTTCAACCAATCTGTGATACTCTCAGTCTTACCTTTCGTTTGATCACCATCGCCACCATCGATTATCCCAGAATCAGAACTGTCTGATGTATCTGAGACACTTCCTAAATCTAATGGATTGGATTTTGAATTGGGTTTTATAACTGGTGTGTAGTCTTCTTCTGATGAGGAATCGGTATCAGCGTACAGTTTACTCGGCACTATTTTCTTAGTACTTTTTGGTGAAGGACTCGTTCGTTTCGGGGATCTATCCACAGGCATTTTTGTTTCGTGAACTTTTTGCTTGACGGGCATATGTGTGGTAATAACTCTACCAGATGATGTTACTGGCTGGTTGATAGAGCTATCACTTTCATCATCAGATCCATCCCATTTCTTCTTATTAGAAGTGTCCCGGATAAAAACCCGGTTAATTTCATCTGCTGCAGTGGGATATTGAGATTGCCATTCTGGTAAACAAAAGAAATATTCTGCCACGTCGTCTTCACTGAGAAAAAAATCGACGTTCCATGTACCAGGTTTTCCTGTCTTTGTTTTCACCACGGTTTTTCTACTCCTGCCTGAAGCTTGTTCCATGCGCATCGTTTTAAAGCCTGGTCTCATCCATATGTAATTGGCAGTGGGAACTTGAGAACAGGGTCCATGTATGGGCAGTTGGATACAATTATGCTTTTTCATAATCTTATACACTTGTTTTGAATGAGACTTGATCCATGAAAGTTGAATTTCTTTTGAAAGAAGCTTTTCAGCACCGCCCTTGAGCCTTAGAACTTCTTTCTTTGAAATATTTTTCAACATTTGAATAGCATCCAATGCAGCATTGAGTTTTTGCTTTAGAGACGGAATTCGAATTTGGAGTTTGGATACCAGAACCAAAATTGGTGACAAGGAATTTTCAAGATCTTTTCGGCATGCATTAACAAGGTTTCGAAGCTGGGAGAAGAAATGCTTGGATGCATCGTGAATATAATAATCACGCGAGGTATCATTGACGATATCGACTACACCTGCTAACGCAATTGGGGGAATGGGCATCTTGTTGGCAGCCAAATCACAAAGGAATCGTTCTAATACAACCTTAACTGCTTGATTGGATGGCGCGCAAATGATTACTTTTTTAACATGGCTGTTTATCACGTTATTTCGGGCCACTATCTGTAGAAAACCAGAAATCGTTCGAGTTTTTCCTGTGCCGGGCGGGCCTTGCCAAAGATGCACTGACTTCGAATGCGTTTCGTCAAAAGCACTTGCAATGGCTCCTTGTTGCGACGGATTCAATTGTCGAAATATCGATTCAACCATCACATCTTCTACTTCAAAGCAATGCTGCTTCGAGCACATTAACATGTCTTGTCCTATCTCCTCCACAGGGTCCTCTTGGTGATCCGACTCATCAGAGTCGCTAAATATCAAGTGGGTTGCGCTTTTTCGCTCCTCCGAGCCGAGTATCTGACTGCTGTAAGAAAGTTGGGGCACGTTACAACGAAACATCCTGGCGTTAGAAATCAAAGATGTGTCACCAAAAACGGCTTCGATCATGGAGCTGGAATGCAGCGCATCATATTCAGAGCTGGATAAAAGCATATCTAAAACTAAGAAAGAGTCCTGACTACTATTGCAACTCGCCACCAGAGCCGGAACTCCATCCTCCCCGCTTCCTTGAAAATACAACACAAAAACCGACGAAGATCGGGTCCACGCGACAGGCAAATTATGGGTCTTAAGCTTAAACTTATATTGCGATGATTTCTCGTCCACACTTTCCAGCGCCACTTTCATTCGCATTGCCGATGCAGCTTTCTTTGCTTTCCGCCGGGTTTCGCCGACAATAAAAGCAGCTTCATATACAATAAGAGGCTTCATCATTACATGTGCTGCATCAAAAGACGGGAAGAAGGAGGGGAGTTTAGATGCCTTATTTGTCAGCTCCCCAATGTTCTGTTGTGCATTGAGCACTTGTAGGTGGAAGCTTCCTGCCAGCACCTTTTTAGGTTTGAGTTTGCGTCGTTGTTTTCTTGGAGGCTCTTGAACAGGATCGACATCAACTTTACGGTGTTTCTTTTCTTCGGTGAATCTGTCCATAAACTCGTTTTTCTCCACGAGGTTGCTTAGCTGGTACATTCTCCACCAATAAAAAAAGATGGCTTTTATCCACTACAATATACTTAAGAAATTAGCATTTGATGGCTTTTATCCACTAGTGGTGCTTTAAAAAAATCGATTTTTGTTGTGTTTTAAAAAAACATTTTTTAATTATCTTCTGTTTGTTCAAAAAATGATGGCTTTTATCCACAATTCATATTTCTTGTATCAAAACACTTTCACTCAACCTGATTCAATCGAATATCATGAGTCATGCAAAAACTTTCGCCAGACTATCTTAATTTACTTGGTATGATAGACTTCCAAAACGGTTAACCACTTACTAAACGAAGATTCTCAAAATGATGGATTTGAAAAATCAGGATAGACTCCTCGAAACGTTTTCTATTTTTGATGTTTTATTAGTTAAGTAAATTATTTTAAAGTTCGGCTTCGTCATCGGACTCAATGACCTTTGTTTTCTTTCGAGGTGGTTCTGATATTGGTTCAACCGCAGTTGATTCATTGACTTCCATATCTTCATCTTCCCCAAACAAATCCTCTTCACTGCTGCTTTCAACCTTTTTCTTTTTGCTCTTTTTCTTCTTTTTTTTCCTCTTTTCGCCTACTGAAGATTCCTCTCTAGATTTCTTTTCAGCTTGAGGGTCAAAATCGATTTCACCAGCAGAATCATCATTGTTCGCATCGTCTTCACTTTCTGGACCGGCGCTTTCTGAACCGCTATCGTCGTCAACAAATCGTTCTTCGTCTCCTTCTTGAGACACTGCTGCTTTTTTGCCTTTCTTTCCTTTCCTTTCCTTTTTCTTCTTCCCTTCAACGTTCTTTCCTTTCCACTGAGCTTTGTGCTCGTCCAATGCAGCTTGTTGTGCATTCACTTGCTTCTCTAACTCTTGATTCTTCTTCCTCTCGCTCGCCTCCTTCTCCTCGTCAAGTTGCTTCTTCTTCTCTTGGAGGAATTTGCTTTCTTCGTCCAACTTCCGACGTTGCTCAAGATCAAAGGCAGCTTTGGTTTGAGCCCAGGCAACATGCTGGGCTGACTTCTCCAAAAGAACATTCACAGCAACAACACCCTCATTCGCTTTATCAGCATGTTTAAATGGATCGAGGCTGCGGGGGGCGCGGACACTCAATGGTCTTTGACTCCCCGTTTCTGGTGGATTCAATTCGTTCGCTTTCTGCTTTTCCAAGAAAGTGAAATTAAAATCTGAAGGACTTCCACCAGGAGAAGACGGTTCTTGAAGAAAACGTTCTCGTTTGCTGGATGATACTGCGATAGAGGCAGCAGCGTTGTGATTTGATCCAGCTAGCCACTCAAAGAGTTGCTTGGCGATTTGAAACATGCTAACTGCCTTGTTGACCAATTTGGGAGTAAGGGTCTCTTTATTATCGCATATATTCGATCCGTATTCACACAACAAGGTCGCAAGGTTCAACCTGTAACTCAGATTCGAAGGGTCTAAATGAATCGCTCGTTTAAGCGCCATTTCTGCCTCTTCAAATTTGTTGACATGAAAGTATGTATTCGCTAAAAACATGTGCATTTCAGGATCACTTTCAAGTTTGAATCTCTTCATACATTGTTGGTACAGTGACATTGCAGAATCGTAGCGCTCTTCTTCCATTGCCAAGTGTCCCAGGTTCATCCATACGCTAGAAGTCGGCGCATCATCTGGCTCACGGAGCCTCTCCCAGATTTGTCTGGCTTCTTTCTTTGAGTCAAGCATCGCCAAACAATTCGCCAAGCCATTACTAGCAAAGATATTACCGTGATTCCTTTCTAGAATCTTGCGGTACCAATCTCGAGCATACTCTACTCCTTGTTTGTATTCTTCTGATTCAGGCTTTTGATGGGCAATGGCGATCAACGCAATATTCGCTAAACTCAACTTGCAGAAACTATCAGGACGATTTTTATCCCCCACTTTTGAAAAATATTCTTTGGCCCTTTTCAATTCTCCTTTGCGAGCAGCAAGTTTCCCTAGCAGCGCATAGGAGTCTTCTTTATTGAATGGTTGTTTTGATGCAGTGTCGTAATATTCTTCTGCTTGCTTGAATAAACCATGCGCCTCAGCAATACTTCCCAATCTTAATATTGCATTCGAATACAAACCTTCCGTTTCCTCGACCAATTGCTTGTATATCGATTCAGCCTCGTCAAAATCACCAGTCTCCTCCAACACTCTTGCAAGGTTAAACCTCAAGGTGATGCTGTCTTCAGGATCGATCTTATCTGCATGTTTAGTCAAGCCTTCTTTGAAAGTCGCTAAAGCACCTCGTAGTTCATGCAACTCAAATTGCAAGGTACCGATGTTATTGTAAACAAAGGCTGAAGGCATCGGTTGCATTCCTTTCGCCGCTTTCGTATAAGCTCTCAATGCTTCGCGCTTGCCTTTTTTCGTTTGGGATAACACATCCTCCTTCTGCTGTATACGCGCCAACTCCAACCATGCCTCAGTGTCTTCAGGGTGCAGTTGAGTCACTTGTCGAAGCAGAGATTGGGCAGGTTGACGTCGGTTCATTCTCGACATCGTCCACGCTGCAAAAGTGCTGGTATCTCGATCTGTCTTGTAATCCTTCGACACTTTTTCGAAAATACCACTTGCCTTCATTCGGGTCTGTTCAACTGTTTGTTTTCGTTTTTTTTCTTTGTCGGGGTTCTTGCTCAGACTTACCGCCATGGTCTTCTCACTCTTAAACAGCAGCATTTGCGCTTTAGCGAACTGCGCCAGAGTGAAATCAGGCCAATGCTTCAATGACCTATCGTAAAAGTCTTTAGCACTCGCAAAGTCTCCTTGCTCATGGAAATTACGACCTAGGATGTAGGCGGCCTCCGCTCTTATCTCTGCGTTATCCGTGTTCTTGTAAGCCTTCCTTGCGAGACTTTCAATTCTCGAATAGTCACGAACGCTATCAGATTCCATAAAGAAGAAGTGATTTGCGAGATGGGTAAGAACCAAGGAATTTGACCCTTGGAGAGCATATGCCTTCCTCAATCTGCCCATTGCTTTTTGGGACATTTGAACATCAAGACCTGTTTGATTCATTTGGGCTCTACCAAGTTCAATCACAGCAAGAGCCACCAGCGCATTCGCGTCTTCGTCATCCATATCCAAAGCCCTCTCAAAGCATTCAACTGCCCGCGATTCTAAACCAAGTTCATAGAAACATAAACCTAAATTGACACGGACGGTGGGGCTGCAGCCTGGGTGGTCTCTGATCGCCCTCTTATACAGATCGCGAGCTTCTTTAAATTGACGCTTTTTGAAAAGCATCGCAGCCCGTCCGAGTTTCGCTAAAAGATTATTTGGATCCAACTCAAGTGCTTGAGTGAATTGATTCAACGCTTCAGACTGTTCATTCCTCGCCAGCGAATAAAGACCTTTGTTCACCAACGTTATCCCACGCTTGTCGTCAATCTTGTCAGCTCTACTGAAAAGGTCCACCGCATCCGTCAAGTATGTAGCATTCGGGGTTCCATGAGCAAGCGTGATCTTGTAAGCTGCTAGAGCATTCAACATAATCAGGCGGCCCATGGGATCGTGATCGTAGTAAGCCTCCACTTCAGGTGAACACCCTTCCTCCAGAATGCGTTCAAACTCCGCAAGTCTGTTCTGCCCATAGTATTCCACTGCGAAATCCAGCCACCGAGGTAAATCTGCTTGTTCTGCCTGCAAGATGCCCAATAGATCTTCAACAGGAGGAAGATTCTCTATCGATATCTCAATGGCTTCGTCGCTTGTACGACCAGACTCATCACGCACTGGGATCTCCAAGAACTTCGTTTGGATCATTGGCTCATCGTCTAAAATTGCTGATACATCGCTATCAGCCATTGTTCCGAATATATCTAGGAGCTAATCAACTTCTCTAGGTGTCCTTTCCAACTTTACTCGATCCTTCACCTTTAACTACAGTGTATCTCGCAAACCGCAAAAGATTCACTCTTAACCTCACAGCCAGATGAGAGGCGGTACGGTCCCCTCGAAAGTACCTGGAAATGGTGCGTTGGCTGATGTTTGCCCTGGCCTTCGTCAGTTTAATCGCGATTGTTTTTCTTTCATTGGAGGCGTCTTATCTAGCACTGGCCACATTCTCCATCGCATCTGACCCTCATATTAATCCATATGCGGTATTCAGTTCCATAGGGGCATCGGGGACACGATCGAACAAACACATGCTCTTGTGCATCGCAGAGGCAACCTGCAATGCCACTGCTGGATGCAAATATTGGGGCAACTTTATGTATTATTCTTTGTTGAAATTCAAAAGTCGGGAATATAGTTTGGTGTTGCTAGGCGGCTGTCAACACGGTAATCCAAACCCAAATGATTACGCTGCGAATATACCGGATCCGGTACTATTTGAAAAAAATGAACGATTTCAAATAGACGAGGACAAATTGCGACAAGCTATTGCTTCCATGCCCTCTCCTGAATTTTCGCCTCTTCCAGAGATATCCAGTTATCATTGTAAACACAGAACGAATAGGGTACCGGCTTTTTTGCAATCCTGTCTCGAAGATAGTTTTCCAGCTGGTATTAACACTACTTTAAATGACCATTTCTGGGATAATTGCTCGAAAGTCATTCCAACTTTGAATTCATCCTCAACAAAAATCTCCATCGTTCAAGTTTTCAGAGATCCGCGAGAAACCACCTTAACGTGGTGTCGAGATGTTAAAATGAAATCACGACTACAGTTTGACGAATGTATTAAGAAACGTCATAGTTGGTATATCGTGAATACCGCGTTTAGGAATAGGTGGACCATGCAACACGGTGCACATCGGTTCGATCTGTCGGACATGAAAAAAAATACTCGAGATTATTTCCGGAGATTAACAAACGCATTGCATGGATTTACTCCTTCTGAGCATGTCTTGGATCACTGTATCATTAAAAATAAACTGCAAAACTACGAGCAAGCCACTTCGGAACCATGGTACATTGAAACAGGCGAGGAAATTGCCAAGCTATTTAATCGCACGGCATCCATTTACATATCTGATACATGGATGAGAAATTTGTACAACCTCTAATAAAGGACTGTCCAATGTCTAGTATGTTAGTTTGGTGAATTTAGATGAGCAATATTAAAAATGGTTTCATCTGCTTTTGTAGCATATGTTGGACGTGGATTTTAATTGAAGTGCATCATGGATAGCAGGAGTTATTGCTTTAGTTTTACAACTGAAGAAACATTCAAAATTCTCGATGTTTACACAACATACGCCGTGTGACTTAAAGCAAATTCCGAACAAAGAACAATCATGTAACTGAGCGTGCTAAAAAATTATATCTTTCCTACAAAACCAGGAACGCAAGTAGCATTATAGAATATAGCTTAGAGTGTCGATTGAGTCAGTAGTGAAGAATGGTTTATCATTCTATGCTCGTTGCCCCCAAATGTTAAGATTTAATGAGTATGTGAATCCTATTTGAGCGTTCAAATGATGATTTGCAGAGGCATTATCTCCCAATTACACGCTTGGGTGTTGAAACTATTTGGTCCAGCTGAACCTCCGTTTCGTTGTTGATGTATATGTCGCTGAACACTAGGTCAGCCTCGTTGTTATGTTTCATCACGGTAGGATATTTGAATCGTGAATTCAAATTTTCTTTCTTTCGTCCTAGAAACACCGGAGATTTAAAATACATTGAATCCTTCTTTCCTCAAGATGAAACCTGCAATTAAAATTCAGATTTTGAAGGAAAACGGATAACAATCGAAGTGGACTGAACTGCAACCTTATTACTGAGTATTCTCGAACGACAATATATTCACAAGCTGGAAGTAGATATAAAGCAGTTTGTGTGGAGGTGGACGAACTGCTATTTTTTAAGAGAGCTTGAGCTTGGGTGTATCATTCGCCTCTGGGACACTTACTTGGCTGAGGATAGGGAAGGGTTCACATTAAAGCTATTGGAAGAAATTGCTAACATTATTTAATATATGGTCATATTAGAATGATTGATTTGTGTACGTCCCTTTGAAATCCAGTCAAGTCCTAGTTTGCATTCCTGTTGATAGCAGCCTCCAAATCTGTGGTTGGATTATGGTACGTGATGGATTAGGATAATCAATACAAATTGCGGGATTATATTTTGTTGTATTCTTATTGGTGTAGATGAATTTCCGAAACAGATTACGTTTTCAGGCAAGTCGCAAACATTTAATTTGCTGCTGAAGTTCAATCCAGATGGACAATCAAATAGATAAGGTATGCCATTGGAGCATTTATAGAACTGACTGCATAGGGATGAAAAGGTTTTTTCCAATTATCTTCACTGTATAGCGTTCCTTGATATTTGAAATCCAGATGGTTATCATAATGCAAATTAATAGTTGCAGTCGTGCATCCACATGGAATATCGATGCTTTTCGATGGAGACGTGCTTGGATACAGGGAAGGAGAACTACTAGATGAAATCGATGGTGAAGTAGACGGAGAACTGCTTGGTGAAGTGGAAGGAGATCTTGATGGAGAACTACTTGGCGAAGTTGAAGGAAAGCAATCGACACCGAGGATTTTGATATCTATTTCTAGAAGCCTGCTGTTGCGAATCACCCGAGCATTTTCAGAGCTCAAATTCCAACAAAGTGGATAGTTGAAAGCTCGAGCATGATGAAACATATATCTCATGTTCATGACCCTGCTCACATCCCAAGCACCTATATCTTGATTAAAAGTGCTGGCAAAATAAAACATAGCTTCTATGTTCGTAACGCTACTCATATCCCAATTACCTATGTTGTGGTTGAAAGAAATGGCAACATAGAACATAGAATCCATATTCGTAACACTGCTCACATCCCAACCACCTATGTATTGTTGAAAGCTTGGGCATAATAGAACATGAATTCCATATTCGTAACACTGCTCACATCCCAACCACTTATATCTTGATTGAAAGCTTCGTTATAGTAAAACATATAATCCATGTTCGTAAGCTGCTTACATCCCACAGACTGATATCTTCATTAAAAGTCAGCTTTTTGTAAAACAGAGACCGCATGTCGGTCACCATGGAAGTATCCCATTCACTAATATCTCCATAGATAGCCACAACTTTTTCCTTTTCCGTCCCTCCAGATATGTAACTATCGACAGCGGACTTGATAGTAGAATCACTAAGAACTACGTACCCATGAACGCATGCTAGTTGCAATAGAACAAGGAAGAACGCAAATGCACGAACCATCTGTTTTTGTTTTGATGAGTTCTCGAAATAAATAAAATAGTGAATGTCGATATTTTCTGATTTTAGAAAGCCGTACAAGTCGTACAGCAATCAGTTTAGTGAAATATTGAAGATTAAACTGAGGAATAAGATATGCCGGTCTCGTTTTCAAGCGCAAAAGATCTGGCGGTATCTTGAAGAGAATGGGGGCAGTTTTTTTGTGTCGGAAGACGCGCACCAAGTCCTTATTAGCGACGAATTTGATTTGCCTTCAAAACCAGCCCAAAATTCAAATGGCGTCTCAACCTCTTCCGACTTTTTGGGTCAATTTAGTGGCGCGTTTTCTCTATTAATGCCCCAAAACGCTCTTGGTCGTGTTACCCTGGTAGGCGTGAGTTTTTTAGCGCTAGGTTCGTTGTATAAACGACTCGTTCAAGATATCCGTCCATTCGCCTTGATACTTCTCTTGAAAACCGGATATGATAAAGCTAGTTTAAAGTTGTATTCCCGTGATCTAGACTCGCATTTAAATTTCCTTTTTGCATTTGAGGAAAACGGAAGAGATGAATTGGAGAATGAAAAGGTTGTCAAAGATTGGGCAGAACAAATAGCCATAAGATTTGTAAACCATGTTTTCAAGTTCTCAAAGAACGGCCAAAAGACATTTGCAGATGTTCTTGTTAACCGAATGTTCAAACATTTGTCGAGACATCGTTATGGTTTCGAAAACGAATCAATGGTGTGGTACAAAAGCGAGCTTCAACAGTTGAGTTGGTCCCTACGCACTTCTTGGAGGAGATTCGTGCTGCCAGCGGATAGGGTTGGATCCCCGCAGCCGATAGGTCTCGTCGATTGATGTATTCGGGCATTCGCAGCGGAAATTTTTGAAAATGATTATCGGGTCTTGGAGCTGGAAGCGCTTCATGAGCAGTCGGAAACGCAATGGACTGCCGCCAATATACTTTCAAAATCAGCTGTGAATTTATCCGATCAAATATACGGTCACTCCCAAACGGATACAGTAAGATATGGTTTCGTTTACGGGACCCAAATAGAGATTAAATGGAGGAAGATGTCAAAGTTATAAGAAACCATATCAACTAGTAATTCTCTTTCCCAAGATTAAATTTGAATCATTTAGATATCATTAGATTCATTTCCGATCCGAAAATGTCGTGAACATGTTATATTGGTACAAAAATATCAACAGGCTCTTTTCCCAAAACCAGTTGTTTGATAAGAATGCATTTTCTTGGAGCCTATAACTTTTGTTTCTTTTGTCGGTAGTTTCGGTCCACGAGCAGACGAAATATTTCCTATACAACTGTAGGAGTGAATTTAAAATTGCAAAACAGGAGAATAATTGCTTTTTATGTATTAATGTTTATACTAGATACACTCTAGAACGTATCACAGAGGACTAGGCCATTCGAGAACTCATTGAAAATATCTTACTTTGCATACAATATTTTAAAAAATGGTTGTTAAAAGATTTAAACAGGAAAAACTGCCGGGGAGATAAGAAATGAGATAACCAAAGCAAAACCACAACTTGAATCAAGTTTACCATCATTTATAAAATGAATTTAATACTGAGTATTTCGGTGACTTTAGCTGCAATGGTGAGTGCAGGTTCGACAGAAGGAGACGTAGGAATAACTTTTTCCGGGGGGGGGCTTTCGAGCGCATGCCGTTGCAACAGGAGTGGTATCAGGGCTCTCTGCGGGTTCAGGAGATGGACAGACGAGGCTTACAAAGCTATTTAACAGCACCAAATTAATTGGCAGTAACTCAGGGGGTTCATGGTTCTTTTCGCAACTGGCTTACTCTAAAATCTTCGTAGAAATGATAGGATCTATATCTGATCAAAGCAGCGTTAACGGTGCTGCTGATGTTTACTATGATAAATGGGTGTTTCCATTTATCAACAACCCTCGAACGAAACGAATGTTGCTGTTAGATGACATAGGTGGAGCTATCGGTGCTGTCATTGAAAGAGCGTTTGAGTACATCGGCATTGGACGCACCTGGTACACTTTGATCTCGAATGTAATTCACGGTGGTATTAGTTGGCAATCATTTGTCGAGTCTATCATTCACATTCCAGGTGACATTGATTCAACAGTGTCTCTACGCTCCGCCAAGTCCAACCCTTGGTGCACCGATAAGATATGGGCAATTGCAGCTGCCATAGTATCCCCTTCTACGAATAATTATGATGGTGGTTTCGGGTCCTTTAACACCCAATGCGACAAGACTGCTCACTCCTTCACATACAAAGTGAAGGAAGAATTTGCAGCTGGTATTTCTGTCCCTGTGACATTTTCTACTGTCCTTGGTTCGAATTCGGAATCACCTTTGCCTTTCATTCCGGAAACAAGTACTTTTACCCCTTCCTATGATATACTGGAGCGACCTTCTACTCTGCATCCAATTGGGAAGACGGTAAGAACTATCATCGCAAACGAAACAGTTGTTCCAGGACCAGGCATGTCCAGCAACGAAGTGTCTATCAACGATGCAGTAGCCACATCGAGCGCTTTTCTCGCACAAGCCCTGAGCATATTTGAAGAACTGAACCCTTATGTAGGAACTGCTGCTTGGTTCTCGCCTGATGCTTGGAGCAAGCTATTGGATCTAACCATTCGATTTGCAGCACATCCATCAGTCAAACCAGAAGCTGCGTTTTCAAAAGGTGCTGATCTCGTGAGACCTCGAAAGGACCAAACGTGCGATCAATGGCTGGATGAAGTTGCAAGTAATCATGTCATGACACTATCAGATGGAGGCTATGTGGATAATACCGGAATATCGAATATTGTCGCCACAGCAGCAAACAATTCGGTTATTACTGTTGTCATGAACACCAAGTGTTGGTTCAATACACCGAGTCTGGTAGATAGCTTCTACACCGTGTCTGGTATATTTGTACTTTCCTGGATTGCGTAATTTAAAGGAAAGTAATGACGTCGTCTTTATTTTTATTAACATTA
>Ga0105053_10008664_pt1 | contig 13152 bp, 9 predicted proteins | sample BON01_FD_78093 | JGI IMG/M metagenome (GOLD analysis project Ga0105053, IMG submission 78093) | Freshwater microbial communities from Lake Bonney liftoff mats and glacier meltwater in Antarctica - BON-01 | ecosystem: Environmental > Aquatic > Freshwater > Ice > Glacier meltwater | place: Lake...
GCTTGGTTGCGGGTGATGCCGCTCATGAAGCGGGGGATGTCGTCGGCCTCGTCGAGGTTTTCGTTGAATACTACAAATCGAGGTAAAGCACTTTGGAGTTGCGCCCGTTCTTGGTGTAATCTTCACGACGTTCAGTCGGCAGGTAATCGATCGTTCCTTCTTCGAACGCACAAACTTTGGAAAAGAACTTGCTGGCCTGTGTCGTCATGGCAATGACGCGCTTGGAGCCACGCTCCTTGGCTTCCGCGCAGGCAAACTCGACCATCTTGCGCCCGACGCTCTTGTTCTGGTAGAAGGGTTGCACGTAAACGCTGCCGACTTCGATCACTTCGCCGTCGTCGTAGCTCTTAAGGTTCACGCAGCCGACGATGCTCCCGTCGATTTCATAGACGAGGTAGTCGGTGATGGTGGCTTCGATTGATTCCTGCGAGCGCTCCCGTAGGCTCTCGGATCGGACGCCGTTGCGCGTGATATTGTAAATCGAGTGGGCGTCCGCCGCGACGGCGCGACGGATGGATTGATAGTCATTACTGTAGACCATCGTGCCGATGCCGACCTTGTCGAAGATTTCGTTGAGCAGCGCGCCGAAGAGTCGCCCGTCGAGGATGTGTGCTCGCGGCGTGCCCGCGTTGATCGCTTTGACGGCGTGCTTCGCTTTGCTCCGTAGGCGCTCGGGGATTTTCTCGGCAGAAACTTCCAGCAAAGCCTCTAAGTCGGCCACGGGCAGGTTAGTCAATGAGTGCCCGTCGATTTGCAGACCTTCCTGTGTCGTCATATAGATGAGCTTGGAGGCGCTGAGTTTCGAGGCCAGTTCGGAGGCGAGCAGGTCGGAGTTGATCCGCAGGGTGATGCCCTCGCGGCTGAAAGCGATCGGCGTGACTACGGGTATGGTGTCGGCGTCGAGCAGTTTATTAAAGAGCACTACGTCGAGCTTATCAACGGCACCGCTGCTGAGCTGGTCTTCGCCTTTGACGATGCCGATCTCTTTACTCCGCACGCCGTTGCAGGTGGTGCAGCGCAGGCCGTTGCGAGTGAGGCCTTGCATTACTTCGAGGCTGACCATGGCGGCGGCTTCGGTCGCCAGTTCCAAAGTGGCGGCGTCCGTCTTTAGCTCGCCGTGCGGGTCGCTGATCGTGATTTTTTTTTGCTCGGCCAGTAAGGTGAGCTGTTGGCCGATGCCGTGCACGAGCACCACTTTGATATTGAGCGAACGGAGCACCGAGATATCAAGCAGCACGTTCTGAAAGTTCTCATGCGCGACGAGGCTTCCGTCGAGTGCGAGCACGAAGACATGATCCCGAAACATGGGCACATATTTCAGGATGCCCCGCAGGTCGGTGGGCTTGATTGTGTTTTCGTTGTTCTCGTCGCAATGCATAAGATGTGATTCACTGTGCGATTCCTCTGAGAGCTTGCAAGGCGCATGTTTTGCGTTTGGTCTGTTCGTAGGGGCGCGACTTGTCACGCCCGCGCCGGAATGGCTCCTGCCTATCGGCGGGCGTGACAGTCGCGCCCCTACGAATAATGTCCAAAGACCCCTTGCAGAATATCCCCATCGCTTTTACGGAACCGCTTGAGAGCTTTCTCGCATGGCTGGAGCTGGAGCGCGGGCTGTCGGCCAATACACTGCAAGCCTACACGAGCGACTTGGTGCAATGTGTTGAGTTTCTAGCAAAAGAGGGCGTTGAGGATTGGGTGCAGGTCGAATCGGCGCATGTCTTGGCATGGACGACGAGTTTGAGCCGTGCGGACTTCGCTCGTAGCAGTCAGGCGCGCAAGCTCTCGGCGTTGCGGATGTTTGCCAAGCACTTGGTTCGTGAGAATGTGCGTAAGGATGATGTGACCGAGTTGCTGGGCGCGCCCAAGCTCTCGCGTAAGTTGCCCGATGTACTGACGCTAGAAGAAGTGGAGCGTTTGCTTAACGCGCCTTCCACTAGCACGCCATACGGGTTGCGCGATCGTGCGATCCTAGAGCTATTCTACAGTAGCGGCCTGCGGGTCTCCGAACTCTGCGGGATTTTATTACAGAGCATCAATCTCGACGACGGCTATGTGCGCGTCTTCGGCAAAGGCTCGAAAGAGCGCGTCGCACCCATTGGCAGCGCCGCGGTCAAAGCAGTGCAGGATTATATCACCGGCGGACGTCCACAGTTTATCAAAGCCCGCACGGGCAGTGAGCTTTTTCTCAGTCAACAGGGCCGGGCGATTTCGCGCAAAATGGTGTGGGTGTTGATCAAGGAGCACGCACGCCGCGCAGGAATTAAAAAGCCGATCAAGCCGCACTTATTACGGCACTCCTTTGCGACGCATCTGCTCGAAGGCGGAGCCGATTTACGAGCCATTCAGGAAATGCTCGGCCATGCAGACATTTCGACCACACAGATTTACACCTCGGTGCAATCGCAGCGTTTGGCGGATGAGCACGCGCTCTATCACCCGCGAGCGAAGAAGTAGGGGCTTCACAAGTGACGCCCCTACAATGGCAGCAACCTGACATTTTTTTGATGACACCCTTTCAACCTAAAAAACGCAGTTCTCTACTACGACGGAGGTCTGCCGAATTTAGGTTCAATCGTCCGGCTGCCGAACGTTTGATTGGTCTAGCCTTGCGCTTGCTCTGGCGGAGTCTGCACAGGCAGCTTATCGCCGCAGACTTTACAGAATGTGGCGTCGTGATCGTGGTTTTCCCAGCCACAGGCGGGGCAGACGGGGTTAGCATCTGCGGTCGGTGTTTTTGGATGCGTCATTTCCGCGGTCACGATCGCAGTCGGCACCGCAATGATGCCGTAACCGGTAATCATGATGAGTGAGGCAAAGAACTGTCCTAGCGGGGTTTGTGGGGAAAGGTCGCCATAGCCGACGGTGGTCAGCGTAACGATCGCCCAATAGACGCTCTTCGGGATACTGGTGAAGCCGTGTTCTGCACCTTCGATCAGATACATGATTGACCCGAGGATCAGCACCATAATGACGACCGTAAAAACAAAGATGGAGATCTTCCGAGCTGAGGCGCGTATTGCTCGCATCAGGGTGTTGGCCTCGCCGACGTATTTCGCTAGCTTGAGCACGCGGAAGATGCGCAGCACCCGCAGCACGCGCAGCAGCATCAGGTAGTGCGCGCCGGGGATGAGTAAATCTAGGTAGGTCGGTAATATCGCGAGTAGATCGACCACGCCGAAGAAACTTCGGCTATAGCGGACGGGACTTTCGGAGACGTAGAGGCGGAGGAAATACTCGACCGTAAACAGCCCGGTGATAATCCACTCCATGACATAGAGCGCGTGTCTCGTTTCGGGCGAGATCGTTGGGATACTCTCCCAGAGCACGACTGCTACGCTGAAAAGGATCGCAATGATCAGGACAATATCGAAGGCCTTCTCATCCCAGCGACTGGATTGAAAGATAATGCGCCGACACTCGGATCTAAATCGCCCTGACATGCGGTGTAGGGAAACTTCTGCGGGTGGAGATGGCAAGTGGGGAATGGAGGGGCCGTGGCGTCGTCGCTCGCGACGGCCTCAGCAGTGGAGTCGGCGCGGTGAAGCTAAACACAACTGGCCGCTAAAGTCTGAGGCGTTCATGAGAGAATGAGTCTGCGTGCTATTCGAGTCTGACCCCGTCGGCTAGCCCTGTTCAGCAACTCTTTGCTGCGCACGATGCCGCGCCACCCGCTTACGATTCATTTGTCGTTTGTGAGCTTCCGATTTACGAGGTCTGCCTCGTCTCAATAGGATGAGGGGGAGTTGGTAATCGACAAAGCAATTTCTTCGCGAAAACGCCTGGGCTGATTTCAAAAGATGCCAGACTTTGAGTTTTTTTGAGTGGGCGTCGTGAATGTATGGCTCACTAAGGATGCGGTTGGCTTTCCAGATCCATTGCGGATATTCCAAATCGTGGTGCACGGCCAGTAGCTCAGCCAATGTGGCCAGCCAGGTATCGGCGATTGCACCGCCTTCGAATCGGTTGGCGAGAATTTGCGGTTCTTCACGGATCGCTTCCGAGAGTTCGCGCCGGCTCGTCGCTCGGGCGATCTCGTGCTCGAAGTCGGCCAGTTCGTAGCCGAAGCGTTCCTTTGAGTCACTTCGCAGTGCGATCTCGAATAGGCTGTTCGGACGTTTATCAATTTTCATCGCGATCAAATACGATGCGGTGGGAAACGAAATTTTAAGATTAGGGAGTTTTTCCATCTCCGGCAGATTGCTGACGTAGGTTTCGCCTTTGGGTGAGAGGAACTGGCGAACTCCCTGATCGAGCCATCCTTCCGGCAGCGCTTCTTCTTGTGTGATACGGTGGATTAGCTGTTCGCCTAGTTCCTTCGGGTGAACTGGGCTTCCATGTCTATGTAATGGTTTAATGAATATTTATTAAACTATTACGCGTCAGACTCTCAACCTTTGTAGCCCCTACGTTTAAAAAAGGCCGCACTCTTTCGAGGTGCGGCCTTTGGAAATAATCTGACTACGTTTTACGGCAGCTTGGTCGTGCCCATCAGGAACTTATCGCACTCGCGGGCGACGGCGCGGCCTTCGTTGATCGCCCAGACGATGAGCGATTGGCCGCGGCGCATGTCGCCGGCGGCGAAGACGCCTTCGACGCTGGTTTCGAAGTTGCCGTAGTCGGCCTTCACATTAGAGCGGGCGTCGAGGTGGAGGCCTAGCTCTTCAGCGATGGTCGCTTCGGGGCCGAGGAAGCCCATCGCGAGCAGCACGAGATCGGCGTCGAGCACGCGCTCGCTGCCTTCGACCTTCTTCGGGATGAAGCGGCCGTTTTCGTTGGTCCACTCGATGTTGTGAATGTGGACGGCCTTGACCTTGCCATCGGCATTACCTTCGAACTTGCTGGAAGTGACGAGATATTGGCGAGGATCTTCACCTTGGATCTCGGCAGCCTCTTCTTGGCCGTAGTCCATCTTGTAAGTCTTCGGCCATTCGGGCCATGGATTGTTCGCAGCACGCTCGGTCGGGGGCTTGGGCATGATCTCAAGCTGAGTTACGCTCTTGCAACCGTGGCGGAGGGAAGTGCCCACACAGTCGGTGCCGGTATCGCCACCGCCGATGATCACGACGTTCTTGCCCTTAGCGAGTTCGCTGAACTGCTTGGACTTGCCATCCTTGATGTCCCAAAGCTCTTTGGTGTTGGGTCCGAGGAACTCCATGGCGAATCGGACATTACCTAGCTCGCGTCCTTCGATTGGAAGGTCGCGGGGCTTGGTGGCACCGCAGCACAGCACGACGGCGTCGAAGTCTTCCATCAGTTGCTTGGCGGGAATGTCTTTGCCGATTTCAACGCCACAAGTGATGGTGATGCCTTCAGCTTCCAGCAGTGAGGTGCGACGAGTGACGACCTGCTTTTCCAGCTTCATGTTGGGGATGCCATACATGAGCAGGCCGCCTGGGCGGTCGGCACGTTCGTAAATGGTAATCAGGTGGCCAGCTCTGTTCAGTTGGTCGGCCGCAGCGAGACCTGCAGGGCCCGAACCGACTACGGCAATCTTCTTACCGGTGCGCTCCTTTGGGGGGGTGGGTGTGACCCAACCTTCGTCAAATGCTTTGTCGATGATGGAGCACTCGATATCTTTAATCGTCACGGGTGGCTCGATCACGCCAAGCACACAAGAGCCTTCGCAAGGAGCGGGGCAGACGCGGCCGGTGAACTCGGGGAAGTTGTTCGTCTTCATCAGACGCTCGTAAGCGTTGCGCCACTTGCCCTGATAGACGAGGTCGTTGAACTCGGGGATGAGGTTGTAGACGGGGCAACCGCTGGCCATGTTGGCGAGGGTGAGTCCCGTGTGGCAGTAGGGCGTGCCGCAGTCCATGCAACGCGCGCCCTGTGTCTGCACTTTTTCTTCGTCGAAATGTTCGTGAATTTCGTCCCAGTCCTTCACGCGTTCGAGTGGTGGCCGATTCGCAATTGTCTTGCGCTCGAATTCCATAAATCCAGTTGCTTTTCCCATAGTTTTTAAGAGTTGAAAGTTGTTTGTTGGGAGTGGGAAGAGTGTTGTTTTGGGGAATAAATCAAACTTCTGGTTTCTGTCTTCTGACTCCTGAATTCTGGCCGTAGGCCTAGTGTCCTGCTTTAACGTTTTCTTCGAATGCGGCTTGGATGGCGTCGTCGCCGGCGAGTCCGCGTTCTTCGGCGCGTTTCACCGCTTGAAGCACGCGTTCGTAGTCTTGTGGCATAATCTTCAGGAACTTGCCTGCAGTTTCTGGCCAGTCGTCGAGGATGCTTTGTCCGCGCTTGGAACCCGTGTAAGCAACATGCTTCTCGATCTTGCTTTTGACGAGATTCATCTCTTCGTCGCCGCACTCGATCAATTGATAGACGTGGACCATTTCGGGGTTTAAACGGTTTTGAACGAAGTCGCCCACTTCATCGTAAACGTAAGCCACGCCGCCAGACATGCCAGCGCCAAGGTTACGGCCAGTGGTGCCGAGGTTGATCACCATGCCACCGGTCATGTATTCGAGTGCATGGTCGCCCACGCCTTCGACCACGGCTTCGACACCGGAGTTACGCACGCAGAAACGTTCGCCCGCCATGCCTGCGACGTAGGCTTCACCGGCGGTTGCGCCGTAAAAGCAGACGTTGCCCGTGATGATGTTTTCGTGCGCGACGAATGGCGATTCCGGATGAGGACGAACGATGATCTTCGCGCCGGAGAGGCCCTTGCCTAGATAGTCGTTGGTATCGCCTGTCACGGTGAAGGTCATACCCTTCGGGCAGAACGCGCCGAGTGACTGACCCGCGGAACCGGTGAGGTTGATCTTAACACAGTCTTCAGGCAGGCCAGCGGCTCCGTGTTTACGAGAGATTTCTGCGCCAGTAATGGTGCCCACTACGCGATTAATATTCACGACCGGCAGGTTGATCTCGACGGCTTTGCCTTCTTGGATAGCAGGCTGCGCTTGTTTGAGGATCTCGCACATGTCGAGGGATCTGTCGAGCAGGTGATCTTGCTTCAAGGTGCAGTAGGTGCCGACTTCGGGGCCGACATTTGGCTTGTAGAGGATCTTGCTGTAGTCGAGTCCCCGGGCTTTCCAGTGGTCGATAGCTTGGCGCATTTCGAGCTTATCGACGCGGCCCACCATTTCGTTGATCGAGCGGAAGCCGAGCTTGGCCATGGTCTCGCGAACTTCTTCAGCGATATACTTCATGAAGTTGACGACTGCGGCTGCATCCCCGTTGAAGCGCTTGCGCAGCTCTGGGTTTTGTGTCGCGACGCCGACGGGGCAAGTGTTCTTGTGACAGACGCGCATCATCAAGCAACCGAGTGTTACGAGTGCTGTGGTGGCGAAGCCGAACTCTTCCGCGCCGAGCAAGCAAGCGATGGCCACATCGCGGCCTGTCTTGAGCTGACCGTCGGTCTCGACGACCACGCGGGAGCGGAGGTCGTTGAGTAGGAGTGTTTGATTGGTCTCCGCGAGGCCGAGCTCCCATGGGGCACCTGCGTGCTGGATGGAGGAGCGGGGCGAAGCGCCTGTGCCGCCATCGTAGCCAGAAACGAGGATGACGTCGGCCTTGGCCTTGGCCACACCGGCCGCAATCGTGCCGACGCCGACTTCAGAAACCAGCTTCACGTTCACACGGGCGTTGACGTTTGAATTTTTCAAATCGTGGATCAGCTCAGCCAAATCCTCAATCGAGTAAATGTCGTGGTGCGGAGGAGGGGAGATGAGTCCCACGCCAGGAGTGGTGCCGCGCGTCTTGGCGATTGGCGGTAGCACCTTGTGCCCGGGTAGCTCGCCACCTTCGCCGGGCTTGGCGCCTTGGACGATCTTAATTTGAATCTCGTCGGAGTTGACGAGGTAGTAGCTAGTCACACCGAAGCGACCTGAGGCCACTTGCTTGATCGCGGAGCGGCGGCTGTCGCCGTTGGCATCTGGATTGAAGCGGTCGGAATCTTCGCCACCTTCACCCGTATTCGACTTCCCACCGATGCGGTTCATCGCGATCGCGATGGCTTCGTGAGCTTCCTTCGAGATCGAGCCGTAGGACATCGCGCCTGTCTTGAAGCGCTTCATGATGGTTTCGATGGGCTCGACTTCTTCGATCGGGATGGACTTTGACTCGTCGATCTTGAAATCCATCAAGCCGCGGATTGTAAACATCTCCTTCGACTGATCGTTGATCACGTTGGAGTATTCTTTGAACACGCCATAGTCGCCGAAGCGAGTCGCCATCTGCAGCTTGTGAATGGTGATCGGGTTGAAAAGGTGACGTTCGCCGCCTGCGCGCCATTGGTAGATGCCGCCTGAGTCGAGCGCATCGCCGCGCTCGTCGTCGCGCGGCGCGAAAGCCTTGCGGTGGCGGGCATTGGTTTCTTTGGCGATGGTGCCCAGGCCGATGCCTTCGATGCGGGATGCGGTCTTGGTGAAATACTTTTCGATGACGGACTCCTTAATGCCGATCGCTTCGAAGATTTGCGCACCACGGTAGGAGGCGACGGTTGAAATGCCCATTTTGGACATGGTCTTGATCACGCCGTTGAGGTTGGCCTTGAGGAAATTATAGCAAGCGGTGTCAGCATCGACTTTAACATCGCCGCAATCCACCAAGTGGCGGACGGTTTCGAGGGCGATGTAGGGATTGATCACATCGGCTCCATAACCGATGAGAAGGGCGAAGTGATGGACTTCGCGCGGTTCGCCGGATTCGATTACGATGGAGACGCGCGTGCGTGTGCCTTGGCTGACGAGGTGGTGGTGGAGGCCAGCCACTGCGAGCAGTGCAGGGATCGGTGCCCTCTTTGGCCCTAGCTTGCGATCAGAGAGGATGAGGATGTTGACTCCGTCGCGGATGGCGGCGTCGGCGTTCTCGAAGAGTTGATCAAGGGCGGCTTCCAGCCCCTTGCCTGAGATTTTTGGCTCGGAAATACTGTTGTGACCTTCGGCGAGGCCGCCTTCAGCAGTTTCAAATGTGATCGACAGACGACTCGATTTGAAGCCCGGCAGATCGATATTGCTGAGTTGTGCCAGCTGGTGGCGGTCGATCAGCGGCGACTCATATTTGATCATGCGGCAGCTTTTGGGGCCGGGACGGCTTAAGTCGCCCTCGGAGCCGATGAAACTGACACTCGCCGTGACGAGCTCTTCGCGGATCGGATCGATCGGTGGATTGGTGACTTGTGCAAAGAGTTGCTTGAAGTAGTTATAGAGCAGCTGCGGCTGATCGGAGAGCACGGCGAGGGGAGCGTCGTTACCCATCGAGCCGAGCGGTTGCTTGCCGGCCTCTGCGCTAGGACCGAGGATGAAGCGCATGTCCTCGAAGGTATAGCCGAAGGCTTTTTGGCGTGTTTCGAGTGTCTCGAAATTGTCGTCAATCACCACTTCGGGGGCAGGCAGGTCTTCAGAATTAACGAGATTCTCTTTCAGCCATTGACCGTAAGGCTGTTCGGAGGCGATTTGCTCTTTCAGCTCTTCGTCGCCTATGATGCGGCCTTTTTCCATATCAATCAGGAACATCCGGCCTGGCTCGAGACGGCCTTTTTTGATGACGTTCTTAGGCTCGATGCCTTCAAGCACACCGACTTCGGAAGCGAGGATGACCTTGTCGTCGGAAGTTACATAGTAGCGAGAGGGGCGCAGACCATTACGGTCGAGCGTCGCGCCGACTTGCACACCGTCGGACATCGCCATCGAGGCGGGGCCATCCCAAGGCTCCATCATGCAGGCGTGAAACTCGTAAAAGTCGCGCTTGTATTGCGGCATGCTCTTATGGCGCTCCCACGGCTCGGGGATCATCATCATCATGGCATGCGCGAGGCTACGACCGGAGAGGACGAGGAACTCCAGGCAGTTGTCGAACTTCTGCGAGTCGGAGCCGTCTTCGCGGATGATCGGCAGGATCTTCTTCAGATCATCGCCGAAGACTTCGCTAGCCAGCTGCATTTCACGCGCGTGGAGCCAGTTTTCATTGCCCCGCACGGTATTGATTTCGCCATTGTGGCAAAGGAAACGGAAAGGCTGGGCGCGCGGCCAGCTGGGGAATGTGTTGGTCGAGAAACGTGAGTGGGTCAGCGCCAGTGCCGAATCCATCGTCTCGTTGGCGAGGTCGGGGAAGTAGCCTTCGAGCTGCTCCGTGGTCAACATGCCCTTGTAGGTCATGGTGCGACTGGAGAGGGAGCTGAAATAAAAGAGGGAATCGTCGTCCTCGCCCGAGTAGCGAATGCGGTAAGTCGCGAGGTGGCGGACGATGTAGAGCTTGCGCTCGAAGGCGAGGCCCGCCTCGATGGATTCACGCGAGACGAAAAACTGCCGCATAAACGGTTCACAAGCGGCAGATGCCTTGCCGAGGATCTCGCTACGCACGGGCACATCGCGCCAGCCGATCATGCGGAGGCCTTCTTCAGTGACGATCTTTTCGATGATTTTCTCTTCGTGGGCACGTTCTTCGCCATCTTTTGACAAGAATACAAAGCCAACTGCATAGTCGCCCTCTGCGGGCACGTCGAAGCCGCACTCTGTCGGGCAGACGCTTTTGAAGAAGTTATGCGGCAATTGAATAAAGATACCCGCGCCGTCGCCCGTGATCGGGTCGCAGCCGCAACCGCCGCGGTGGTCCAGATTCAGACAGATCTCAAGCGCGCCCTTGACGATGTCGTGCGACTTCCGCCCCTTCATATCGACGATCAGGCCGATACCGCAGTTTTCGTGTTCGTTCTTAGGGTCGTAGAGACCCTGTGCTTTTGGTTGAGTGTGAGTAGTGTCCATATGTGTCTTAAATAGTTGGTGTGAGGCCGGTCGCCATCTGCAAGCCTGTCGTCGTGTCTATCGAGCGGGAAATCTCCCTATGTCTAGAGTCAGAAGAAGGTGAAGTTAGTGACTCGGTGGGGGCTGTCTAGGAAAATTACCCCGCAGAGCCAAAACGGACCATTTTTCGCGCCAATTCGGGCTTAAAATGGCCGAAATTACCCTAGATTGGGAAGGTGTGTGTCCTCACGCACCAGCGTATAAGTTGCCTGTGAAGCGTCTAGCGGCTGGGGGCAGCCTGCCCTCCCTAGAAAAAGCGCACCGTTTTCGAGCGCATTGCCTCGTGTTCCTCGTCGGTGCAGGGAGCGTTGGTGGGGACTTCGGCCTCGATATTGCTCTCGGAGACGAGGTCGTTGCTCAGCATGTAGTTTTCGACTTCCTCGCCGCTCACATCTGCGAGCATCGTGCCGTCGATCTCCACGCAAGGGGAAAGGGGCTGGCCGGACTTTTCGACCATCTCCGCATATTGATCCGCGCTATTGATGATGTCGCGGTCTTCGTATTCGAGGCTGTATTTCTTCATGATGGCGCGAACGCCCATGCTCCAGCCGCAGCTAGGTTTTAAGTATGCTATAATTTTCATAGATATTGGTCCTGTGTGTGGGAATTGGGTGACTTGTCAACTAAGAGGATTTTCGAGCGACCACCCAATCGATCAGTTTTGAGTGGTTGTCCTCATACGCCCACGCCGCGCGCAGGAACTCTGCCGGGTGGATGTTGTTTTCTTTGAGAAATTTCCGGTCGCCGCCGCAGCCATACATGGTATCGGACGGTAATTCGCCGCGCAGCTTGGCGAGGGCCTTTGGCATGATGCGAGATAGCCAGACGATACCTTTGACCTCGTCGGTTTTGGGAGGCAGGGTGCTGGAGTCGAGCACTTTACTGGACAGCTTGCCCTCTTGGGCGGTCAGAAAGTAGTCGCGGCGTGCTTCGCAAACCATGAGGAAGGTTTCAAAGTCGGGCTCACCGTGGTTTACATAATCCTCAGCAAAGTCATACACATCCATCGTGTTGAGGCCGACTGAAGCGAGTTCGGCCAGTGTGGCCTTATCGAAGTAGCTGTCCGGCTCACGGTTGCCCGCTTTATGCGTGGCGACGGCGCCTTCCCAGATAGTTTTCAGAGTTTGTTGATAGCTGTAGTGATTCATAGATCGCATACGATAAGGCTGCTTAGTCGAAAAACAACCTATGTTGAAGATTTCTTTTCTTTTAAGGTGGAGGACTCGCCCAAATGCTTCAGCTCTTAGGCGTGCTTAAGCGGTTAAAAATCTGGGTTCTTTCTTCTGTACGTAGAAGAGTCTCAAAAAGTGGAGCGAGAAGCGCGTAACTGAATTGAGATCTCCGATTGTTAGATTTTAGATTCAGTATCCAAAGTAGGCTTTTGATCTCCTGACACTTAACCCCCAGATTGTGACCACGCTCACTGCAAAAGTGATCAGACCTAACATGGCCTGCATGCCGAATTGCATAAATGCAAAAGGTATAGCGATTCCAAGCATGATTGCGGCGATCCAAGAGCAGATGAGAACAAAAATCCGAACGAGTCGTGACGCCTGAATGATCCCGACCACAATCAAAACGGATAGGAAAATGCCAAATGCATTCTCTACGTTCGTGCTGGCTGGAACGCTTGCCACATAGGCTAAGCTCTCAATCGTGCTTATTAATGCTACTACAATGTTCAACCAGACGACGACTTTTAGGGGTGTAGGGAGATCGCTAATTCTTTCCAAAAGCTTTTTCTTTTCAACCGAATGATCCGATTTCCTCCTATTGATTCCCTTGGACTGAAGATAGCTCGAATAGCAGGATTCACCACAGAATGTATAGTCTTTCCATTCTATCGGATTTGCCACGGTCTCTGTATTTCTTCCGCAGTTTTTGCAGGCTGAATTCATAATTAATTTTCTTACGTGGAGGTGAATCGATGGAGTGGTGAAGCCGTAACGGAATTGATACCACCTTTATTGTTCTCCGTCTTATCTTCTGTTGGATGAAAAAGCTCTCTAAGGCTGGAATGGATGATTCCATGCGTCCAGCCCGAATTGGAATCTGGCTCTGGAAATGGCTTCTCAGCATACCCGCAACGTTCGCCGAAGTGAAAAATCACATGAGGGCGCTGGTTAATCAACAGTGCAGCAGCCATGAAGTCACATGTCCATATGATCTTCACAACGGAAGGACGATCAGAGTCGCTAACTGCTGTCACGTCGTAAACATGAAGCGCATCGATAAAAAGCAAATCAGGTTGCGAAAAATCTCTCGCGTAGAAATATCCTGTGTTGCCATCGTCCTCGAAAACGACACCGCGCTGCCCATCCGGCGCCGTGGCTTCTATGATCGTATCGACACCGACTCTGATGGTAGATTCTGCTCCGAGGAAGGGTTTCATTTTATTGGAGAA
>Ga0105053_10008666_pt1 | contig 13145 bp, 11 predicted proteins | sample BON01_FD_78093 | JGI IMG/M metagenome (GOLD analysis project Ga0105053, IMG submission 78093) | Freshwater microbial communities from Lake Bonney liftoff mats and glacier meltwater in Antarctica - BON-01 | ecosystem: Environmental > Aquatic > Freshwater > Ice > Glacier meltwater | place: Lake...
CTGTAAGCTGATGCGCTGCGAGAGAGACGCATCGCCAATCTAATACACGGATAATCGACACACCATCTACCGACAAAGATATACAGTGTTTCCCTGTTGATGAAAACTCGACGTGGCATATTGGGGCTGTGTGATCCGGCGTGGAATCCGTTGCCACTTGGTGCGCCACAGCCCACTCCCATTTTGAAATCACTCCATCTGCTCCTGCAGACAAAATGAATTCGCCGTCGTTAGAAAACTTGATGCTGCAAACAGCGGCCTTGTGCTCCCCGACAATGACTGCGTCGCCACTAGAACTCAGCTCAAAAAGACGAACAGTCTTGTCGATACCCCCAGTTACGATCCAACTTCCAGTGGGATCAAATGAACATGCGGTGACGGCATATTCGTGGAGGTGGAGCGTCTCTATCTCAAGCCCTTCGTCAAGATTCCACACCTTGACCATCTCATCACTGGCACACGAGAGGAGCTTTCGCTGATCCCGGGAAAGATCTATATGATAGATCACTCCCACATGTCCAGTTAGCATTAGGAGTTCCATTCCTGACGAAATTTCCCAAATTCTGATGGTTTTATCGAAGGAAGATGACACTGCTTGAATCCCTTTTGCCATACTGATGCAACAGGTTACAGCAGACTTGTGCCCGTAGAAAATTGTGACGAGCTGCCCGGTGTCCACTCTCCACGTGCGTAAAGATGAATCGTTTGAAGCAGTCAAGGCCAACGAGCTGCTCAAAAAAATGCCGTCCAGCACTTCACCATCATGGCCCTCGAGTCTGGTGACCTGGTCTCCAGTGACAATATCCCAAATAATAGCAGTCATGTCTGCAGAGGATGTGATGATCTTCTTGTTGTCGAGCGAAAAATTGACTTTGAGCACAGCTTCCACATGACCCTCAATCCGCTTTACTTCATTTCCAGATGTTGCGTCATAGATGCGGCAGGTGCAGTCGGCACCACCAGTAAGGACAATATCATCCTTGTTAGAGATGGCAACACAGAATGCTCCCCCCCAATGCCCCAAGTACTGCACATACAACGAATCCATAACCTGCCAAATCACCACACACGTCAGACTTAACTTAATTGGGCTACACGATGCTAATGTTATAATATCTTGTAAAAGTTATAGTTCCAACATCCAACCTCATCTTTGTTGGTATGTATGAGCCAAACGTTGGGAATTTCAGCTTTGGTATCTTGAGTCACACTTTGTTTCAGCATGCCTTCTGCAATACCGTTGATGAGCCCTTGTCCGTTTCCTGCAGCATTCAGAGCACATTGAAACGTCAAATGCCCGCTTCCAGCCAGCGTCACGATTGCCTCGTGCACTAATTTGTGAAATTGCCGCACTAGCTCGCTGTATGGGAAAATCTTTTTGGCAAGCAACATGTCATCATGCAGTTCGTGCGCGAATCCCGCAAGACATGCTGCCTCGACAATGTCTAGCCGACAAAAATGCTTGAGAAACATCATTTGGGCATTGCGATCACTTTCGCTACGAGCGTTCCACGCGGATGGCGGCCGCTGCGACAGTGCACGGCTGATGGGATCGATGGTCTTAGATGATCTGCCGCTTGACCAGCAAATATGATAGGGCATTTCGCGAATTTTGCGCATATTTGCTACTCTTCTTCTTTGGTGGAAAAAGAGTTGAGACTCGCCCTCAAGAAATGTCGCTTGGTGATTAATTCCACGATGATGCTTTCGGTCATCATCAGGATGCGGTTTCCACTGCTGAGTATCAAGGTTCAAGATTTGCTTGCCGTCGGCCCACTCTCCACTAAAATACATAGCCATAGCCCTGTGAAACGAGCACTGCCGCACACTATTTTCCAAGCCGTATTTCTCAAAAACGGCGTCCCTGAAGACAATGTATCGATATTTGTGCGTTGGAACCTGGTTATTGAAGCGAGGCTCAACCAATTTGCCAAGATCATTCGATAGCATTTTTGCTTTGTAGCTGGGGATTCGTCTGAAGGTCGGGACGATTGGTTTGTATACATCATCGAGCACATCGTCGTCCAAAGACAGTAGGTCAAACAATTCCTGCCAGATCAGGCCTTCTCTTGCAGTGTAGAGATAAGACAAGGCTCGTTCAACCAGAACTTCACCGTGCGTTTTTCCAAGTTGCTCAAAGACCATCTTAACCAGGTCGGGAATATTCCCAGGGATACCCGGAGCGGGATCAAACGACACCCAGTCTTCAGACAGATTGATACATAGGTTCAAAAAGAGAGGTGAACAATTCATTGGGACTCCTTCTAGTCCTGCTGATTCGAAAGACGCAGTTCTGATGACTTCAAAGTGGGCATTCTGAAAACCTGTTTTGCCTCTCTTGTCTAGATAGCCTTCAAGTATTGGCGAGGCATCGACAGGTCTCAGTGCATATATATTGAAATATACTTCCCCTGTGAACATGGTGTTGAGCACATTGACGGAGTCGACCGAATCTGTTTTGAGAGACAATATGATGCTACTGTATTGGGGTAGCCTCTTTGGCAGCCACTCAAATGACGGCATGAAACCTGCTGGCGTATCAAGATCATCTACAGCGTCTAGAATCAGACAAATCTTTTCATGTTTGGTCGCTTTCTCCAGCAATGACATGAGCATGTCCCGGAGCTCCTCCAGATTGTCGGGAAATGTGGGGACTTTCATTCCGAAAGTTGTCATCATTTGAGTCAAGACACTCTTCATCATTCGCAAAACATTGAGCGACTCTTGCGTCCAACCCATGAATCTAAACACGCAAATCGCACCAGGATTGCGGGCCTTCGCCCTGATTCCTGCCATCGCCAGGAGCGCTGACTTGCCGACACCAGCCGCACCCATAACAATAACGGGCTGATTTTTCAGACCCATACGCTGTTGATACTCCCCTTCGATGGAATCTACAAGCCGCTTCATTTCAAGTTTGCGCCCCCCGAAAACTTCCGTCTTCCTAGCGGCCACGTCGAGATGAAACGAACATTCCTGAAGAATCGGCAATCGTGTGTCGTCGAGCATGTGTGAGTCTTTCTCCAACGCCGGTTCGATCCGCTCAAGAACGGCATTCGCCACTTTTCGAACAAAGGCACTCTTGTAGTTTGCCCCACGCATTTCAGCATGCATGCCTTTCGCCTCTGCTTTCCAGGGATAACTCACAACACTGATGGAAGTTTTCAGACCCGTTGCCACAATACCGCCTGGAGTTGCGGCACGGCCTCCTAGAGGCGTACGAGCTCGCATGATATCGTCCAGCCCCTGACTGCCCCGCAACATCATTTCCATCGTGTCTATGATATCCGATCGAGCGTTGAGCATTTTTTCAGCTGCATCTCTGGTGACCTCCGCAAGCATGACGTTTTTGGAGAGAACTTCAATGGTACTAGACCGTGGGTAATCTAAGAGCAATGTCATTTCACCAAACACATCCCCCCCTTTCAAACGACCCACTTCGCGGAAATCCTCACCTTCTGCAAAGGCGACCATAGCGCGCAGTTCTCCGCGCAGGACAACAAAAAAAGAGTCGCCCCATTCGTCTTGCTTTACAATCCACGTCCCCTTATCTTCAATGCGGATGTTGGCAACGGCAGCCAGGAAATCGATCTCGATGTCCGAAAGCTGCTTGAGATACGTTGACTGCCTCTGTCGCATGGCGTGCTGGGTTCTCTGCTGCAAGACTCTTGCTTCTACGTTCCCATTTTGTCTTTGCGTAAGGAATGCCACGAGATCCTCTCGGACATCTCGATTCAGAACCGCCGCCAGATGGTGCCGAGCGATCTCTACCAAAATACACTTGGTAGCCGTCATAATTGTGCTAGTCCGAGGCACTCCAGTCACCAGGTTCATTTCGCCCACGGATTCTCCCATTGTCATGACACGTGCCACTTCGATGGGTTTTGGTTTTGCAACCTCGTCATGGCCGTCCTCAAAGGTAATGGTAACACTCAGTTCACCTTCCAGGACCAGAAATGCAGAGTCGCCAAAGGGTCCCCACCCACTGTCTTGACTGTCATCCTGTCTGCAAAGCTCGACGTCTGGTGGAAAGGTTGTAATCGACACGAGCTTGGAAAGATTTTCAATTTCTTTGCCGGTCAGCACTTTCATCAACGGCGACTTGAGGGTAGCCATTGCAGCGTTGATTCTTTTATAAGAGTCGGAATTGTAAGGAACAGCGCGGGTCAAGATGTGGGTGCGCAGATCGCTGCTTTTGGGCTGAAATAGTTGCACTAGGGCCTGTGTTCTCTCTTGAATTGCAGGGTTCCGGGTAATCAGAGACTCAACCATATCATACCGTATCACAGCCACATCAACGGGCGTCAACGCGCGGATTGTGGTGTCGCGCGGCATGCCTAATATCAATGTCAAGTCTCCAAATGCATCGCCTCGTTTGAGAATAGCAAGCTTTGTGACAGTGGGCTCAATTTTCTCAGTCGTTTTTGGGCGGCTCCCCGCTCTACTTGCAGACCGACTTGACGGCGCAATTGCTACCTCTTCGATGAGCACGACCTCAAGCTCGCCTTGTAGAACAACAAACATTGTCCTATCAACGTCTGCCTGCAGGCACTGAATGGTTTCTTCGCACGTCTTGATTTCGCTCTGCATTCGAGCCTTTGCCATGGCATTTCGTTCTCTTCTCTCACTATCTGAAAGCCTTGCGATCTTGTCGTGCATACGTTGGACAGTATCCTGGGCTTTTATTATGTCTTCGTCGCTACCCGTCCAATCTATTTCAGAGGGTTGCACCATGACAAAAGGATCATCAGTCGACCCCCGAAATGTTCGTCGTTTAGATCGCGAGACAACGCGCATAAATTCCCAGTCTGACAGTGTCTTCAATAATGTGGACTTGCGGTGGCTCATTGCTTCCCACACATCTGCATCGATCCGCCGACCACCAAACTTTTCATTGGCCGTGTCTTCTCGCAAGTCATCCCCACCTGCCAGCGCGTCCCCAGTAGGCGGAGGCGGAAATCTCCCCATCTGGTCTCTGGATGGAGGGGTTTTGGGGTGTGGTGGGGTGTTGGGCTCGAGATTGGAAAAATCCGAACCACCATTGATTACCATTACGTCGCTGCCACGTGAATTCGGCGTCTGCGGAGTAATACTGTCGTCAGGAGGATTTTCTTCAAAATACTCCTCCATATCAACAAGTTTTTTGAACAAAAGTTCTTTCAGTTGCCAAGACTGAATGTGGGCAAAATATTCAGGTCTATTTCCACCGCGAATTTCTACAGCCTCGTCACCTCCTTTTGCTTTGATATTTTTCTGCTGCAAACGAGCCATCGAATCCTCTCCGTCAAATCCATCTCCCTGCTCAATATACTTTAATTCTTGACCCATCTGCATGGGATCAAATCCCCAAAGAATACAGGCACTACGCTCGAGAGCGACATCACGCGCGCGGTCAAGAATTCCATCGCAAGCTTCCTGGTATAAGATTGATTGCATAAAATACTTTGCGTGGTTCACATTGTCGATATGCTCCTCTTTTTCGTGATTTTTGGCGTCCAAAAGGAGTTTTTCAACAATGAGCAAAAATTCATCAAAACCGATTTCACCACTCTGATCCTCATCAAATTCATCCATAAATGACCTTGTTTCTTCCGGCGACAAATTGACTTCTAGTTGCTGGAACGCAATTTGCAACTCCTCCACGTCGATTTGGCCAGAACCGTCGACATCGATTTCACTGAACAGTTCATACACTTTCTTTTTCATGCTGTAGCTATCCACCTTACCGAGCTTTTGCAAGATTCCAATTCTAATCTTTTGCATCTGCAGAGTAGCCTTTTGGATTTTGGTGGCCTCATAAAATCCCTGTTGCAGCTGTGCATACTGCCGGGTCCACTCCTGCACACCGATATCCTTTTTCCTTTTGTCAATGCTAATGAGGTTGGGGATCTTCTTTCTTCGATCCAACATGACGTATTTTCGGGGATTGGAGTTTGTGTCGAGCTTGTACCAATCAATGATCACTTTGCGAAGCTTACCCAACTCTCCTCGATCAGGAATGCACTTGACAACGGAGCTGAAAACATCAAAGTCAATCTGACCAGGAAAAGAAATACCGTTGTCATCCTGGCCTACCATACACAAGAAATCGATACCTGCCGACTCCTGCTGACACTGCTTTAATACTCGGTTACCTGCAGCTCGAAAATCAAAGTCGTGTGCCAGCTCTGGAGCATTCCAAAGTGAATAGAAAGGATCCACAAACTCAATCTCAAATCCAAAAGCGACTACGGCCTCGCGCACCATCTGAGAAACTTCACGCGCAATACATAGACGCTCGGGCTCATTCTCAGAAATTGATGAAGACACATACACAGAAAAGATCTTTGATGGTGCCATGATGCGCTTTGACACAACACCTGTTAGGCACGGCTCGACAGATCCGCCAGCATCTGGTTCTTCTTCATCGGACTTACCATCCAGCATATCAGCAAAATCTTCCACCGACTTTTCAATATCCTCAATACCCTCCTCCACTGGACTTTCTGCGTCAGCCGCTGCAACCGTTTTGAAAGCCTCCATTGATTTAAAGGCAAGATCCTTGAGCGCGTTGACATACGCCATATTTCCGACCTTTTGGCAGAGTGTCGATGCCTTTGCATACGCATCATTTGCCTTTTGAAAGTGATGTTTCACACCTGATATTTGAGCATTTTCAAACGCCTTGTTGGCGTCATTTGTGAGCGCACTTGCTTGCTGCATGTCATCGCACAACGACTTTGTAACTTGAGCGTCCTGTGCTTTGGCTGGTTCACCAGCTTCCTCGTATAAGACCGTAGACTCTGCAGCTTGCGTGATACTCTCTTCAAACCCTTCGCAAAGAACTGCCCAAGATTCTGACTTGATTCTGGAGCGTACCAGCTTCATCATACGATCTGCGTTGCGAAATGACATGTCTCTGCGCGAGACAGCTGCCTGCCTTGCTTTTTTTGCATATTTCAGCATACCAGGCTCTTCGATTTTCTGCATCAGATGAATAGCCTCATCAAAAATCTTGAATGACTTGGTAAGCTTGCCCTCTTCCACCAAACCTTCGGCATCCTCAATGTATGCATGGGCCTTTTCGAGGAAATCGCTCTTCAGCCTAGAGGCCAACTCCATCTTCTTTGTATTACACTTTGCGCAGCGCAACTTGTCAGTAGCTTTATGCAGTTTGACCATGGCTCTTGTCAATGCTTTCTTTGCACCCGAAATTGTCGTTTTTGAGTCATCCTCCTGAAAATCAATGTAGTGCACATTTGCTCTACACGAACTCGCAAACGCATCCATCACAATGAAGACAGGCCGTTGCTCATGTAAAACATCTGACAGATCTTCAAGCGTTTCATCGGCACCATCCTCACCTGGATCATACTGCAAATCGACCAACTCAATACAATCACCTTCTTGGCAATCTGACAGAAGCACAGCTGCGACCACGGGGCCCTCTACTCCTGTAAAATACTGGGGAATCAGGGAGCCATTTTTGTAAAATTTCAAAACCCCTTTATCTTCTCCATTCGTGAATTCGAGCTCCAATTTAACAGAATCGCCCTCTTTGTATGCCCATGATGCTGCCACGTCCTCGAGCGTTTCTTCGCCCGTACATATGTCACCATCGTCTGAGTAGAACCTATTGGCGTGAAAATGGTTGTGTCAATGCGTGCAAGTGAATACGTTTTTGTGTGATGGTGTGTGTGTGCGTGTGTGTGTGTGTGTACACGTGTGAGTGTGTGTGCGCGCATGTGTGCGTGTGTGTGTGAGTACATGTGTATACGTGTGTATGTGTGTGTGCACGTGTATGTTCGCACGCACGCACATGCGTGTGTACGTGTGTGTAAGAGGGTTACCAGACGAGATCTTCTAAGTCCTCTTCGTACCAAAATTGATCCAAATCAATATTATCCCGCATCACACCAAAGAATATGTCGCTGTCCTCTCCTTCGTCCCTTGGTTTCATTTTCTTAATCCTAATTTCACACACTAGTTTCCCGGTGTCTGCCACTTCCATTGTTATTGCAGAGCCCACACTGCTTTCTTCGCAAATCAAAAGATTTCCATAGCAAGACATTGAATCATGACAATTCTTCCATTTGGGGCCCGAATCGTCCCCTAAATCTTGAACGAGAGGTATCCAATGCTCGGCGAATTCGGACGTCTTGAATGCCGTTTGATACCTGCGTTGCGCATCCATGCACTTATCACACTCGAGCCCCCACGCATAGATAGAGACATGACCATCTTTTCATTTCACGCCTCCTCTGGGCGATGTAAATCAACACCGCAGAAATACGCAGTACCCACACGACGCACCTTTCTATAGCAGATTTAAACTGTGCTTTCGCTTCTTGCAGCTCACCCTTGCGGAGAAGTTCTTCAGCCTCTTTCATCATCTCTAGCGCCTCCAAGTGCGCGACATCTAAATCAGCTTTTGCTTTGTGCCCCGAAGCTGAAGAGTTGAAAAAGTCAAGTCAGCAGAGCTGTCTGTCTGCGTCGTGTGATTCCAAAGGTGGTACTACTCTATATCTCAGGCCAATGGTCCGATCCAGGTGGCCCGCTGCGGCAGAGGACTTTTAGGAGCTGTCGAAATTTCAATTCAAGACGAGCATGTTGGTCTGGACCAACCAACATGCTCGTCTTGACAGCGACATTGGTCTGGACCAACCAACATGCTCGTCTGGACAGCGACCAAATTGGTTTGCACCAACCAACATGTTCGTCTTGACAGCGACCAACCAACATGCTCGTCTGGAATTGAAATTTCGGTTGTCGTGCAAGCGTGGTGCCACAGACAAAAGAAAACACACATGACACCCACGCACCAAGCAACGTCTCGATCTCGCCGAGCAATTCTTCACAACCCTTCCTCGGTCCCTTGCCTGGGATGACGAGCTTTGCCCGAAGCGATTCACACATTTCAACAGCGGACTCGACCTTGCCCACCAGCATTGCCGCCTTGGCGTCCTCAAACTGTGCGATCGAGAATGCACGTTAATGTGTGTGGCGTCCATCTATGGCGCATGGCGGTGCCATGCGTTGACCGAATGCACGAACTCACAAACTGTATCATGTCTGGCCAGTTTAGGGCAATGGTGTTGGCATGCATTGCGCCGAGCAAAGCAGTGAAACTGCAAAAAACCACTCACCCGCTGCCGTTCGGCAGCATTCTTGGACGCCCCTCCCCCCATATTGTCGTCGCGGCGGGATGCCTTGCGCACAGCAGTTGAGAGAATGTGTCTATTATCGATATCCGATCATCTTGTCAACGAGTTATCTGCACCACTCTTCCACTTGCAACTCGGCGCAAGAACGACTGGCACCGATACGCCATCCTTGGTTCCGTCCACCGCTGCTGTCATCCGTCCCGGTCCTCGAGCTCTCGAAATGTCAAAGTTCGCGGGGAATTTCAGAGATTTACACTGATTGTGTGGCGCAAATTTAAAGAATGGTGGACAGGGACGAAGGAATGCCAATGGAGGAGGAGGAAGAAGAGGTAATTACGTTTGATGAATGGTGGCAGCAATACGCAGATATTACTTGCGCTCCTGCCTCAATTTGAGGGTTCTCTCGTGCCGACATTTCCCGGTACAAGTTCACGCGCGCTGCACACCCATAGAGAAACCCACGACACCACTGCATTCTGCTTGTACAGGACGAAGAGGATGATGAGGAGACGGAGGGGGGAGACGCCCCTGCGACACGAGAGTCTGCGGCTGGCTATGCCGACCGCGAGAAGATGCTGCGCACTGCGCTCGTGGTGGGTGTCTTGACTGATTCATTTTCTTCCAAACCTTCTTTTCGTGGTTCGAACGCATGCGTGGCACAAGCGCTTTGTGCACATGCACAGGCGTGTATGTTATATGCACACATGTACACACCCAAGTACACACAAACATGCATTAACGCGAGGCGAGTGGGCAGGCTGTATCCAAGAGGAGCAGCAACAGCTTCAATTGCTGGTTCCACCTTGGGCTCATGTATTTCCGGACACAGATGTACACCAAGGCAAAAGACTCCTTCCAGTGCGCACTTCAAGGTGTGTGTTGTACACCATACCTGCGATGTATGGCATGTATGCGATGTATTTGTGTAGGTATGTGTGTATATATTCAGATATAAGTATATATACATGTCGACGTACGTGTATATAGATATATGTGTATAAACATACGCAGCAGAGACAAGCACTCGCTGTCATTTTTACGTGCTGATTTTATCCACACGCAACATGTCACACGCATGAATGCGCACAGCTCTGGCAATGCAAGCGCACCGCCAACCTGGCGGTACGGGCACCAACACTGCTAGGTTTCTTTCCTTGCAAGCACAGGCCACATCGCTCGTCGCACAGGTGGAAATTCTGGAAAATCAGTTTGCCACTATGCTATATACATAAAATGACTTTGGAGCTGACTTGTGAGAATTTTCATCAGTGTTCTATCTACGAACTCACTGCCCCTGGTGTCATTCCATCCGAGGACCATAATCCACAGGTGTGTGTGTGTGTGTGTGTGTGTGTGCGTGTGAGTGCGTGTGAGTGCGTGCGTGTGCGTGTGTGTGTGTTTGTGTGTGTGTGTGTGTGTGTGTGTGTGTGTGTGTGTGTGTATGTGTAAGTGTATGTGTGTGTGTGTGGAAGAGAGGTGGAGAGAGAGGCAGAGAGAGAACGCAAGAAAGCGTGAGCGAGTGTGTGCGTGTAAATGCGTGTGTCTGTGTCTGTGTACATGTACGTGTATTTGTGTGTCTGTGTGTGTGCTTGCGTGTGTGTGTGTGTGTGCATGCGTGTGTCTGTGCCTGTGTCTGTGTCTGTGTCTGTGTCTGTGTCTGCGTGTCTCTGTGAATTTGTGTGTGTGTGTGTGCATACACACGAACACCTACACACACACTCATACGTATGCACCCACCCACGCGTGTCTGTGTCTGTGTCTGTGTCAGCGTTTCTCTGTGCATTTGTGTGTGTGTGTGCATACACGCGCACGCCTACGCGCACACCCATACGTATGCGCACACCCACGCACGCACCATAACACACTAGTGCAGCCAAGATAAACAAAGATTGGATTCCCCATTCTTGGAAACGCAACATGCTCAATGTGTCTGTATGTATGCGTACACGCTCTCCCACACACAAACACATACATACATTCATGTATACACACACATACGTATATGTATATACATACGCAAGCACACATCCACATGCATACACACATTTTCACATCCATACATGATCCAAGAGCAATTCGTAAGCGACATGCATGCATACATACATACATACACACATACATACATACATACATACATACATGCATACATACATACATACATACATACATACACAGGTCCATAGCAGATTCAGGTGCAATTCTTAGGCGATATTCATGAATACAAGCACATGCGCACACACACACTAACAAATATGAATGTATCCATATATACAAAATCTCTCTCGCATACGCATACATACACACACACACAAACACAAACACAAACACAAACACACACACAACAAATGTATACGTGAATGCATAGATGATCCTACGCACAAACACAAACGCACACACACACATGCATACGTACATCTATAGAGCATCCCACAGCAATTGATGAGCGATGTAGCATTTGAAGAAGTCATGCGTCATGTCGCATTTGAAGGAGTCATGAGTCACGAATCATGAGTCATGTGCAAGAGTCACAAGTCGTATCGAACGAATGCATGAGTCGTGTCTTCTGACATAGATGATTCACAAACAATTCATTAACGCCACCAAACTCGCTGCAACACACTGCAACACATCGCAACACACTGCAACACACTAGATGATCCAAGAACAATTCATTAACGCAACCAAACTCAACACGCCGCAACACACTGCAACACACTGCAACACACTGCAACACACTGCAACACACTGCAATACACTGCAACACACTGCAACACATTAGACGATCAAAGAACGATTCGTTCACGCAACCAACCTCAACACGCTGCAACACGCTGTAACACACTGCAACAAACTGCAACACGCTGCAGCACACTGCAACACACTGCAAAACACTGCAACACACTAGATGATCCAAGAACAATTTATTAACGCAACACGCTGCAACACACTGCAACACACTTCAACACGCCGCAACACACTGCGACACACTGCAACACACCACAACACACTAGATGATCCAAGAACAATTCATTAACGCAACACACTGAACACACTGCAACCCACTTCAACACGCCGCAACACACTGCAACACACTGCAAAACACTGCAACACATTAGATGATCCAAGAACAATTCATTAACACAACCAAACCCAACACACTGCAACACACTGCAACTCACTGCAACTCACTGCAACACACTGCAACTCGCGAGATGATCCAAGAACAATACATTCACGCAACACACTGCAATACACTGCAACACACTGCAACACACAAAACGATGCAAGAACAATTCATTCACGCAACCAACTGCAACACATCGCAACACACTGCAACACACTAGATGATCCAAGAACGATTCATTAACGCAACCAAACTCAACACGCCGCAACACACTGCAACACACTGCAACACACTGCAACACACTAGATGATCCAAGAACAATTCATTAACGCAACCAAACTCGACAACCGGCAGCCTGATGTGTGGAACAACATAGGTCTGCTTCACACGTTTGCAAAATGCAGCACACTGCAACACACTGCAACGAACTGCACCATAATGTACCACACTGCAGTGCAATGCAATAATCTGCAAAACATTGACTTGCGGAACAACACAAATCTTCTTCCCATGTTGCAACACACTACAACACACTGCAACACACTGCAACACACTGCAACACACTGCAACACACTGTACCACACTGTACCACACTATACCACACTGCAGCGCAATGAAATACTCTGAAATATGTTGATGTGTCACAACGCAGGTCTCTTTCACATGTTCTTGACACACTGCAACACAATGCAACACACTACAACACACAGCATCACACTGCACCACACTGCACTACACTGCAACACATAGCATCACACTACACCACAATGCACCACACTGCACCACACTGCACCACACTGCACCACACTGCACCACACTGCACCACACTGCACCACACTGCACCACACTGCAACACACAGCATCACACTACACCACAC
>Ga0105053_10008669_pt1 | contig 13144 bp, 10 predicted proteins | sample BON01_FD_78093 | JGI IMG/M metagenome (GOLD analysis project Ga0105053, IMG submission 78093) | Freshwater microbial communities from Lake Bonney liftoff mats and glacier meltwater in Antarctica - BON-01 | ecosystem: Environmental > Aquatic > Freshwater > Ice > Glacier meltwater | place: Lake...
ATCAAGCTTTTTGAGCTTGGTGTAGAAGTCGCTCTCAACCACTGATCTGCGGTTACCCACTGCAAAGTTAATTTGCTCAAATTCCCACTCCGGAGCGGCAGCTTTGAGCGCACTGATTATGCTCTTGTGCTGCTCATGTGCTTCTGCGTCTTTCACCTCTAGGAACCCCTCGTCCCTATCTGTCGACCGTTTAAATTCTAAAATATATACGATCTTCAGAGCCTCATTGATTGCGACCCCATCCAGTCGTCTGCCCCAGGAACAATTTACGAAGAAAGACCCTGGATCGAGGTTGTACCGTGTCTCTTGACTTTTTTTGACAGGAATTGTCATGAACTATTGCCGTATTTATGGCACGCACCGTAGATGGCTGCTGTCATGTCTGATAGCATTTATCTTTGACTTCCTGTATTGCTCTGCATGTCTCGCAGCAGGGGGTGCATCATTGCATGCAGGAAAGAGGCAGTGATGTAGTCAAATTGATACACCTCTATCGTTTGAAATTTAGCCAATGCTGTTCTTTATGCTGTGCATGTAGCTGATAGCAATTTCGTTTTGTGCGTTTCTCTGTGCACTGCGCTGCAGAAAGATAAATCGCATGTTTACAATATTGAGATTTAGCCATTGCGTGTTTGTGCAGATTCCTTCCGTAGACAACAACAGTGACATTTTGTTTGTGTTTGTGACAACAAGATGGGCTGGAGTTGTCAGCAACATCCTGTCCCGTGACTGTCATCAACCTGTATAATACATGGAACTCGTGGAATGACAGCAAAGACCATATACATCTTTACTTTTCTCGGCGCCGTGCACTGCACCATTTTTGCCCATTGGACGTCGCTCTGTCGATGACGCTTACCGTTCGTATGCTCCAAATGGTTATGGTCTCCTTGCTATGGTTCGAATCGATTTTCTCTCGCTCCTCTGCGCATCAGTACATTGAAGGTACATGGCACTATTGTTGTACGACCTCTTGCATGCAGTTCAAACTGTTATCTTTATCCTCTCTGCACATAAGTGTGTGTTTGTTTGCACGTCGAAATAATATTATTCATGTTCGATTAATACTTTGCTTGTTACAACCATTTGGCACATTTTATGCACGCGTAATAGAGTATATTCAATGTTGCGTAGTGCTCTCTACATGCTGAATGATAGCAAGGGGGGGAATCATACAATTGTGTGATTACACTTTGTGCGTTCTCTACTAGTATCAAAAGGCTACATGTAACAGGAGGTGTTTCGCCAGGCATAGTTACTCTCTATCGTGTTACTATGTAATTGTTTTTTTGTGTGCACGTGGCTGATATTATATTTTGCGTGCTTACGCTTGGTACGTTGGCTCGAAAGAGTGAAAGAAACAATGTGTGCTCGCTTTGAGTTGTTGGCAATTTCGTGTCGATGTGTAGTATAATCCAGAGACTATACAAGAGACACTTTTCTTTGTGTTGCACAAATATGACGGAGGAGGTCAAGCCAAGGGTGGTATTTGGGTTCCCAGGTTTCTTGGTTATGTTGGCATTGCATCTTTGATTAAGCTCATTGTTACTTGGTAAAGAATGGACTGCAATCGCTACAGCATGCATACAGTCGAGACTTACTCATTATCCTGCCAAACGGGAAATGGATATCTTCGAATCAACTGGGTCAGTGATTACGTGATGGCATTGCGATCAGGTCAAGTCTTATTTGTGGCTGCCATTTTATTCTTCAAGGACAATCATGTTTATGGCAATCGTTTCAAAGTGATTTGATGCTTCAATTGGCACGCACAAACTGAATCCTTGTTTCTCATGACAAGTTGCGCATTTGGCTGCTACATGCTGTATATTTGAATTCATAGCAACACAAGTAGTGTGACTTCGACTCGTGCGGGTGAAATCCCTTTTCGATGGGCTCACTTGCGATGACCCGATTTTTACATGCATCCTCTTGTGAATGCTTCACTGGCTTCCATTCATTTTGGCAAGGGAAACTTGTTTGAATGGATCTCACCTCAAGTTAAAGTATTTGGGTGTTGCTTAAATTGACATGAAGAATATGTGAGAAATATGTGTGCTATACTGGTGAAGATTCAGGAAGTCGGCTTATGAAGTCACGCACAATTGGAAAAAGGACACGTAATGGGCTGGTGGCTGATCAACCTTTGGTGGCGTGCACAATTATGCCAATTCGAAAAATGTTGCTCATAATGGGAGTAATAATTTTGATGTTATTCAGATACCTTACGATAAGGTTTGCTCACGTACTCAGTTTTACGTGGCATTGAACGTGTTTTTATTGCTACTGTTCGTGTCGTCAATGCACCTTTCTGCCAAAAACTTTCTTGCACAAAAATATTCAAAGCCGCTCCCCATTCGATCCTCAATGTTTTTTTCGTTGCCCATTCATCTTAATGACAGTGTCATATGGTGTACCTTCTCTTTTTCCTTCGCCCAGTATTAACTGTCTTCTCAACTTGAGCTACTATTCGAGAATTTTGGCTGGCAATACGTCTGTGTTTTGTCACATCACACTGTCGGGAGCTTGTAATCTCGTCTATGACATTGAGAATGTTCTGATTGCTCTGGTTCTTACTTCTGTCACTTGCTTCAGTGCTATCACAAGGCCACGAGATGTGATTTAAATGCGATCTGCCCAACCGTAAGTTTCTCATGGTGTAGATAGTACTGGAGTAGACTCATTCTGTATAGGCGTCAGCTATATGCGAAGCTACCTAACGAACTTCATGTTACGATTTCAATGCTGGTGTTGCATTTGGAGCTTTTGTGCGTGCAGTGGCTCCTACTACGTTTACTGCTATGCTGCTGATTCACAGTGAGGCTAGCAGCGCTGCCTGTTAGGATGATGACAGTGCCTATGCTCTTACCTCTTCTTGAAATTTCTTCGAGCTCATTTTGTGACGTGCATTGGCTCTATGTCATTTGCTCATATGCTGCATGTTGTCATCAAGGGGAGGAAGACCCTATTGGTGGTGAGAGCACAAGCGCTCAAGGGCAAGCGTGCTATTTCACGGTAGCGATTCAGAGAAGCTCACGTGCGTGATGCTTAATGCAAATAACTTTGATTCAAAGAATTCATAGTGTAGAGTGCTGCTACCCACGGACGTTAATGGACACGTCATCTCAACAGAGCTAGTCTATTTCAGGAAGAAAGGCAAGGTCCATTTGACTATCGTGCCAATGAGGAGCGTTTACTTGGAGATTTTTTTGTACTTTGATGAATGCTGTGACGCAGAGCTGCCCCAATGATAGCAACGTTACGATCTACGAGGCAGAATTTGGAGTGATTTCTGACCCCGACAAGATACGATATTGAGATGTTTTGGTATCAAGTATCTTGCAAGCTAGATCGCAATGATTTAAAGCTCTCGCCCAAGAATGAAGCTGGAGTCTTTTCTCCGGTTCGCTACCTTTCAAAAAACACCTATAGATGCCGCCCTGTCAGCCACCTTTGATCATGCGTGGCGCAAGATTCAGAGTTTGGAAACGAATTCATTACAAAGACTGAGGATGCAGAGGACATGTAAGGAAAGAGAGAAACTGCGGCGTTGGGTTCTTCACAGGAATCTGGGAAGCGGCCTGGCTCGTCGATTGTGTAGCCGTTTTTCGGATACAGACAGAGTTTCGGATCCCATGGATTTTGACAATGAGCTTCTCGAAAGTCTTGCTCACCTTGACAGAGCTCCTACAGCTCCTTCTACCATCATAACATTCTTGTCTGTCAAACCTTCAGTTAGATCTCCTCCACCTGCTGAGGACCCGTCGGCAGTGCAAGTGATTCTGATGGAGTGCATACTAATGCCTATAATAGAAATAGTGATGAAGTCGTCAGTGACGAGGATGGAAATCCAGCTTACACATCTCGCTTGGGTACTCACAACGAAAAGCAGTTGATGTTTACTTCATGAAGTGATCTGTTTCACTTGGCGCCCAAGGTACACAAGTCTGCATCAGTTGCTTCATTGACTGAGGAAGGCCTTCGAGCCAACAAGACTTTGCTAATTGGTCGACGTATCAAGATTCACTTTCCCACTTACGTTATTAGCTGGGGGAAGGTAATCGAGTACGATGTCATCAAGGATGTGTACGAGTTGAAATTTTCGGTTGACGGCGAAACTCACTACATGTTATTTGAAGACGTGCTCACGGTGCTTCCAAAATCTTGGTTTGGAAGAAAAGCTCATGCTCACCAAGTGCGTGTTGTGCAATCCTTTGTACGTGCTGCTCACGCAGCTTACTTTCTTAGCATCGGCAGGAAGCCGAATACGATTGCGCCTCTTTTCAACAACTTTACAGAACCAGGTGATTACGCCATGTTCTGCAAAGCACCAGACTATGAACTATGGCTTGAGCCTATGACTAAGGAGATCAAAGAGCCCTCGTCAGTACTACATGCTTTGTCGTGAAGTTTCACAGAAGGCTTGTTTGAAGCAAATTCAGACTGATGAGTGCGTGTTTCCGTTATGTCCGTTATGTCTCTAACATCATTAAGCAACACGAGCTCACCAACGAAGACCTGCTAATCAGCGGCAAGTTTCTCAACATGGATGTGGTGTCTGAGAAACTGCGCATCTACAGGTCGTGTTGTCATCCAGTGGCTGCTATGATCCTGGTAATGTATGTGGCCAACAACGGTATTTGGCACAATTGTAAAGATTTGGTGCATGAGTTTGAGAAAGCAGTCCAACAGGATGGGCGGATTAATTTGCAACGTGATGGTGAGCTTAATTGGTTTCTTTCGGTGCGCTATACTTGGGACAAGGTTACCGGCGCAATTGGCTGTGACCAGGAAGCTTACGTTGATCGCATCTTGGTCCAGTATGGCATGAAAAATTCCAGTGCATGCAAACTGCCTATGAATCCAGGCTCCAACCTTGACTCGTTGTCTACCCCAGATGTGCCTGACAAGATTTTTGCACATGCCTACGCTGCTCTGATTGGTGAGTTTCTCTAGAATGCTATCAACACAATGCCTCGACTTCGCTACTCGATGAGAATTTGACTCGATACATGTCAAAGGTGACGCCAGCATATCTTGCCTATGCCAAGACGGTTCTCACATATCTCATTGGCGTCAAAGGAAGACAGCTCACATGGTCTGGTAGCCAGGTCTCTTGCTTCATGTACTCGGTGAAATTTTGGCTTTTGTTGATTCCCCTACAGTCTTTTATGGTTCTTTATTAAAGGCCGTACCACGGGTGGTACACGAGGGCCAGTCATGTGTCATTGTGTCAGATGTCGTATTCCTCTACATTTCATCGCTGCTCCGTTATATGGAATCCTGTACCCTATTTTGCAGGTCTAGAGCGAACGTGTACAGGTAGGACGAAGGCAGCTGTTGTGATCAGCTGAGACAAGATGAAAACACACTTGGCCTTTTGAGCAAATGTAGCTGTACGCTACACTGCAGACCTTTATTAGACAAACCAGAAACAATCCTATTCACAATCAATATTCCGATGCTTCAGGTTCTTATGCCGCGCTTCGCGCAGGGCCCTCCGGCACTTGATCTTGATGTCCACCGGCGCATTGCGTTTCCCATACATAAAAAGAATTTGTGATATACCACACGCTCAAGGTCACTTTTGCGTATGGTATTCTTAAATTTTCGAAAATCTCTCACTGAAATGGTTATAGCAAGACGCAAGCATCGGCTGTGACGTGGCCCCATTCCCCCCCGACGGGAGGTTGGCTGAGCGGGCGTGTACTGGTGAGCCCTAGGCCCGTCTGCAAGAACATTTTGGGGGGAAGTTGGGACTGCCACGTGACATCCGCCGCCCGCGTCTTCCCATAACCATTTCAGTGAGAGATTTTCGAAAAATTGAAAATACCATACGCAAAAGTGACCTTGAGCGTGTGGTAGTACCACACGGTATTTTTGTGTATGGAAACCGCAAAGCGCGGCTCACTTGATCCTTAACGTTTCTTGTAAGTCGGTTTCTAATAGAGGCAGGAAGAAATCCATAAAGAAAGGATCCTCAAGAATCAACCCCAACTGAAAGATTAGAACGGATCCTCAAGAATCTCTCATTTGACTAAGTCAACCCCAAGCGTGATTGACGCGAGTCATGGTGTACACATGCCAGAGTCACAGAGTGACTCTGATATTAGGACCCAAGCCACAATCCCGGACCGTTGCCCATATACTTTTGGTGGTGGACCCACTACTGGATAAAACAGTCTTCAATGTTTGTAGGCTGGCCTGCATCCTCGGGCTAACCAGCTCCAACAGGCAAATCTCCTTAACTTCCACGGAACATAGCGCCCCGTCGGAAAGGTGCCCCTCCATTTGGGTAGGCAAGGCACCATAGGTTCCGGCTGTACGTCCAAGTAGAGACCGTCAGGACTGACCACTTCTTTACTACACAACGAACCACATTAATTGAGGATCTTAAAATTGTGGCACCACCATTTTTGCCTCCGCCCAAAAATGGAGAAACAACACTCTAGTTCACCACGAACAGGTCGATTCCCTTCATTTTAGTATTGGCAGGTAGTGAATTGAGCTTTACTGAGATTACTGAGTACAAATTTATGAGTCTAGTGTAGGTTAGCCCTGAATTACAATAAAAAGGTGTCTAAAATATTGTACCAATGGCTCTTATTATTGTACTCGATTGGAGTTTGTGAAACGTACCTTTACATTCACTATACATGTGTTTGGCCACAGTGCGATTTCTCCTTGTTGTTCTGCTCAAATCAATTCAAACTTGTTAAGTACAAACTAAGCACAAAGCACAGCAGACTGAGCGCTAATTCGTTATATACGGTAACAGGGCGATGACAGTTGTTCTGTCATCTTTCGCATAACCTATCAAGGATCCAAGCTAAGCAGACTCCGCTGGTAGCTGGACTTCGGAATATTGTTTGTGATCAGTTTGTCCTCAGACAAACACCAGCAGGAGTCTGGAACAAAGGAGCACAAAAGACAATGGAGAACAAGTATGATTGTATGAAGAGTCGACACAGGTAGACGCCTGAGCGTCCCTTTATTAGAGGAGAATACCAAACTGCATACACCAGTGGACTGTGCTTCATCTCAAGCAGTACACCTCCGAGGCTTGATCAAAGGGTCAACACCTCAAATAAGGTGGGACATTTAATTCATCAAGGTGAACGTGCCCAATGTTTCTTGTCTATGAGTCCCATGCGTCTGTGGTCTCAGAAGCTTCAAAGCAGCATATTTCATGACTGCAGTCTCAAACTGAACACTTCTTTACCACACGTGTCAAAAACGATCATATAACTGTGACCGTGACCTAATGTTAGGTGTTTCCTTTGAGACATGCCAAAAAGGCGGAAAAGGAGCCCCCCAGGGATTTTTCAAGACAGCAAGATCAGCTGTGCAGTTTCTGATTCATGGAGGTACACCTCGCCTCCCTTGGGCTTTCACATGGGAGTGGTGTGTATTCTCACAACCTGAACCCAGTTCATATCGTTCTTGACATTGTCAGACATTGTGGTTTGCGAATAGGCGAGTGACACAATAGTTAGAACCAGCATGAGGGCGCTGCGGAACAGGCGAATGCCACAAGGAGGCATCCGCTTGCTGGGACCCCCGGGGCGGTCTTTTTAGACCAGACGCGGATGAGATCTCGACAAACCGCTGAGAAATTCGAACGTTTGAATGAAATCCTAGTGCTAGGCCTCGGTAACCCAATTGATTCGAAATTAAGGGTTGACCTTCGCTTCAGTTTCACAACTGAAGATGAAGGCCAACCACCACCGAAGCGAAGCGAGCAGCTCCGCAGGGGCCGCCGGAGGCATAAATTAGAGAAGTGCTAGCGCATCGTACAGCGTCTTTGCGTGAATTTTTGGAACTTTTTTACATCATTTTATATGTGCAAAAATAGTTTGTATGAAACATGTTTGTCTTCGAATGTGTGTGTTATCGATTTTTTCTTGTGTGTGGAGTATCTGATTACATTTACACAAGTACAGATGTGTACGTGTTTTATGATATAAGTGCACGAGATACGTGTACATGTGCACATATATACATACATATGTATTTGTCACACATAAATACATACATTCACACATAGATATACATTTCCACACAAGTGTAGAATACTAGACATGAAATATTTGTCTTGTTGTATTACACAACAATCGTTTCCTTGATGATCTAGCGCACCGTCATCTCATGCACAACCGGGAGGGTTTCGTGCAGGAACACAAGAAGTATTACGGTGTGCGGGTTGAGAGAGGCTCTTTTCGCAATTTCAACTTGACCAGCCACTGAAAACAAGCGCTCTACTGGAGCACTTGTGACTTGTAGCTGGCATGGCGAGGTACCGACGCGCTAGTCTCGACACATACGACAACAATCCAGCATGTTCCTTCCACCATTTCAACAGACTCTCTCCATTGTCGAACAATCCAACATTATAATCATTTCCCGCCAACTCACGATACAGAGCAATTTCCTGTGTATGAGTTGGGGAGGCTTCATCCTGCAGGTGAGACCAAGTGTCAATAATGGAATATACAGGCACGGAGCACACAACCAAAAAGTGGAATACACACAAGGAGCACATAAAAAACAAGCAGAGAGCAGGGTGAATGCCTCACTGACAAATTGCCGCTTCACATTTAGGTGCAAGAGGCCAAAGGGTTTTTCCGCAACAAAACGAGTTGAAAAAAAATCTGTTTTAGCGGGAGTAACGTTTTTTGACCTTCGTTGTTCAGCTTCGGTTCGTCCCTGCTTTTTGGTTGCAAAACTGAAGCCTTACATTTCACTACACGTGTGCGTTCCTGGAACCAACTGTGGCACTAAACGCTCATAGATTGACTTTGCTGTCACATGTATTGTGCTGAGCTTGGCACACCTTGGCACACGATTGTTCGAGCTTCCCGCGCAGGCTTTAATTGCACTCGATGTGGCGGACTTTGACGTCATCCCCACGAACAAGATTCCATCTGAGAAGGCTCATTTCGTTTCCCCCCACGTGCTCGTTGCTCCTTCCGTGGGCAGGCCAACCCGACCAGCAATGTTGGAAGCGAATCAGCCAATCCCGTGGTATCAACCCCGCACAGGCTACGCACCTCTGAGATCCGAGAGCCGCTGTCGGTGAGCTTGGTGGTGACGCCTCCTTGCCATCATTAGCCTTGCCTTCCGAGATTTGCGGGCTCCCGGCTTTGGCAAAACCTGTACTAATTTTGGCAGAGGAAATTATCTCAACTTTTGTACCTCGGGATTTCGCCGTTTTGTACACGATCTCGAGGTCTGGAGGTCTGGTACATATTCCTCTCAAAGTGAATTACGCTCCTGCACGCAGCTCGAACTACCCATTTCCCGGAAATGGGTAGCTAACCATTTCGGAAATTGGTAGCAAATTCAGATTACTGCACAACATCACGTCCGAATTCATTTTACTACCCATTGTGTTTACAACTGATAAATGGGTTGACTACAGTTCGCATCATCTTTCGCCACAATTTTTTTTGTGGGTTCGCTTTGATTTGGGGCAGTAGCCATATGCTTCAAGTTATTGGTTTCCTGTACTTGTTGGTTTTGGGTTTGTTTGGATATGCCGTATCATACGCTCTCTTTGAGTATTCGGGTCCATAAACGTGTCACAAGACACTAAGGGGAATAGGACTCCTAGAGTCACGGGCTCTTAGAGAATCCTGAATGAAGATTGCTTTTGTTATTGCTCATAAAGAAATAATGTAGTAGTTTTGTTTGGAACTCTCAAGGTGCAGTCTTTTATGCTCACCGAAGTGAGAGACTGTGATTTGCTGATTGTCGTCAAATCTTCTACTTTTCTCAAAAGAAAAGACATGTTAAAAGAAAAAAGCAGTTAGCCCAGATCATCAAAACCCATTGAGGTCTTGGTGTGCCGTCAATATTTATCTTATCAGATTTGTACGTGTGAATATGCTAGATTCTTGGTTCCAACCAAGAGGCTGACTCCACCCCTTGCAACCAAGCCCCCAGGCCTGCATTGAATTCTTACCACTTCTCCTAGAATCGTACATATGCGCGTGCGTGTGCGTGTTTATATATGTGTTGTCGTGAATGTACCATGAAACTGCCAGGCTGTGTAATAAAGCAGAGAAAGTGTTGACCGAAATGACAATATGTTAATTGAAACCGGGATCACGTTATACTGGCGTGCAGCAGCATTAATGCATAAATGTGCAGATAAATATTGGCGTCACACCAAATTCAAGTCAAGGTGGTGTTGGATGTTTTTCAACGAACGCGGATTCGCAGTGAAATCCAGTGTCAAAGGCATTTCATAGAATCTGTTGTTGTGGAAACGACACTATTTGGTGGTAGCAATCCAAACGAAATCTTCAAGTTGACGCAGCAAACCTGCGGCCAGCGCTCGAGCAGGGCTGCAGGAAGCGAACGCCGAGCACTAGCATTTCATTGTTTTATACGAATTTGCACTACGTTCCTGATATTGAAATGTAGAGCAGAGTCAAATTCAGGTCTGTGCACAATTTTGGTACTTGCAAAAAAAATGTCGCTGCGCAGTTGCCAACTTCCCATAAAAATATGGCTTTGGTCTCACAATCAATCGGATCATTTTGCCAATGCGCGGTTGCATTCTGATTGCAAGTACCGTGACCGAAGTTGTGCACAGACCTAGATCTCACTTTTCTCTACATTTTGATATCAAGAACACATGGCAAATTTGTACGCAAAGAAAAATGCTAGCCCTCGGCGGTTGCCATTGGCCTTTCGCAGCCCAGCTCGAGCGCTGGCCGCAGGTTTGCCATGTCAAGATCACGTGTACATTACTACCGACGAATCGTGTCGTTTCCACAATCGCGAATTCTTTGAAATGCCTTGTCAACTAAATTACACTGAGAATCCTTGTTTGTTCGAGAAATACTCAACCCCACCTTAAGTAGAAACGCAACAAGGTAATATTTACGTGACCAGACTGGGAGGTCTTGGATTGTTGCTGTCAAATATGCCACCCTGATGCCACTTTCGTTGGAGTCGATGGCCCAAGCGTTGACACTTTATTAGTGTCACACTCTGTAAGTGTGTATTTTTTACATGGACCATTGGATGCTATGATTGTTTGTATTTGATCATCAGCAGCACTTCTGGATTTTGGTTATGAAAGCATTAGCTATCATTTGAAAGACCCAACATGTTGGATCTTTCCAAAAAAAATTGCTGTCTGCGACTACTCAGTTATTGACAAATTTGGTTGTCAGAGAACATTGTGTGTACGCTTTGATATGGCACAAACAAAAGCATCTTGTTCTGTGACATAAATTGTCCTTTCAGAAGTTGTTCTGTGACAAGTTGTCTGTTTCGTAATATTCAAAGTTGGCTTGCTTTTTAAAGCACATAGAGCTTCCAGCAAAGCTACTAGACTATTTCTTACGAAGTAACAAAAGCAACATCAATCATTCCTGGGCCTGGACTGTGACGATTTAATGATATCTTTTGAACACAATAAAGAGACACACACATATATATTGGACTTCAGTAACAAGTTATTTTGTGTTCTGGGACAACTGGTTCTTATTTACTGTTCTGCTACACTGTTGATGATCATACATTGTTTTCTTCCATATGATAGGGCTTCAAATCCAAGTTGAAGAGGCCAGTGCAAATTTTTACGTCTTAAAAGAGAGAGTGCCTTTTTAAATCTAGTAGCCTATATACATACAACAGTTACAAATCCCAGAGACGTATATTACATGGAAAAAAAAATGTACTAGATGTAATCACTATGGAAATGTAGAATTTCAATTATTAAACAGATGATGATGATTGCTTTTATTATCACTCTTGGAGAAATAATGTAGTAATTGCGTTGGAAACTCTCTCGTCTTTTCTTTCCTATCTCCAATGAGTGGCGTTGTTTGCGTTGTTGGAAATTGGAACTTAAATCAAAAAGCCACTTGACTTTTCAAATCAAAGATTCTTAATATTTGATACGATTGATTCGAAAGAGCACATCTCTCTAGCGACACACACCAACGAGTATACACCCTTGAAAGAGACAAGAAAATATGAAGAAAATCTACTATCTCTTGGCAAAAAAAATTCACTTTAGAGTATAATCTTTCTGCATTGCGCACGCACACGAACTTTTTCTCTCTCTCTTTCTTTCATTGTCTCTCACAGCCTTCCCTTCTCTCTTTCCTCCTACAAATGTAGCTTTATTGTGAAGGCTTGCGTGGGTCACCTCAATCAATTTTCCAAGTCAACTTTCCATTTCCATGTTTGTGTCAGTCATGGCACACGCACTTTCTCTCTCTTCTACACACACACCTCCCACATTTTCTTCTCTGACATGACAATAACTGATCCTAAGCTCCCACTCCCTTCCCTGAGATTATCATACATCCAATGAAAAGCTCATGTGCACCAGTGACATGGTGGAGTCATTTTGGTACCAGAATTCGAATTACAGTATCTTTCATGTTTGAAAGAAACCAGAATCCCGTCCGGGAAAGGGTATCGTAGACGACTCACTCGCAACATGAATTTTTGTTCCGTGTTCCAACAAACAACGTTGCATCTTTTGAACTTGATAATTTTTCAAATGCATATCTGTCGAAAAACCACGAACCCACAACGTATCCACGCGATGAGTCATGTCGGTCATCTTGACCAACTTTCCAACTCAACTTTCCTTGGCGACTTTCGAGTTCCGCGATAGACACACTCAAGAGACCTACAAAGAGACCAATAACAATCATACACACACGCAAGATACACGCAAGAGACCGACCTACACACACACCACAGACGCACACCACAGAGACCAGAAAATAAGGACTAACTGAAATTTCCAAACAAAATCACGAGCGCTCATTGATATCGTGCACAGTGAAGAAACCTACATACAATGATACACACACGATGTTTTTTCTTTTGGGTTTATGTTAGTCTCTTGAAAAAGATTGTGCATATGTGTGCCATTGTGTTCATATCCAAAGTCACGAGTTCTCTTTGATATCATACACAGTGTATGATGCCTCTATTTATACACATATTTACTCACGTGTATATATATATATATGTGTGTATATAAACGTGTATATATGGATATATACATGTATATGTATGTATGAATATGTATATGTATATGTACATATATATATATATATACATATATATATACATATATACAGATATATATATATATATATATATA
>Ga0105053_10008671_pt1 | contig 13142 bp, 5 predicted proteins | sample BON01_FD_78093 | JGI IMG/M metagenome (GOLD analysis project Ga0105053, IMG submission 78093) | Freshwater microbial communities from Lake Bonney liftoff mats and glacier meltwater in Antarctica - BON-01 | ecosystem: Environmental > Aquatic > Freshwater > Ice > Glacier meltwater | place: Lake...
AAAGTGAACTACTTTTTGAATTCTTTTATAAAAGTGAACTACTTTTGAATTTTTTTATAAAAGTGAACTACTTTTTGAATTTTTTTATAAAAGTGAACTGTGTTGTGAAATTCACCCTAAAAACAATTAAAAACATATTCGCAACTCTACTTACTAAAACGAATCCGTCCAGCAGGTGTTTTGGTTTCGCGTCGACAATATCTAGTCTTCTGGCTGCTTGAAACCTTTTATCCAACGATAAAAAAGCCATTCCAGTGCCTATCGCTCCTGTCAGCTTGGCAGCAGTGTCAAGCGCCCCGCTTGTTGTGTGCTTGATCAACGAGTGGGTCCCCCGCACAAGACCAGCTCCGAATTCTTCTGGAGATTCTACGAGACCCACTGCCGGTTCATAAAAGAAATCTCTCAGGCCGAATCCAAGACTGTTCACCAACCCTAGAGGGTTTCCGAATATCTCGGATGATCCTAAAACCTGCACTAGCTGCAATCGAAAGTGGGAGTTCAAATGAAGTAATCCATAATCAATCAACTGCGCTTTGGTCACCAAAGTATCTCGCAGACCAAGTCCGTAAATATAAATACTGGCATTACTTATGTCTGATGGGATTTTTGGAAGTGATGCAAGAATCGAGCGTGGTTCAAAATCTGAAGAAATGAAACCAGTAGTTTGTTCTCTTGCTCCGAAATTCAAAATATCAGCCGGATCTTCTACCAGTGTCTGCAACGACAGAGAAAAAGCGAGAGGCATGATATCCATCACCCCAATATAAAACCGGCGCTTCACCTTTAGATGATTCTTCATATCAAATGGTTTTTTGACGAATCGTAATGGAAGATGGATACCATTTCGATGTGATAGCTTCTCCCAGCACAAACGAGGCAGAGCCTTGCATTCGTCCATCAAACGCCATAGTAACAGTAACCAAGCCAACTCGATCTCCACTTGCATATATGCTACCCGACCTCCAAGATAGTCAATGAATTCCCCTCTGCGACTGTCCAGGTTCCCTCGCTTGCTCACCACCGACAAATGGATCATGGCGCTTTCCTTCATTGACCTTTCGGGTCCTGCTCGCTGTGGTTGCTCTCGAGGTGCTGCTCTTGTGGGACGCAGCACAATGGGCCATCGGGCTGTCTCCATTTGGTTATCCACTTGAACCCAGCTAACAATCAATTCCAGCGTACGATCGAAATTAGGGTATTTGAAATAGTCCAGCGAGATTTCCCCCAGTGTCAACAAACATAATTCCTGTGGGAAACTATCTACTATGGAAAGACATATACCTGCCAAATACACTTGCACAAAAGAAGAACTTCTTTCAGAGTCTACAGCAAGCATCTTATCTGTTGCATTGGTATTATCCCCATCCATGACCAGCAGTATCTTCGAATCTCCATCAAAGCATGTTAAAACAGACACAATCACATCTTCAACACCATTTTGAACTAGATGAATCCGAGTTTCTTGATTAAGTTCATCCAAACGACAACCAACGTTTATCTTTCCTCCACTGAACGAAAGCACCAAAACCTGCTGATCCAGATTAATCAAGTCCCATCCAAAAGCACTTTCTTCGCCTGACAATAAACGCTGGGTCACGCCTCGTTTTGAGGGTTGCACTTTAATTCCTTTTTCAAAACAATTCATTCGAGGGTACATTTGGTTCTCCTCTGATTTTGATTTCATGGATGGGTAATCAAGAGATTGAAAATAGTGCACCAAGTGTGAGGAACGGTTTCGAATACGGTAAATCGGAGGCACTGACTCGATCGAGTGCAACACCAACATACACGATGGGCCTTCAACAGTAACTTCTATCTGCACAACCATGATCTCTCCAGTAACCGCATTCTTAATTTTGATCGCATTGTGAACCGGTTCCTTCATGGCAAAACATGACGACCAATGGCTCTTGTCCAGGGACAGAGCCCACTGGAACCGCGTGCACTTTTCAAAATGCAAGAATGGTGACATTGTCTGCGGTTGTACGAGTACCGATATTTGCTTCTCAGTCTCTATTACTTGAGCCACATAGATAGGTTGTTTAAGCCAATTGCTAATGGAGGTGCCTGGCATCAAAGAAACGATTCTTGATCGACGGAATTTCAATGGGGCTCGTTCGATACTAACTCCAATCTCCTCATAGTGTTCATGCTTACAGGGCATTTGTATACGGTCGTCCTTGCCGATAGACTCAATGCTACATGGGGAGGACCATGAGGACTGCTCACTTCGAACGATCAGTTTATTTGCACAGCTGAAAAGTGTCAAAGTGGTATTATCTACATGAACCTCCAACCCTTGTACCAAAACAGAGGGGGTTTCCGTGGTTTTCACGAGACATGATTCAGGGACGTCCATTATCAGACTATTATTGTCGTTGACGATATCGTAAGCCAGCCTGTCTTTCCACACATGTGATACGACACCGGTGGTTCCGTTCTCGAACAAGTTCACAGGTTGGCCTACAGAAAAGAGTGGATTAGATTCCAGAACAGGAGGTGAAGGACACGATTCCAAGTAAGCCAGTTGAAGCGAGGTGCGATTAATCACCCATAGAGTCGTGTATACCACCAAGTCGTACGAGGAGGATAGGGACATCTCCAGAAACAAGCTAACACAGGATACTCCATTGGATAATACCACAGTTGACACCGCAGGAAACAAGCGATCTTTTTCTGGTTGCCAGGCTTGGGTCCAATTTGAATCTTCGATTCGAAATTCAAAAGTAGGAAGAATGCCGCAATCCGTGATACCGCAGCAAACGCCACTGGGTATGCTTCCCATAGAATCGCCTGACCTGTAGAATATATCCAATGGTAGAAGGTTTGATATGGTGAAAACAGGATGGAGAACCATTTCCACTAGGTTCTTTGGAAAGCTAGAGTTAGAAGACTTGATGATATCGACGAATAGATTCGCATCAAAAGATCCATTGCCGCTATTGGAAGAGTGTATGATCACAGAACAAGATTTCAATTGGTCCATTTCGAAAATACTTTCCCATTCGAACTGGTCACTTGAAGCAGGGCGAATCGACACCATGCAAGCAGACGAATTAAGCGGAAATGGTAGAAACTCTCCAGGATCAATAGGTCCTAAACATCTGGAAACAGCTTCATCACCAGCATCGCTACTGATCGGCATGAGCAGCAGTTCTACCGGTACAGATGTGGCATTCTGAAAATTGAATACTGACCGAACGATCAAGTTCAGTCCGCCCTTTTCTTGAGGACTCAGTTCGATGGCTACGCGAGTTAGTTTTGTAGGGTCCCCGTAGTTTTTAGGATATATGTTGAATACGAAAACTCCAACTTGAGCGATTGAAATACCCATGATATCATGCCAATTCTGAAAAACGGACGGATTTTCCCATGCTATTTTGATTGATGAATGATCCCCTTTCAAACTTATACAAATAGAACCCGAAGGGACCATCACTGCATCACTCTCCATAAACGACACACTAAAATCGCAGCCAGTCTTGTTCTCAATGGAAATACAATTCTCATCAATTATCTCGTCGCGAAGCTTCGAACAAATTTTCATTTTCCGTTTCGCAAGCGCCCAATGAAGTGTCTTGCAGCATTCGTAGGACATGGTCAAGTTAATCATGCTAGCTGAATCTAGCTTCGTCACCGACACGCTGGGTTCCATAGTAAGCAGATTCCTCGTCTTCTGCATCGTGCATTCAGGCGACCAGGCATCTAAGATAGGTTCCCATCGGGATGTTCTAATATTATAATAAGCCATCCCCACACCCCGTCGTATGCTAGCACCACACCAAATATTCTTCTCGTCTTTCATATCAGTTTCAATAAAATCACATTCTATCGTTCCAACCCTCCGACCACTCGTGGATATCGGCTCCGAGACCTCCCGTACAAAAAACGGACTAGCGAACACACTGAACAACGGAACTGAATCGCTCAATAACCGAAACTGCAAGTTCGATATCTGGAAAACTGCGTGGATATCGTTTCTTGGCAGCTCTTGAAAATAAAAACGACGAATACGTTCGAACTGCGACTTCAATTTGGAAGTATGCTCGCGAATCTCATGGAAATCAAATAGCTGCAACAAAGAAAGATCCATATCAATAGAAAGGTCACTCAACGCAAACGAAACGCGTTTGTTAGTATCAAGACTATTTAAAACCTGAGGACTAGTGCTTGCGTGGTACGTAAACGACACTGGTTCGCGTAACAGATCTCTACTTCGAGCTACCAATTTCTCTCCTGTGAACTGAAGCTGCATGGTTTTTCGTCGTTGAATATCAGTATGATGGCTTACCTCCAAAGCAGTCTCGGCACTCAAGCCGCTTTCGTGAGTTACTGACAAACGTGACACAGTGAGAGTTTTCTGCTTATTGCTTAACTTCCTTTCAGTCTCAGCACAAGGACCGAAATTTACGGGACAATTGAACCTTTTCCTGAAAAAACGATTTCCATCGAAGAAGAAGAAGAGTCGCTTCCATACAAAAGGGTCCATGCGGGCAACAGCGTGATGGTTGACCTTATAGTCATAGTAATTGACATCTTCCCTCTTCTTGTAGATGATTTTCGGACTTTCGGTGTAAAATAGAATTTGGGATAGAGGACGTATGGTGAACGATCGGCAAACAAATTCAAGATCAGACAAAAAACCAGCTGAAAACTGATACAGTCCCGTCAAAACTGAATTCGAGATTTCAATTTCGAAATGCGAATCCTCAAACTGGTCAAAGTGTAGAAATAGCTCCAGATGATCGGGCAGACAAACTGTGAAGTTAAAACATACTTTTTCACTCGTTTCCACTGATAAAGGCTTCTTCGTAACCTTGACACATCTGGCACTTGTGTTTTCATCTAAAATGGCTAAAATAATATTGTATTGCTCATGGGATACTTTTATGGGTTCCGTCATTGGAGTGTGGATCAAAGCTGCGATGGAATTGTTTTCAAATTCCATTTCCAATTTAGAATCACAAAACATAACTCTTATATCTTCCTTGGAAAACGTCGATACTTGAACATCCTCGATTATCAGCTTGGTTGTGGCCATGTTACCCTTACCGATCTTCAAACTCACACCACTATTGTAATCCGTGGTGATGAACCTTGCAGCTGGCACTTTCACTACGCAGTCAAAAAATGCAGCATTCAAGTCAAAGCCTAAACCACTACTTTGTTGGACCGACACCACGCTCCAAAAATACTTCCACAATGTGCCAACAAACAATACATTCACAAAACAAATTTCAAACGAACCTGAACTTGTGCTGTATTTGATACAACTTGCATTCTCACAACCGGACCATAAGATGTTGTGTGACAAATGCACCAATCGGGGCTGAGAAAGAGATATAATATTGTTGGCCAATTGTGGACGACAAAGAAGAGTTACATCCATATCGAGTACAAGCATTTCCAGCATATCAGCTTCGATTTCAAGGTGCCTTCCGGATGATGCAGAATTGTTATTGTCAGTCCAGAATGCTTTCAATTTCATCATATCCGAAATCTCAAATGCTAGTTTCACATGCGGAGTCTGTATTTTTGATTTTACGAATTGCAAAGGTTTTGAAATTTGTACAACAGGCGTCCCAAGTTTTGAAACCTGGATGAAACCAATTTCTAGATTCGAATTTGAAGACACCATATCGCGTGAAAATAGCTCCCATTCATTGGCGACTATTTTTAATGACTCCAGATCCCACGATGATTGTTTTTTAACAGGATTTTCGAACTTTGGCGTATAATTCATGATCGAGGATATGAAGTTGAGACATTTCTTCGGATTTTCAGAGATATCTAAATATAAAGGCTCAAGATGAAGCTCTACAAATGGCTTTTCGAAGGCGATCCTATAATCACGCAGTTTCATGTCTGTGCAAGTGCACATTGAGGAGATGCCTTCTGCAGAAAGCGTAGTCTTGGTCAAAGAACCAATAATGCCTCCTAGTGATACACATATCTCATTGACCTCCACGTCCCAAATTCGCGATTTGGTCCCCCCACTCTGACTGGTAACAAGACTCAAGCCCAAGAAAAAGTCACGAAGTGCAGACGTCGCATTCACTCGAACAATATCCAGTCGCCCTTGCAAAGTTTGTGACTCAGGCTGGCTCTTAAAGAACATTGGCTGCTGTATCTCTACTAGTTTATTGGACATATCGCCAATGTGTGCCGAATGGAAACTTGTCACTTGTCCCATAGCGCCTCGGGAACATACAGAAACATCCTCAACTACCAATGAGGATATCGAAGCACCACATTCATCCTCCAATGTTAACTTGAATTTATCTAACTTCAAGTCCCATGCTAATCCTCCACCTGGTAGCCAATTCGCAAAATAATCGTCTGATATCGATTCATATAAACTTTGCATCTCGACTGTTGGAATTTGAAATATCATCCGCATTGAAGATTTTCTACCTAATGAGCTTTTAGCTATTTGAAATCCTTTCCCTATCCAATTTTTATGTTTTTTACTAGGTTCTGGACTGGTGCCAAGTTCTAGACCCGCCATTCTACGATACAGGATGATAGTAGTTAGTGGTAACTCTGCCTCAATATCCTTGATTCGTGAAGTCTTTTTCTTCAATTTATACAAATGAATATATTCAGTCCGTAAAGAAAGCAAGCGAACGATATTAAAACGAGGTCTCCTCTTTTCAACAATCAATAGCAATGCATATTTCCACCAAAGTCGGGGTTGAGCCTTTGGTCCTTTTTTTGGACGGCTTCTCGATTTAACCTTCGATTTAAAAGTGAGCAGAGAAAAAAGCTCCGCAAGATTTCGAATAGTAGATGGGGAGCTGGAAATAGATAATTGCTGGCATTCCATTTCCACTTTGTCATTATCATCCCTCCAAACAATGTGAATATCTGTCGGATTGACAATAGGAGACCCCTGGATATGTTTAATAAATAAACCTGACGAGCTAACAATTCGTTTGTCTCCGATTCGTGTGCTTGTCAAGGACTTGATTCCAAATTCAAGTTTCAGGTTTGAATCTACCAACAAAATGGAAATGTCGTCTACCGTGACATGAACATTTCGAGCCATTTTTTCCATTAATTTGCCACTGAACGAAGATCTTCGTTTACGTAAACTTGATTTACTGCTTGAGGACCCACCGCCTAATGTTTCTTCCTCAGTTTCCTCAACTGTGACCATTTCATACAATTCCAGATGATCCATTTTCCTTGCGTTTTCCTCGTCATGATCATGATATATTCTCACCTGCAAATGGAGCCCTTTCATACGTAACTCTACTGGATCTTTTGAAAGCTTATTGTACTGAGGTAGCGTTGCCACCAGCTCCTCTATACTTCCGTTCTCTATTTTCAAAGGCATTATACCCAATAATGCCGAGCTTTTAACCCCTACATTTCTTAGTCGAATAACACCCTTTACTAGACCAACATTAAGTTGCTCCTTATTGATACGTTCTAAATATTGCCCGAAAGAAGTCTCGATCACCTTTTGAAGAATACCAGACAACATAAGTGTATGACAACTAAAAAAAAATGAATCAAATACCTGTACAAATTTCAATTGTTTGCATAATAGTGACAGCTCTAGGATTGATAGTAATGATAAACAGAGCCTGAAAAAAGAAAAAAACCAGACAGATGTTGTGCATAAACGAAAATGCAAATTTAAAATCTAAAATTGAAAGAGCTAATAAGTGCGGCAATAATAACAGTGACGGAGCTGTGAACTATGCTGGAATCACTTGGAGCATGTGCTTGTAACTCGGGCCCACAGTAATCAAATGCAGGGGCCTTGTTATCTCTCAGCCATGACTCCATGAAAGTAATTTGGTGGTTTTGACCGTTAATAATGGACCATAGCATAGTGATCACAGGGGTATTATCCGTGTCCTTTCCATCGATGATGCAGTCATCCTCTTGCAATCGTCGACCATCATACACAGTTCCGCATTTAATGGATTTTGGATTCAATTTCAATAACAACTTTGCCATGTTGACAGCGTTTTTATGATGAGCAATCATTTGATGCATAAACGTAACAGTGGGATCTTGCAAACTTGTTGTTTTCATTTCTACATGCATAGCGCAATCAACGGCTATTAGACATTGATGATATGCATTGGGGTTTTTCCCACAAACAAAAGTCATGTCAGGACATTGGGAGTTGGCGTCAGAATAGGCAGACACATTGAAAGTGCCACAACCTTCATCAAATTCACTGGGTACTTTGTACTCGTATGGTATTGGAACTACGTCTTGTGCGTTTTTCATTTCTTTGGAAGCATCTAAAACTTTGATTCGTCCACTCATGTAGTTGTGGATGTGGCAGAAGTAGAAGAACTCGGTTGTTCCTGGGTCAGTGATTCTCACAGACAAGCTATATCCGGGCTCCGATAGCCACGTATCTCGGTCAAGAGCAAAGGCCGGCTCGTAGTCATCTAGTCCGAAATTGACATCACAGTCTTCCTTACACATTGGTTCACCGTCAGACATATACTCTGGCGAGTCACAATTAGGCGCGCAGTCAATATTCGTGACAGGATTTGAATCTTCCTTTCCCAATTCTACATTGTTGCCATAAACACCATCTGGTCCGTAAGCTAATCCGATAGGATGATACCAATTGGTTGCGTTTGACTGATCAAAGATGTAGGTCACATTGTACTCGATACCCAATGTAGGATTGACACCATCGCAACCTTGTACCCGAAAGTATCCCGTGTCAGACGCAAAAATATCAATAGAGAAATTAAAGGTGCACACCTTTTCTTCCTCGCCTACGCAAGAGCCTATGCACAATTTACTAGGTTCAGTGCCATCAGCTTGCCATACTAGTGCAAGAATAATAGCGAATGATTCCAATATTTTATTCATCACGACCTTCGTTTTGGTTTTGATGACTGACTACCCAGTAATGTAGATTATGGAATTTTTTGAAATGTCAAGACAGGTCAAAACGTGTCAGTAGCCAATCACAGCTTGATGAAAAATTATCGTAGCCCCCCCCCCACAAAAATCATGAAAATGAGGAATCGTTGTTACTTATTAATTGCAGATTTCATCATGAGGAATGAAGGATCCAATGTGTTTTAAATCTTCGGTGTTTCTAGGACGAAAGCAAGAAAATATTCGAATTCACGATTCAAATATCCTGCCGGGACGGAAACTAACAACGAGGCTGACCCAGTGTTCAGTGAAGTATACGTCGACACTGAAAAAACGGTCCAGTGGGGCCACCGAATAGATTCAGCAATCAAGCGTGTAGTTGGGATAAATTGCCTCAGCAAATCGTCATTCGAACGCTCAAATAGTATTCACATACTCGTTAACTTTTTAACTTTTGGGGGCAACGAGCTAAGCATGATAAACCCTTCTTCACTCCTGACCCAATCGACACTCTAAGCTCTATTTTATAATGCCACTTACGTTCCTGGTTTTGGAGGGAAAGATTTTAATTTGGTTCCATTTTATTAAAAGCGAAAACTTCGATAAATTCAAATTGTTCATTTTTAAACGAATTTTGAAAGTGGTTGATTTATCCAGCGAATCATATTAAATATTCGATAACCAGTCAAAAATGACTCAGTCAGCGACACCTATTTCTGTCAGCGAACATATTTCCTCGCTAGGATTTAAAAAAGTTCGCGTCATTCCAATAAGCATTGATCCAGCTTAGATAGGCATCGCCAACAAAATCGTCAATTCATGATGCCGAGAACGAATCAACCTAGCGGCCTCACCCACTCTTTTTAAGTTCGTTCATATTCGTCCCATCTACAGTTGCACCAAAGAACTTGATGCAAGAAAGGGCGCTCAGGTCCCCACCCTTGGACGATTCGATGAAAACTGTCACACTATCGATGCTGCTAAATTTCACAACTTTCAATTCAAGTTCTTTTTCACCTGTGATATCATCGTCGCTTAATTCTGCTTCAAAAGAGGCAGGCAGCGATTCGGCATCGGCAAAATCAATGCTTATCTTGTTGGTGAAGAGCTTGGCACTTTTAGATATAGAACTACCTTCCAAATATCAAACTTACTCTAATTTTAACAGGCTGCATGTCACCAGTGGGGGCTTGTATGCTGACTCCTGACAGTTTGACTTTCTCACTGAATTGAAAGTGCAGTATCATTTGCTCATCTGCATCACTTCTAACCTGGAATCTCGAATCTGGATTATAAAGATTCGCCAGTGGAAATTCATCGTCTGCGTTCAGAGCATACGTACCATCTTTCGCAATGAAACTTGAGAGATCGACTTTACTTCTCGACATGCTCTAATGAACCTTCTTCAAAATGTTTTTTATTCAACGGTAGGAAGGGGACCGTACTAGAAAAAGTTGTTAACCTTAACTAGTTGTTGAATGCTCCAGGGAAATTACTGTGCATTGATTCAATTGTTTTTGGTTTGAAAGCATCTGCAATCCGATCAAGACAGTATTGCAAAGAAGCTATTCATTGACGCTGCAGTATTGCAAGGAAGGTATTTATTGGCACCACAATTGAAGCAAGGAATGTGGGAAAGCGTTTCGAGATTGCGCTTTGTTGGCGCATTTGTAATGGTGATGGGCCTCCTTGTTCTTTCTAAGGAATCCAGTTACCCTTTATTTTTCACGGGGTCTAAGCACGCAAAACATGAGATGAAAAACTCGACGGTTTCAAATGATTCGATGAAACATTTGAGTTCATCTACTGATTCACCCGAACCAGGTGCTGATATACCGACAAATCAACTATATACTAAATCACCAACAAAAAAAGCACCTTTGTCGAAAGATAATTTTAGCGATACAATGGAAAGATGTAACATATCAAGCATAAAAGCCCGATACTTCAAAGATGTTATTAATCGTGTGGTGATACAGGTGGACAATCGAATTACTTTCGATGGATCTCTCGAAGAGTTTAATTTGCCAGCAGTATCAGTGGCTTTTAACTCGTTAAAGGCAAAAGAAATGGGGATGGAATATCTGTTTTTCCAAGCAAAAAAAGGTTCTTGCGGTACTTCTAAGGGCGTCCGATTTACCAGCTATTGGTGCAAAGTATACTATATATATATGGCAAGTCTTTTGTTTCCTAATGCAGCTGGTATTTTGTTTTTGGACTCTGATGCGTTTCTTGGGGCAGATATTACACGTATTGAACGTGAATCAGGCATTTTGATGGCAAACAAGGATTCTATCTATGTAGGTATTGATGATGCTTGGTGGTCAAATGTTTTAAATAGCCAAGTGCCAAGAATTGTGGTGGCACCCTTGAACTCGGGTTCTATATATTTCAACCCAAGCAGCCACGTGGTGAGGAAGATGCTATACGAATGGTGGTATTTTGAGCCATATCATTACTCGAATTTGGAACTCAAAACTTCCATCTTTTGCTACGAATTTCAGACCAATGTAAGTGAAACAGACTTGAAACCGATGATATGGCGTTTCTTATTGGATGAAATGCAATTGCAGTATCCTTTGATGTATAAATATTATCGTGATCTGCCTTCGAGTGTTCTCCTGAACCAACACTACAACGTTGACATGGTGCAACAGATCGGGAATGAATCATCTGTTTTTTTTCGTTCACCGAATGTTGCGGGATTTTGCATCAATAACTTGACCAACATGTTGGGAGACTCCCCATATATCTTTGCCCAAAACCTCGATTCAAATATATCCGAAGCTCACTTGAATATGAAAGAACATGGATTTCGAATTGATTTGCGTAACTCGAATATGCATAATTTTGTCAAAGAGTGGCCAGGAGACCAAGAAAGGTTACAGAACCTCCAAGTTAAATATCGTGAGAATATTAAAGTAGTTCCAAATATGCAGTATTTATGGGCAGAGACTCCTGAGAATTGCAACGATAGATGGAAATCTATCGACCTTTTCTATAAAAGCAATCTAGATGCCAAATTGAAATGTGGTGTATGGCATGCAGATTACTCGTTCATGGTAAAAGAAGAAGCCAGGGTCGCTGTATTAAGTCTATTACAAACGAGATATTCAGATGCCGAAATAAACGATATTCTGAAACAAGTGAGAAGAGTGAAATGCATTATCAAATAAAGGAAAAATGATATATTTGAAACTGCGATAGCGAGAAAATACGATGTTTTTCGAACTAATGCTGTGACTTGGCCCAGTTTTTAAGACGACCACGAAGTTTTGATTTCTGAAGAGAGTCCTTTAACTCTTCTATGTTTTCAATATCGGCTAGAAAGAAAACGGCTATCTGAAAGAAGGTCATTGTAAAAACTGACGGTTCCTCAACATTTCCGAACTCTCCGAAGACTGATCCCACCGCCAATATTCTCAGTCGATCGCCTACACTAGCAACCCCGTGCAACACAACGCATCTCGCAGCGCCAGTAGGAATATCTTCAATGATCTCCTGTTTCGGGTAAGAGAACACCTTCAGGGCTCTCACCAGCAAATTCAATACGTGGGAATCCACGATGGTTTGAAACTCTCTTACTTTCATCACCACGTGCCCGTAATGATTCCACAATATTTTTTCTTGGAGGCTTGGAGTTAAGATTGAGTTGAACTGCAAGCGCAACTGCTGTTGTTTATATTCCGAGCTGGTGATCAAATTGTGAATGAAATGCCGGAGTTTCGTCTTATCAGCAGCTCTTTGACTATCGCCTATTTCTTTTTCTTCTCCTTCTATTTCTTCTTCTTCTCGGAGCATTAAATTAAGTGAATCTAGTTTTTTTCTCTGCATGTTGTCATCGTGGTTTAGGTTTGAAACAATACCGCTTATAGTTCCGATAACAAAAGCCCATGCACCACCCCCAAAAAATATTAAGACTGTTGCAACAAGATACTCTGTCGGTCTGGCTGGTACTATATCACCATACCCCACTGATGTGATGCTGACAACAGCCCAATATAGAGCCATTATATATACTTCCCCGTGAGAACTGGGGTCGAAGTCAATACGTTCGTTGGTGAGGGCCATGTCAATCCATGTGGTGGTGACACCGTAGTAAGCTTCTTCACGAGCCACCCAAGTAAAGACGCATGCTGCCCAATGGCACATTAGAATCAAACCGATGAAGACAAGACACAAAGATATCTTGGCGCTGTGGAATTTTAACTCAATCTCCTCATAGAAATACGAACTTTTTAAACTTCGATACGCCCGAGCCAATCTCAACAATCTTA
>Ga0105053_10008672_pt1 | contig 13141 bp, 9 predicted proteins | sample BON01_FD_78093 | JGI IMG/M metagenome (GOLD analysis project Ga0105053, IMG submission 78093) | Freshwater microbial communities from Lake Bonney liftoff mats and glacier meltwater in Antarctica - BON-01 | ecosystem: Environmental > Aquatic > Freshwater > Ice > Glacier meltwater | place: Lake...
CGCACTGGAACACCTCTGCGCCGAACTGACCGAAACCCAAACAATTTACCCCGGCACAAAACTGCGCCTCATCTACAAGAAGGTATCATAACCACTTCCGTCGAAGTCAGGTGCTCTGAACCTTCGTTTTTGTACTCCACCAACGGGTCCTTCTGACCCTGGGCTCGAAGGTAGACCCCTTCCCTCAGCTCCTCCATGTCGGTGAGGTGTTCCTGCCAAAGTCTGTCAATGGCGGCCAGAAAGGCACGTCGTTCTTCATGTTCCACAAGTTCGCCCGGCACCAGCCGAGTGCGTTCTTCGTATGAGTCTCGTACTTTTCCCGAAATTACCTCAGGGAGGCTTCCCATGGAGATCTCGCGAATCTCATCCCCGGTGAGAGAAATGCCATACAGAGTCTGCAGGCTTAGCGCGAGTGGACCCGGGTTGGAATTGGAGGGATCGAGATCTGAGAGATATTCCCGCGCGGAGTGGGCCACCCCTTCCGCGATCGTTTCCTGGGCAAGGGTCCGGGTGTCCTCGGTGGTGAGAACATCATTGCGGTGGCCATAGACAATTTCCCGTTGCAGGTTCATCACATCATCGAAGTCCAGGACCCGCTTGCGGCCTTGGTAATCCCGGAGTTCAACGATTCGCTGGGCGGTTTCAACCAATTTTCCGAGAGGAGGAATTTTGGTCCTCTTGCCGGTCGCGGCGGCGGTCGAGCGCTCAACAAGCGAAGCCATGTGCTGCGGGGAGGCGTGGTTTCTCATCAGGTCGTCCTCCAGGGAAATGAAAAACTGGGAGCGTCCGGGGTCGCCTTGACGGGAACAACGGCCGCGCAACTGCCGGTCGACCCGACGAGAGGAATTGCGCTCGGTGCCGATGACGAAAAGTCCGCCGATTTCCGCCACCCCTTCGCCGAGTTTGATGTCGGTCCCCCGCCCCGCCATGTTGGTGGAGACGGTGACAGCTCCGCGCTGACCGGCGAGAGAAACGATGGCAGCTTCCTTTTCGTGATACTTTGCGTTGAGCACACCGTGCGGAATTTTTTCCCGTTTCAACATTCGCGAAAGCGTCTCCGAGGACTCGACCGAGGCCGTGCCGACGAGGACTGGTTGGCCGATGGCGTGCGCCCGTTCGATGGTGGAAATAACGGCCTGGAACTTTTCGCGACGGGTCTTGAAGACCTGGTCGTTGGCGTCGATCCGCCGATTGGGCGCATTGGTGGGAATCGGCAGGACGTCGAGTTCGTAGATGTCGTGGAACTCCGCAGCTTCCGTTTCGGCGGTGCCGGTCATGCCTGCGAGCTTTTCATAGAGACGGAAGTAGTTCTGGATCGTGATGGTGGCAAAGGTCTTGTTTTCATCTTCAATCGAAACCCCTTCCTTGGCCTCGACCGCCTGGTGGAGGCCGTCCGACCAACGTCGCCCCGCCATTTCCCGGCCCGTGCTTTCATCAATGATGGTGATCTTGCCATCGCGGACGACGTAGTGCACATCTTTCTCATGGAGGCAGTAGGCTTTGAGCAATTGGGAGATCCCGTGGATCGCCCCGGCGCGGAGGTTTCGTTGTTCCTGAAGCGTCCGTTTCGCCTCTGCTTTTTCAACCCGCGAGAGCTTGGGATGGGCGTCGATCGCCTCGTAGGCGGGACCGACATCCGGTAAAGTAAACGAGTCGGGTTCGTCGGGCGCAAGAATGTGACGCCCCTTTTCCATGAGGTCGGCATCCCGGCTTTTCTCGTCGATCACGAAGTAGAGATCCTCCTTGAGTTTGAAGAAATCCTTCCGGAATGACTTCTGTTGGAAGCGGAGTTCGGTTTGTTCCAGCAAACGCCGCATTTCGGAATTTTCCATGAAGCGGAGGAACTGACGGTGCCGTGGTTGCCCGAGCTTCAGCTTCAGGAGCCGCAAGCCAGCTTCGGGTTTATCGCCCTTTTCGAATGAACGTTTCGCCTCGGCGGCGAGTTCGTTGCAAAGCGCGGTCTGAAGTTTCACTAGTTTATGGACCTGCGGTTTGTGGTGTTCGAGGGGATGGGTCGCGCTTTCCGAGGCGCCGGTGATGATGAGGGGGGTGCGGGCATCATCGATGAGGATGGAGTCGATCTCGTCGATAATGGCGAGGTAGTGACCCCGCTGGACTTGTTCATGGCGGCTCGCGGCAATGCCATTGTCACGGAGGTAATCGAAGCCGAATTCCGAGTTGGTTCCGTAGGTGATGTCGCAGGCATAAACGTCCCGACGTTGGGTGGGCGGCATCTGGCTTTGGAGGCAGCCGACACTCAGGCCGAGAAATTCGAAGAGGACTCCCATCCATTCCGAGTCGCGTTTTGCGAGGTAGTCGTTGACGGTGACGACGTGCACCCCGAGTCCGGTCAGGGCATTCAGGTAGACCGGCAAGGTGGCGACAAGGGTCTTGCCCTCACCAGTTTGCATTTCTGAAATGAGCCCGCGATGGAGGGCGATGCCGCCGATGAGCTGAACGTCGAAATGGACCATCTGCCAGGTCATGGGCTGGTCGTTGACCCTCATCTCTTGTCCACACAGGCGCCGCGCGGCGTTTTTGACAACGGCGTAAGCTTCCGGGAGGATTTTATGAAGGTATTTTGCTCTCGCTCCTTCGAATCCGCTCTCGATTCGATGGAAAGCGGCTTTCGCTTTTTCAATCGATGCGACCGTTGCGTCGACCTTGGAAGGAAGAGAGGAGAATTCTTTGCGAAGGTCAAACAGGCGGGCTTGGAGATTCCCGGCCGCTTCGCGAAGGCCGGGCTCGTCCATGGCATCGAGCTGCGACTTTGTCGGAGCATCGAGAGGATGGTAGCGGGCGAGATGCTTTTGCCATTGCTTGGTAAATGAATGGAGTTTCTCGACCGGTTCGCCTTGGAGCGCGGTTTCGAGGTCGTTGATGCGGGAAGCGATGGGGCGGAGGCGACTGAGTTCGCGTTCGTTTTTTCCGCCGAGGATTTTTGGAAAGGGCCAGGAGATCATGTTTTTAAAGGTGGTTAGGCTGGCCGCTTCCCCGGCCGGCAATTGTAGAAGTTGTTGTCATTAAAATCATCCGGTCCGGAAACCCAAGCGATTACGGAAGCCAGGATGAGATATCCGTTGGAAAAACGAGTCGGAGCCTCGAAGAATCACGGGCTCACGCATGCTGTTTTCACGCCCGCAACAAAAGGGACCCGCCGGGAAAGGACGGGCTGTTTCACCACGGTGTGAACGGCATTGATCAACAATCTTCCTCTGGCGGAGCACGGCCTTGCCTCTCGCCTCCACGGGCGCTGACGGTAGGAAGGTCGGTCCGGTTCGCATGGGCCGTAAGACTTGAGGAAGGATCGATCAGCTGGATGCCATCCAGGGGATCGAGGGCAGGCAACGCCGGCGGGTTGGGCGCATTGCCGGTCGCCGGAGTCTCCGGGGCGAATTGGGTCAGACTGCTGCCGTCCAGGAATTTCATCTTCCTCAGCGACAAGGAATGCGCTCCCGGGACATTGCATCCAAGGATGGCCACCAAGGCACAGACCCAAGGGACCAATGCGTAAGTCGGAAGCCGTTTCTCGGGTGGGTTCATGGAACAGTCAATTCGCCCGCAGGCATTTCATTTCAAGACTCGAAGAACACCGCGAATTGTCAAATGAAGTTTTCGAGTTCTCCGATTGTTGAGAAGACGACTATTGCCCAAAAGCCGGGTTGGGTTCCTCGATGAAGATCAGCAAACCGTTGCTTGAAGACCTCGATAGATGCGAGGAGCGAATTGTCGAATTCGCTCGATGACATACCAGCAGGAATATGGCCCGGCCCTTGGGATGGGATTCGAGAATGGCGGCTCCTGTTGGCACTTCCTACCCAAGGATTTTCCGGATTACCTTCATCGGCTCGACACCGGTGAGGCGTTGATCGAGGCCCTGGTATCGCAACGTGAAGCGTTCGTGATCGATTCCCAAGCAGTGCATGATGGTGGCATTGATCTCGTTGATATGCACGGAATCCTTCACCGGGTTGTAGGAATACTCATCGGTCTCGCCCACTTCCACACCTCCTTTGATACCGCCCCCCGCCATCCACATGCAGAAATTGCGCGGGTGGTGGTCGCGACCGTAGCGGGTCTCGGTGAGGGCCCCTTGCGAATAGACGGTGCGCCCAAATTCGCCACCCCAAATCACGAGGGTTTCATCCAACATTCCCCGCTGCTTCAAATCCATGATCAAAGCCGCGCAGGCCTGATCGGTATCGGCGCATTGATTGCCCATTTCCTTGGGCAGATCTCCGTGGGAATCCCAGCCACGGTGCATGATTTGCACCATGCGCACTCCGCGCTCGACAAGACGACGCGCCAAAAGAGCGCTCGAGGCAAAGGAACCCGGCGTCTTCACGCGCTCGCCATAGAGATTCATCGTGGCCTCAGACTCCTTGCTGAAGTCCGTCAAATCCGGCACACTCGCTTGCATGCGATAGGCCATTTCATATTGCGAAATCCGGGTCTGGATATCGGGATCGCCAAACTTCGCGAAGCCCCGGTGGTTGAGTTCGCCCAAGGAATCAAGCATGGCCCGGCGGTCATCGCGATCCACTCCGGGAGGGTTTTCAAGATAGAGAACGGGATCGGCTCCGGCTCGCAAGACCACTCCACTGTGTCTTCCCGGCAGAAACCCTGGGCCCCACATCCGGCTGAAGAGTGCCTGGGCATTCGAACCATTCGGAAAGTTCGGCGTCAGGGCCACGAAGGACGGAAGGTCGCTCGTCTCCGCACCCAGACCGTAGGAAATCCACGAACCCATGCTCGGCTTTCCAGGCACCTCGCTCCCGGTCATGACAAAGGTACACGCCGGGTCGTGGTTGATGGCATTGGTGTGCACCGTTTTCACGACCGCGATGTCATCGACGATCTTCGCGGTGTGGGGCAGAAGTTCGCTCACCCAGCGTCCCGATTCGCCGTGTTGGGCAAATTTAAAGCGCGACGGAGCGACCGGAAAACGTCCCTGCCCGCTCGTCATCGTGGTGATGCGATCGCCCAGAAATTCCTTGGGAAGATCCTTGTTATACTGGGCGAGAAGATTGGGTTTGTAGTCCCAGGTATCGAGCTGCGAAGGACCGCCGTTCATATGCAAATAGATCACGGCCTTGGCTTTCCCGGCAAAGTGAGGCAACCCGGGCAGAGCCGGATGGACCTGCGAAGGCGCCGCATTTAACCGGGGAGCCCCGAGCAGGGAAGCCATTGCGATGCCTCCCAGACGAATGCCGCTGTCTCCAAAGAACTGGCGGCGGGTTTGCAGAAGCTGGTGTTCGAAAAATGGATTCATCACAGGTGGTCAGTTACGAACAATGGCTTCGTCCATGTTGAGGATTAGGTTGGCGACTAAAGTGAAGGCGGCGAGCTCCGGGAGATTGAGGTTTTCCGGCGGTGTCGATTCTCCAAAATGGACCGCTTTCGTCGCCTCTTCGGGAGCGGCTTGATACTTGGCGAGTTGTCGTTGGAAGAGCTTCGAAGCGATCTCAATTTCCTCCGCTGCCGCTTGCCGGGAGAGGACGCTGCGGAAGGCAAACTCAATCCGCGCCTCGGTCCCGGGTGAGGCCGCCATCATCCCCTGCGCAAGTCCGCGGGCCGCTTCGTAATGCTGGACATCATTCATCAACTGCAAGGCCTGCAAAGGAGTATTGCTCCGCTCCCGATGCAGGCAAAACTGCTCGCGCGGCGGGGCATCGAAGTTGGTCATGAGAGGATGCGGAGCGGTGCGCTTGAAGAAGGTATAGATCGAGCGACGATAGAGATCGGAACCCGTTCCCTGTTGGTAGGAGCGGGTGTTGGAGCCCCCGAATCCCACCGGCTCCCAAATATTCGGCGGTTGGTAGGGATTGACGCCCTTCCCACCCATTTTGAGATCGAGCAATCCTCCTACAAACAAGGCCTGGTCACGAAGCTGTTCGGCATCCAGCCGGAAACGCGGCCCCCTTGCCAGTTCACGGTTCTCGGGATCGTCGGTCCACCGGGGACTCGTCGCCATGCTTTGCTGGCGAAAGGCCCGCGTGAGCACGAGATCGCGCATGAGGTCCTTGACATCCCACTTCTTTTCCTGAAACCGCACCGCCAGGAAATCTAACAATTCCGGATGGCTCGGAAGGTCGCCCTGGGTGCCAAAGTCGTGGCTCGTCTTGACCAGGCCAACTCCAAAAACCTGTTGCCAGTAACGGTTCACCGCCACCCGCGCCGTGAGCGGATTCTCCGGGGCCACGATCCACTTCGCGAGATCGAGCCTCGTAGCAAGCTCTCCGCTTTTTTTCAGGGGAGGAAGAACCTCCGGAGTGTTCGGCTTCACCTTCTCTCCCGGTTTGTCATACTCGCCCCGGATCATGACAAAACTCTCCCGCGGTGTCGGCAAATCGCGATAAACGAAGGTTGAGGGAACGGAATTGTCGAAGTCGGTTTTCTCTTTGCGAACCTTCTCCAAATCAGCGCGCAGTCCGGAAAAATTTCCTTGGGTGCTTTGGCAAACTTCCTTCAAAAAATAGTCTCTGATCTGCGCCCGCTCATCCGGAGTCCGCGCCTCATCCGGACCCGCCTTCAGCCAGGCCTGGATGGGACCGGGTGCTTGCGGAGTATCCTGGCCGGTCCGTGACTTCCACCACGCACGCAGCGACAAATTTGGATCGCCGGCAGGATCACTCACACCCGCGACGCCGAAGCGGTCAAAGTAGGCCGTACCACCCTGCACCGTGAAGGCAAAGCCCTTCACTTTGTCGCCGGCCTTGAGACCCATCTTTTCTCCCGGAACTTCCAGCTTAACCCATTCACCCCGGGCCGGAAGATCACCCGCCCGGAATCGTTCCGTCGTCCCTTTCGCCCCAAACTCGATGACATCGTCACCCCAAAGCGCGCGATGACTCCAGGCAGCGGTATGGAATTGAATCATGACCTCCTCCGGCGGGTCTTCCACATCGAGATAGACATGGAGAAAGAAGGTTGGATTGACAGGAACCACGAATTCCCCGGCTCCGCTTTCATAGTAATCCTGGGCCAGCCCCGGACCGCCGCGCTTGAGGGAACGCTTCCCGCTTTGGACCGGGCTCTCGACAAAGGTCAACGGATGACCGGACGATCCCACCTGGGCTCCCGGCGGAAAGGCATCATCAAACCAAACCTGCTCGTTCACCGACTTTGCAGGTCGTGGCTCCAACTCGGCCGGGTCTTGATAGGAGAGACCCGCCGCGACCTCCTGAATCATTTTATCAATCCCGGCCTCGTTGTCCGCGAAGGCTTTCATCTTCGCATCATAGTCCGGCGGTTTCACCTTAATCACCGGCTCGGTCAGGAGCTTGTTTCCATCCATCGCCGGGTCGGCATTGGAATTGAAGAAGGCATAGAGCGAATAGAAATCCTTCGCCGTGATCGGGTCATACTTGTGGTCATGACAGACTGCGCAACCCGCCGTCAGGCCCAGCCAAACCTGGGCCGTCGTGCTTGCCCGATCCACCGCATAGCGGAAAATCAATTCCCGGTCGATACTGCCCCCCTCGCCGGTCGTGACATTGCAGCGATTGAATCCCGTCGCGACGATCTGATCCTGCTGTGCATCGGGAAGAAGATCGCCCGCCAACTGCTCGACCGTGAATTCGTCATACCCGAGATTTCGGTTGAAGGCATTGATGACCCAGTCGCGATAGGCCCACATCTGCCGCTCGTTATCCAAGTGCAACCCGTGCGTGTCGCCGTATCGAGCCGCGTCCAGCCAGTGCCGCGCCATCTCCTCGCCATAGCGCGGCGAGGCGAGATTGCGATCCACCATCCGCCCGTAGGCACCCTCCGTCTGGTCACTTTGAAAAGCCTCCACCTCCGCGATCGTGGGAGGCAATCCGGTAAGCGCAAAACTCACCCGGCGAATCAGGGTCGCACGATCCGCCTCGGGCGAAAAATCGAGGCCCTCTTTTTGAAGCGCCGCTTGAATAAAACGATCAACCTCGGACCCCGTCCCTTGCGGAACTTCGCTCTTCACCAGAGTTTCAAAAGCCCAGTGCTTTTGATAAGCCGCTCCCTCTTCGATCCACTGACGGATGATCGCCTTTTCCTCAGTACTCAGCCTCTTGTGCGAATCCGGGGGAGGCATGAGATCGTCCTCGTCCGTGGTCATGATGCGCGCCCAGACTTCGCTTTCCTCGATCTTACCGGGAACAATGGCAGCCTTGCCCCTTTTCCGTTCCCGGAAAGCCCCCTCCGAAGTATCGAGCCGCAGCTTGCCTTCGCGAGCTTCCTCGTCGATCCCATGACACGCAAAACACTTGTCCGAAAGAATGGGCCGAACATCCCGGTTGTAGGCCAACGGTTTCGCCTTTGCCCCCACGGCGATGAACAACGACAGAATTAAAGTTCCGGGAAATCTCATAGGCTGGATTATAAGCAACGGAATGCTGGATCCGAAAGTCTGAAATGCAGGAATCACTGGGATCGGCCCCTCAAACTGATTCTCTGCGACGGCGGAAGAGGGCCAGCAGACCGAGACTCCCCAGAAGAGCCGAAGTCGGCTCGGGAATAGGGTCTGCCGCCAGAAGGCCCACATTCGTGGGATCATTCAGGGCTAACGTCAGATTGTCCCAGGTCACCTCACCGCCCGATCCCAGACGCGCGGCCGTCGACCAGTTGGTCCCGGTGTCGACGCGGGTTACATCGGCGTTGTTCGTGCCGTTGGTGGGATCCCAAAAATCGGAAACTCCATCCGGATCGACGAACATACCCAGCAAATCATTGTCAAAATCAACGACTGCCACGATTCGGTAAGTTTGTCCGTCAATCAGGGAAATGCTTCCCGAAGTAGCTCCCACACCGCTTTCGTCAATCCCAATGGTATCCGTGGCAGCATTGCCACCCGGAACTCCAAAGAACACTCTCTCGCTACCGAAGTCGTAAGAACTGATACCGGACCAGACAGCACCCGCGGAACGGTTGAGGTCAACACTGTAAAAAACCACCCCGCCCCCACGGGCGGCCCCGCCGCGTTCATGATCGTCTTGTCCATCATTGCCAGCACTGCCGGCACCCTCGATGTCTCCGTTATACTCGCGCTTTGCAGAGGCGTTATTGGTCACAAGGGCTCCGGAGACAACAACCGGTGCTCCACCGGTAATTGGTCACGAAGAAGATAGATGTCGCGGCACCAGAAATTGGAACAGTAATCACGGGTGGACTTTCCGGAAATGTGGCCGTTGCCCACATAAATATCCTGGTCGCCATCGTGATCGTCTTCGCCTTCAACTGCTCCCCTGATTCATCCCAGAGCACCTCGATCACCGTCTTCACCTCCGTCCGGTCGAGCCCCTTGTTGCGCTCCAGATGGATCGTGAAGCGAATCTCCGAATGAGCCCGGCCCTCCTCATCACGATGAAAGGAATCGTGATGCCAATCCGAATGAGTGATCTCCAGCCCGTTCCTCTGATAGCGGGCCAACCACTCCCGCCAACCATCCGGGGTCAGCGTTGTGCCACCGGGAATGAGTTCACCAATCTGGATTCCGAGATCCTGGCGCAACTCACGATACAACTTGCCCAGCGTAAGCGTTTCAAAAGGAACCTTCGACAAAACATCCAAACGCTGCCCGCGCGGAGTGGCAAGCAGCTTGTCCCAAAGAGGAACAAAGCCTTCGTTTTCAAAACGACGGGCCTCCTTTTCGTCTCCGAAGGTTTTCTCCTCAAGGGCATCAATTCGCTCCAAGAGTTCAACGGGCGGTCCGGCAAAGGCCGCAAGACAAGACAGAAAAAAGATTCGCAGAGTCATGGCTATCACTTTGAAAAGGAATCTGATCGCTCAAATCCCATAAGTCGAACATTTGATGACCTTGGACTACTCCTGGACAACCCAGGTAAAAGAGCCTCACCGGAGATCCGGATAGAATGGTGACATTCCGGGGGGGCGATGTCCCGCCACTTGGAATTCCGGTTTGCTCGGGATTTCAAGATTTTAGGTTAAAGGAATCTCAATGCGGTAGGTCGCTCCCGGAATCGAAGTCCAAAACCTTCCTATCGTGGGACCTCCAAGGCCTGATCCCATCGCACCTTGTAGATGCGCTCTCCCGCCAAAGTCAGTCTTCCTTCCGGTCCCAAAAACCGGATGGCATCACTCCACCACGTCTCCTTGGTTCCCTTGTGCCAAACGATCTGCTTCGTCACCCGGTTCACATCGATAGACTTCACTTTCACCTCGTCAGCGAGCCCCTTCAGCGGTGCAAATTCCCGCGTCTCGCAGTCAAAACGATATCAGGATGTTATCGCCATACGATTTACATTCGTCCGTCGTCGCGAAGCTCCCCTTCACCTCAGCCGGAATCGTTGGTGAATTCACCGCCCGCCAGCTCCAGGTGGCATCCTTCTTGGTCACCCCTTCCCGATGCGGGATCACGTAAACCTCATCGGCACCGCAGACAATCAAACCCGCCTCACCGCCAAAAACCGGCAGCCCCAAAAGAACCGCCGCCACGCTGAACCATCGTGTGGCCAATTCCATTATTGTCCCCCGGACAGTTCCAACATCGCTTCGCCAAAGGCCCGGCCCATCCGATTAAACCAAATGGCGCTTCCCAGGTAATGGTAACCGTGGTCGGAACCCACTTTTTCCCAAGCCGGAAGGTCTTTCTTCCAGTCCGGATAAAGGGCCTCGGCAGCTTGATCGATGAGCACGTCAGTTCGCACCGCTTTCACATTGCCCTTGAATTCATCCATTCCTTCCATCCCCAGCTGGGCATCTTGAATTACTTTCATGGCACCCTTGGATTCCTTGGACCCATTCTGCCCCATCACCCCGATCACCACCGGCAGGGCAGGCACCCCGAGATCCTTCCGGAGATCCCGAATGAAATGCGCCATGTTGGAGGCATACTCTTCTTCGGCACCTCCGTATTGGTCGTTCCAACCCTGAAACCAAACAAACCCGGCGATTTCAGCTCCCCTTCCCTTCAGCTCCGGAAACAACTCATCGCGATTCTTCAAAGTCTCCTCCACCTCCTTCATCATCTCACGATAGGAAAGGCCATACTTCGACTTGATCTCATCCATCGTCGGCAGGGGATTGTCGCGCTCGTGCTTTTCATTGTTCCCCTGCACCGCTTTCTGGGCATTGGCCAATTCCGCCTCAAGCGCTTCATCCGAAGGAAGCCCCGCTGAAGGTGGACGGAAATTCCGGAAGAGCGAATGACCACCCCACGCAGTCTTGATCAAGAGAACCGGCTCCTCAAAATGATTTCCCATCACATATCCAAACTCGAGTTCCACCCCCGTCCGGTCCTGTGAGCCATACCCGATCGTCAACTTACCGTGACGCCCAAGATAGTTGATAAAGACATCCTCGCGCTCGATCCATTTTCCGTCCTTGCGGAGATGCCCAAACTTCTCCTTCGTTTCCGGAGCGTTCGCTTGATACTCGAGCAGTTTGTTTTGCGCCTTCCCCTCCATGTTCGATTGCCCGGCCAGAATATAAACCCGCACCGGACCTTCACCGGCCTGAAGCAAGCCGGAAGAAAAGACCATGATCGCGATAAGCAAGAAACGCATGGCCTAATTATCGTAGGAAGAACCCATACTCTTTCAGATGTCGGCAAGAAAAGCACTCTCTTTGCCGGGAACAGCCTTACTTTCTACGAGCGGGTGCCAAGGCAGGATCATCAAGATCAAGACGGTAAAGAACCTGGTTGTAATTGTAACGGGCTGCCGGGGAGGGCCTGTCGGCAAACTCGGAAGTAAACGTTGCTTCAAAAAGAAGGATCCCGGAATCATCCTTCGTAAAACCCGGATGAAGGCAGGGATTGTAGAAGGTGTAATTCTGATGCGTCACCACTTTGACCGCCGGTCCCCAGGGCCCGGTCGCCTCGTCACTCTCCGAATACCAAATCTCACCCAACATTGACGGCTTGCCAAAGTGCTGCGTGAAGACCGACACCCAGCGCTTCCGCAACTCGCTCCACGCAATCGCGCCCCGGTGGGGGATCACTCCCTTCCCCCCGGCGCTCATCACCTCCTTCTGGGGCGTGAGCCTTTCCCACTGCGCCGGATCGCGCCAGCCCTCGAAAGTCGCCGGACATTTGATGGTTGGAAAAGGATCTCCAAAAAGAAGCCACTCCTTCCCCTGCTCATCCCGCCACTTCACCGGATGACCGTTTGGCGCAACCGGAGGCTCACTCCCGCTGTCCTTCCGTGTCCACAAGACCTGCAACTTTTCGAAGTTCTCCGACTCCTCATTCCAGACACACAGCCCCCGCTCGTAGGTCGTCAAATGCCCTTCAATCTTGTCATAAATTGCCACCAACCTCGCCCGCCCCTCTCGATCCGGAACACTGACGCACCCTCCCAACCACGTCGGTCCAGCACCCTCCATCTTCGCGATGCTTCGCACCTTGCCGGCATCATCACGAAAATAATCGTAGCGCATCCGCACCGGTGGCTCAAAAGATTTCAGGGGCTTCAACCCCGTCACCGCGCCCGTCATGTGGAAGAGCCCCAACGGATAGCCCGGCATTAAGGTATCACCCCAGGCCCAATGCAGCTTCCCCAGATGCTCCGCCGGCTGCACGCTATCGCAACCCACCACCCCCGACTCTTTCCAATCCTCCTCCAGTCCAAACCGCTGGCTCTCTCCAAACAAACCCGCTCCCGTCAGGCGTCCCAAACGCTTCCCGGGCAAACTCCGAATCACCTTCACCGTCGCCTCCCCTCCCGCCACCGGAGTCAATCTCACCCCCCGGTAACCAAAGCCATCAGCCTTCACCCCGTAGCCATGCCCTTCGATCGAAAACCAGGTCTCCACCCCCATCAGCTCAGGCAAATCAAAAGCAATGATCCCTGCGTTGTCTGAAACGAATGAAATCTGATGAGTCGTCCGCAATTCCACCATCGGCACCGGCCAACCATTCCCGGCATCGACCACCGTGATCCGAAACAGTCCCTCCGCCTTGGTCACTCCAAACAGCAGAACCCAAAAAATCAACGCGCGCAAAAATATCATCCCAAATGAATACGTCCACACGCGCCCAATCTTCAAATCACCATCTTTCTACCTCCCCGCTCCCCGCTCCCCGCTCCACGCTCCACGCTCCCCGCTCCCCGCTCCCCGCTCCCCGCTCCCCGCTCCCCGCTCCCCGCTCCCCGCTCCCCGCTCCCCGCTCCCCGCTCCCCGCTCCCCGCTCCCCGCTCCCCGC
>Ga0105053_10008673_pt1 | contig 13141 bp, 9 predicted proteins | sample BON01_FD_78093 | JGI IMG/M metagenome (GOLD analysis project Ga0105053, IMG submission 78093) | Freshwater microbial communities from Lake Bonney liftoff mats and glacier meltwater in Antarctica - BON-01 | ecosystem: Environmental > Aquatic > Freshwater > Ice > Glacier meltwater | place: Lake...
CAGTAGTCCAGTAGTCCAGTAGTCCAGTAGTTAGTTGATTCATAGCATTAGAGCTGCTCGCCGAGTTCAATGGCGAGCAGTTCTTCTGCTGCTTGACGTACTTGTAGGTCTCGGTCTTTGGTGAGTTTGTTGAGCATGGCTGTGACTTCTGGACCCTCAAAGGTAGCTAGTGCGAGCACGGCTCGGCGACGAACGGTTGCTCTATCAGAACAACCTGCTATCACCGCATGCACACCTGCGGGGTTACCTATAGACCCAAGCGCTGCAACGGCCGCTTCTCGGCAGAGTGCGTCCCCATGTTCCACTGCCACACTTGCAAGCATGTGCACAGTGGTAAGGTCTGCGTCTGTTCGTTCGCCACAGGCAAAGGCGGCGACTTCTACAACAGAGTCATCAGCATCGTTCAGCAATCTGCAAAGATCAGTGAGCAGGTCTGCCCGGTTGCTTGCTATGAGTGCGGCTCGCCTTCGAGTCGCAACAGCAGGATCACTGAGCCCATCGCTAAGTTCTTGAGTTGTGAGGGCCCCTAGTCGCTCAAGTGCAGCTAGTGCCGCGGCGCGAATCTGAGGTTCAGAGTCAGCGAGGCCCGCTTGGGCTACTGACAATTGGCCGAGGTGACCTGCAATAACCACGTTATGACGACGGGTAGCAGGATGAGTTGTACCAGGGTGAGTAGAAGCATCGCCCGGGGTTGGGTTCGGTGGCATAGGTTTAGAACGTCCTGAGTTTCCCAGAGGTGACCAATTGCTGAATGTTGTTTAGCGATTTGGGTTTGGCTGCCCGAATTGCCTCTGAGCCATCTACACTGTAAGTCGCTTACCTATCAAGAGGAGTAGTTCGTGTCACAGCACATGGTGATTTTTCAGAACCCAGACGGTGATCCTGGCTACAACCAGTTTGAGTCAATTGATGAGGCCGTTGGCTTTGTTGAGAAACTCCGCAACGATCAAGGAGTTGATAGCGTTCGAATCTTTGAGTTGAACGAAGTCAAGTTCGAACTTAAGCCCTATTACAAAGTCAAGCTGCAGGCTCTTAACCCGGGCACCCCTGCTTCTGCTCCGGTTTCTGCTCCTACTCCTGCCCCTGCTCCGGCATCTGCTCCGGCTCCGGCTCCGGCTCCGGCATCTGCTCTCGCACCCGCACCCGTACTCGTACCCGCACCTGCTCCGGCTCCGGCACCTGCTCCGGCACCGGCATCTGCTCCGGCACCCGCACCCGCACCCGCACCTGCTCCTAACCCGGCATCGAGTCCGTTCGCTTCACCCTCGGCTCCGGCTCCTGCCGCAGTACCTGTTCCGCCGGCAGATCAGCCAGCAGAGGAAAGCCCGCCAACACGGCGCGGCTTGTTCGGTCGCTAAGCATCTTGCTGCTCGAGCCGGATCATGGCTCGGCAATACTTGTGCATAACTGTTCACAGTGCCCGGGTTTAGCCCGGGCACTTGCGCGTGTTCTGTTGGCGAGTGTTTAGGTCACCAGAAAGACAACGCCAACAACAATCACGCTGAGAATCACCCCAAGAATTGCGGCAAGTCCAACCACGCCCAGAGCAAGGAGTAGTGTCGAACGGGCCCGAACCGCAGGAGTGATAGTCACGTCTCTTGTTCGGCGACCGCTCGCCGTCATGGGTACGGTGTTTTGCATTTCTCTGCCATCGTTTAGCCCCAGAGCAGAACGGCTGGGGATTGACTCAGGTAAATCCTCTGGGAGAACCCCCAGAGCCGATCCCGTGGCAGGCTGAGGGAGCGGACGGCGCCCAAATAGGGCATATCCAAAGCCAAGAGCGCTCAGTACAACTATCAAGACTCCAACGAACAGCGTGAACATGACTGATAAGACACTACCAACCGATGAAGCTTCGTTGACAGTTAAACCAAACGAGGATTCTGGCGCCGAGCTGAGCAACTCTGTTGGGGTTGACCCCCTTGAGCTTTCCGCTGCGACAGATGTAGAATCCTCTGAGGGGGCAAGCGTCCGACAGCGATCACGCTGGGTTGCACTCTTTGTATTTGGCGTTCTTGCGATAGGTCTTGTTGCCGGACTTTTTTTGATTCGCCTGCCCTACTATTTGATTCAGCCAGGCTCGGTCCGTCCGGCTGAGCAGCGCATTGATATTTCTGGGGCCAAGAGCTTTGAGAACAAGGGAGACATCTTGTTCACCACGGTGTTTGTCGATCAAGCTACGCCGGCTCTTATGCTGCGGGCATGGCTTGACGATTCAGTAGAGATTCGTACTCGTGATCAGATGTATCCGAACGGCAACCAGAAGGCGAGCCAAGAGCAGAATCAACTCAGAATGGATTTGTCGAAGCTGACAGCGACTCGTGTGGCATTGCAATATTTGGGAATTGAAGCCAACTACGACGCCGATGGCACTCGTGTGCTTGCAGTGCAATCCGACGCGCCATCTGCGGGTGTGTTACTACCGGGGGACGTAATTATCTCAGTTGATGGAACAGAAATAGCTCTCCCTGCAGACATCGCACCAGAGCTTGCTGATCATGTTCCTGGTGATCAGGTGCAGGTGGTCGTCCGACGGCTAACCCCCGATGGTAAACAGGTGCGCCAAGAACTTGAGGTAAAGCTCGGTGCTGCAGCCGAGGATGTGGTTCGGCCAATTTTGGGAATTGAGGCAGAACCGGAGGCTCCTTCGATTGATTCCGTTGTGCAAGTTGATGTGGACTCGGGAACAGTTTCTGGCCCTTCTGCCGGTCTTGCATGGACCTTGGCAATTCTGGATCGCCTAACTCCGGGGTCGATCACCCGCGGCAAAACGGTTGCAGTAACTGGAGAGATTCTTGATGATGAAACAGTGGGGCCGATTGGTGGGATTGTTCAAAAAGTAGCTGCTGTAAAGCGTGCAGGAGTGAAGATGTTTATCTACCCAGCATCAACTCCTGTTGATGAACAAAAGAAGATGCGAGCCCTTGCTGGAAAGCAAGTTGAGCTGCGCCCGGTTGAAAATCTGAGTCAGGCAGTTGAGGCGCTTTCGCCTCGAGGGATTCAGTTGCCAGGGTAAGCTTTGTTAGGTTCCGCCACCCAAGGCCTTCAGACTTCTAGCATTGCGCTCATGACTGACACGCTGCCTGACCCGCCAGAGATCGACCCAGCGGTCTTGGCAGGTACCCACTTTGAAAAAGTGCGAAAGGGGCTAGACCCCGTTTCGGTTCAGGCCACGCTTGGACGAGCCTCGGATGCCCTCAGAATTTGGGAGCTACGAGATAGGCAGCTCCGGCAGAAAGTGGCTGAACTAGAGGAGAAAGTTGTTGAGTCTCAGAACCTTGATGAGTCCCGAATGGTTTCGGTGCTCGGAGAGGAAACAGCCAAGATAGTTTTTGCAGCTAAAGAGGCAGCCACTGCTATTCGAACTAAAGCAGAGGAACAGGCTGAGAAGCTAATTTTTGACACCGAGGCTTCTGCCACGGCCGCATCGGAACTGCTGATTGCCGAGTCAACTGAGAAACGAGATGAAGCGAATCGACTTCGATCCGAAGCGACTGTCGATGCCGACCGCATCACTGCAGATGCCACTGCCTCTGCAGATGCTTTGAGCGCCGCTGCGTTGCAGCGACACGACGAGTTGATTGAGCGGGCCGAGTCGATTCTTGAACTCAGGACTAACGAGGCACAACTTGCTGCCGATGCGCTGAGCGCTGCCTCGATTGCTGAGGTTGCCGCAGCGAATTCTGAGGCGGAACTGATCCGCGTGGCAGCCGAAGAAGAGGCGTCGGGTACTCAGGATCGGGCGCGTGAAGAGGGCCGTGCAATGGTTGCAGAGGCCAAGGCAATTAAAGAGCGCATGTTTGATGATCTTGCTACACGGCGCACCACCGCGCGTCGCCAGATTGAGGCATCACGAGGGGGACGTGACCGCATTCTTGAGTTACTCCGCGGTGCAGTCGATGATGCTAATAGGACGATAGAAGGTCTTGAAGACTCCGAGGATGAGGTACAAGCAGCAGCGGTTGCCGCAGCGAATCAGATCGAGGACGACATTGATATTGTGCTCGCTGAGTTTCGGGCGGATTCAGACTCAAAGGAGGACCCAAAGCCCGCGTTGAGCGTGGTCGAGGTAGTTGAGACGCTTGAGGTTGTTGAGACGCTTGAGGTTGTTGAGGATTCTGAGACAGGTGAGCTGGTCGAAGTTGTTGAGACGCTTGAGGTTGTTGAGACGCTTGAAGTTGTTGAGACGCTTGAGGTTGTTGAGGATCCAGAGACAGGTGAGCTGGTCGAAGTTGCTGAGACGCTTGAGGTTGTTGAGGATTCTGAGACAGATGAGTCGCTTGAAGTTAAAGATTCTGAGGTTGAGGAGTCAGAAGTTGAGGATTTAAGTATCCCGGGCGAAGAGACCGAGACTGGCGCCACTGTGCACGACCTGTTCGCACGGATTCGCTCACAGGGGCTTATCGAGGATTCGCCCGAAGCCCAGCACCACGCCGCTATGGATGAGCGCGACAAGTTGCTCATACCCATCGAGAAGCAACTCTCGAAAGCGCTTCGCCGACTTGCCTCCGATGAGCAGAATGATGTCCTTGATTACTTGCGGCGAATCAAGAATTCACGTCCTGATTTTGCGAAAGTACTTGAGAGCCCCGAACTAGTGCTGGACAAGTTCACTGAGTCGCTCACCAATGACTTCTCACAAGCGGTGGCCGCCGGTTCGGAATTCTGGATGTCCCTATCGGGAGCAACTTCTGATTCGCTTTTCAGCGATGATGATCAAGTCGAGGAATGCCTTCGCTCAAACCTTGAGCAGTTTCTTCAGATTCATCGTGCGCACTTGGATCGCAGCTTTAAAGATGGAGATGAAGAGGGCCTAGAGAACAGTGAGCGAGCTGAGCGCATCCGAGCGGCTTATCGAGATTGGCGGTCGGACTCACTTACCGAGCTTGCTGGAGATTTGGCAACTGCTGGATTTACTCAGGGCGAGCGACTTGCTGCTGGGCCAGGTACTCAATGGTGCTGGGCAGTAGATCATGGAGGGTTGCCGTGTGCCGATGGCGAGGACAATGCCCTTGAGGGCGCTATTGACTGCGGCGACCCGTTTCCAACTGGAGATATAACCCCCCCGGCTCATCCCGGCTGCCGATGCATCCTTCTGCCGGCGCATCTGTAGATTGTAACAGTGCGCATTCCGAGCGATATGCCCGATCAGCCGAGCGGCGACTCAGGGAAGACCAAACAGCAGAAGAGCTCAAATCGGGGTCGAACCCTGTTGGCGGTCTCTTTCGTACTTGTGGTTATTTTAGTATTGTCGATGCGGGCAATCGCCACATTCTGGACTGACTTTCTGTGGTTCGATCAACTCAATCTGTCTAGCGTGTGGCGGCGGCTGCTCTCTGCCAAAGTCACCCTAGGTGCGGCCACCACGTTGGTCTTTTTTCTGTTGCTCTGGGTAAACCTGCTGATTGCAGATCGGTTGGCTCCGAAGTATCAAGCTATCGGTGGCCCTGAAGATGAAATCCTAGTTAGGTATCGAGAGCTCGTGGCTGGCCGTCAACGCTTGCTGTGGTTAGTGGTTTCGTTCTTTATTGTGATTATTCCCGGGTTTAGCGCCTCGGCCCAATGGCAGGAGTGGCTGCTATTTAGATTCGGCGGGTCCTTCCCGGCTAACGATCCCGAATTTGGTGTTGATATTGGTTTCTATGTGTTCAAACTGCCCTTCTTATCTTCAGTAGTGGACTGGATGTTTGGGTTTCTCATTGTCACGGCAATAGTTGTTGCAATAGTGCATTACCTAAATGGAGCGATTCGAGTTCACCCTCTTGGCGAGCGAGTGACTCAGTCGGCAAAGGCACAGCTGTCTGTTTTGCTAGCTCTTGCAGCATTCGCAAAGGCCCTCGACTATTGGTTGCAACGTTTCGAATTGCTGACCTCATCTGGGTCATCATTTGATGGGGCTGGTTACGCCGATATCTCGGCCTCATTGCCGGCAATCCAGTTGATGATTCTGATCTCGATTTTTGCTGGCCTGATGTTGTTGGTAAATATCAGACGAAAGGGATGGGCACTCCCTGTCATCATTTTGGGTCTATGGGCGCTTATTGCAATTGTTGCTGGCGGCATCTACCCGGCGTTTGTGCAGCGATTCCAGGTTGAACCGGCCGAACTTGCCAAAGAAAAGCCCTATATCAAGCGAAACATCACTGCCACTAGAACAGCACTCGACTTGAGTGATGTGGGGAAGGTTGACTTCAACTATGAGCCGAAGTTAACCGCAGAGGCAGCAGCTTCTGAGGGAACCAACATGGGTAACGCTCGATTGTTGGATCCCACGATTGTGCTGCCCACTATTCAAGATTTGCAGGTTGAGCGCGAGTACTACCGCTTCTTAGACGTCGACGTTGACCGATATGACATAGCGGGCAAGCGCACGCCAGTTGTAATCACATCTCGTGAGCTGAACCTAGACGGAGTGACAAACCCAACCTGGGAGAAGCTTCACCTGGTCTTTACCCATGGCTATGCAGCGGCTCTAGCACCGGCCAATGCAGCCAACGATCGCGGTGAACCCGAATTTTTAGTCCAAGGAATTCCGCCGGAGTCAACAGACGCTCCAAAGCTGACCCAACCCGAGATCTACGTGGGTGAGGGCATGTCTGGCTACGCCATTACTGGCACGAAGCAGACTGAGTTGAGTTCAGACAACGTCACTACGGAGTACAAGGGTAAAGACGGGGTGCCCGTTAATTCGACCCTCCGCAAGGCTGCCTTTGCCCTTCGTTTCGGAGAGATTGAGCCGCTAATCTCTGACAGCGTCACGGACTCTTCGAAGATGGTTTATAACCGCGATGTAGTCGACAGAGTTAGGGAAGTCGTCCCATTCTTGGAACTTGACCAAGACCCGTATCCCATCCTGCGTGACGGCCGCGTGCAGTACATCGTGGATGCCTACACCACCACAACCCGTTACCCCTATGCACAAACGGTGAATGCAGCCGAAATCTCTGCTGGCACTACGGGCACGTTCAATTACATCCGTAATTCAGCAAAGGCGCTTGTTGATGCTTACGACGGCACGGTGACTGTGTACCTGACTGACAAGTTGTATGGCGGGCAGACTGACCCAATCATTCAGGCGTATGCCAAAGCGTTCCCCGAGCTGTTTACCTCAGAGATTCCCGACTCACTCAAGCAGCATTTCCGCTATCCGGAGTTCATGTTTAAGGCCCAGACTGTGGCATGGGGCCGGTATCACCAGACCGATCCATCGACTTTCTTTAATAACAGCGACCGCTGGGTGGTGGCGCAACAGCCTTCTGATCGCGGCGCTGGGGCAGTCCAAGCAGACACAAGTTCGGGCAGCTCTGCCGCTGCGCAAACTGCGATCGACCCGTATTATCAAGAACTCAAAATCGGATCGGCAGAGACTGCCCAGTTCGTGCTGACTCGGCCATTTGTGCTCTCTTCCGGCGACGGCACGGGCCGCAACTTGACCTCGGTGATGATTGCCCGAAATGACCCAGATGATTACGGCAAGCTCGAAGAAATCGTGATGGTCTCTTCAGTGGGCGGGAAGAGCGAGCGAAATAACAGCGTTGATGGTCCAGTGCAAGCAAACCGCAAGATGGTGACGTATGGTCCGGTCACAGAATACCAGACGCTGACCGGCCAGATCGGTTCGACTATGCGCTACGGCAATATTTTGATTTTGCCGCAGGGTGATTCTCTGGTGTATATGCGTCCGATTTATGTAGCCCAACAAGACAGCACGCGCTTTACGGTAAAGAAGGTTGTGATGGTCTCTGGCGACGCCGTGGGCTTTGGCGACTCTGTGGAACAGGCACTAGCGGATCTCGTTGATTCCAAGCCAGATGGAGCAGCTCTGGTTCCCTCAGCTACAATTCCGCCAGTTAAGACTGATCCGAGCAGTCCATCAACCACGCTCCCAACGGGACAGGCGCTATCAGCGACTGAGCTGATTGCGCAGGCCGACCTAAAGTTCACAGCAGCGGATGACCGGCTAAAAGCTTCAGATTTGGCCGGATACGCTGCTCTGGTATCTGAGGCAAGAGCCCTGATTGCTGAAGCCTCGGCCAAACTCGCGGCTGAGGGCAGCGTAGCTAAGCCCTAATCCGAGCTGTAGTATTAGCGTCCATGAACATTTTAGCATCCATGATCTCGCTACTTGAAGCTCTTGACCCTGAAAAGCTAATTCGCAGTGGCGGTTATATCCTCCTGTTCGCCATCATATTTGCCGAGTCAGGATTGTTGATTGGGTTTTTCTTACCCGGAGATTCACTGCTGTTCATTGCCGGTATGGCTTCAGCTGGAACTTTGGTTCAGACTGCAGGAGTAGAGGCAATACACCTAAATATTTGGGTGGTGCTTATCGGTGTATTCATCGCTGCTGTTGCTGGTGATCAGGTGGGGTATGCGTTCGGCAAGAAAACAGGACCGGCGCTCTTCAAACGACCTGACTCAAGGTTTTTTAAGCATGAACACCTAGAAAAAGCTCAGAACTTTTTCGATTCACATGGTCCAAAGGCAATTGTGCTTGCCAGGTTTGTGCCAGTCGTGCGCACGTTCTGCCCAATAGTTGCCGGCGCAGGCAATATGAGGTATCGAGTATTTGTTCGCTACAACCTGCTTGGCGGCCTGCTCTGGGGTGTTGGCGTCACCCTTCTTGGATACTTTCTGGGCAACGTCCCCATCGTCAGAGAGAACATCGAGATTGCATTGATAGTGATAGTTGGCGTATCGATTCTGCCGATTGCGATTGAGTTGATTCGCTCAAAGCGCAAGAGCAAATCCGCTATCAACGTCTAAGAAGTCGCTACTCGGCGCAACTGCTTCTAGTATCTCGTCGTCCTTGTTTTGACGCGGAGCTTATTCTCCGGTGGACTGCTCTGAGTTTCTGAGTAAAAATCTTCTTCTACTCATCGTTGCTATTCCCTTCCTATGACCCTTGGGGGTTCTTTCAATGCCGCTTCATCCATCACTTCCGCAGGTTCTCGCAATGAGGACCGAAGGCACCTTCCAGGTGTTCACGCTCGGCAGCCAAGAGTGGTATCTGCTCATTTTCTGTGTGGTGGTCTCGTTCATTGCGCTGATCGCTGGCTGGTTCATGATGCGCAGCGTGCTGGCTAAAGATGCCGGCACCGAAAAGATGGGTGAGATCGCCGAGGCCATTCAAGAAGGCGCTATGGCCTATATCAAACGACAGTTCAAAACCATTTTGTTAATGGTGGTGCCGTTGGCCCTGATCATCTTTGTGACCTCTACCGAGATCATTAATGAGTCCAGCAGGGAAGGCCTCGATCGCGTTAACGCCGGGCTGTTCCGAACGCTTGCCTTCCTTGTAGGAGCGCTTTGCTCTGGGTTTGTTGGCTTCTTGGGCATGTGGCTCGCAACCAGAGCCAACGTGCGTACCGCTGCGGCCGCCAAGAGCGGTCGCATGGACGACGCTCTTCAGGTGGCCTTCCGTGCTGGCGGAACCGTCGGGCTCTTTACTGCTGGGCTTGGCTTACTAGGCGCCACGCTCATCGTGATGATCTTTCAGAACACAGCCTCTTCAATCCTGATTGGCTTTGGCTTTGGTGGATCACTCCTAGCGCTGTTCTTGCGTGTAGGTGGCGGCATCTTTACGAAGGCCGCAGATGTTGGTGCCGACCTTGTGGGTAAGATTGAAGCCGGTATTCCAGAAGACGACCCTCGTAACCCGGCAACCATTGCAGACAACGTGGGAGACAACGTTGGCGACTGTGCAGGAATGGCATCGGACTTGTTCGAATCCTTCGGTGTGGTGCTGGTTGCCAACATCATTCTTGGAGTCACTGCATTTAGGGCCATTGGGATTGATGGCAATAATGCTGCCAAGGGTCTTATCTTTCCGCTTGCCATGATGGCCGTTGGCCTATTGGCTTCTCTGATCTCTATCTTCATGGTCAAGGCGCGTGCGGGTGAGACAGATGCCCTCAAGCCAATCAACCGTGGGCTGAACGTGGCTTCTGTCCTATCGCTCGTCGGCGCAGCCGCACTGGCCTTTTTCTATGTAGGCGACCCTCGCGGTTCATCGGTTAACAATGTTGGGCTTCGGATGTTTCTAGCTATTGTGGGCGGCGTGGTGCTCGGCCAAGTAGCTAGCCGCATTACGCAGTACTACACCTCGAGCCAGTTCAAGCCAGTTCGCGATATCGCGGAGTCTGGTCGCACTGGCCCGGCCACCGTTGTTCTTTCGGGAATCTCGAGTGGTATGGAATCTGCAGTGTGGGCTGTGGTTGCAATTGCAGCCGCCATTCTGGTGGCGCTCGGGCTGGGTGGTGGAAGCACTCTCTTTGCCTTCTATCTTGTTGCGCTGACTGGTATTGGCATGTTGGCAACAACGGCCATCGTGGTGGCCGAAGATACCTTCGGGCCGATTGCAGACAATGCCCAAGGCATCGCCGAGATGGCTGGTGAGTTCCACGGAGAAACAGAGACCATCCTTGATGGCCTTGACACTGTTGGAAACACCACCAAGGCCGTGACGAAGGGGTTTGCTATAGGGTCGGCAGTTATTGCCGCTGTTGCATTGTTTGCCTCTTTCCGTGAGACGATCGCAGCCTCTGCCGATACCAGAATTGGCGAGGTGTTGCGAGCCGACAACGTAGAAGCCGCATTCAACGCAGTTGCTATCAACATCGCAGACCCCAAAGTATTTGCTGGCGCTCTTGTTGGCGGAACCGTGGTGTTCATGTTCAGCTCACTCGCTATTTTGGCAGTGAGTCGCACAGCGGGGACTGTGGTGCAAGAAGTACGTCGTCAGTTCCGTGAGAAGCCTGGAATTATGGACTACACAGAGAAGCCCGACTACGGCCCGGTGATTGATATTTGCACCAGTGCAGCGCTTCGCGAACTCACCACACCGGCATTGCTCGCAGTACTCATGCCCGTAGCAGTCGGATTCGGCCTTGGCGCTTTTGCGCTGGGCGGCTACTTAGCTGCGACCATTGTTGTAGGCGCACTCATGGCTAATTTCTTGTCGAACGCTGGTGGTGCCTGGGACAACGGTAAGAAGTACATCGAAGAGGGCAACCTTGGTGGCAAGGGGTCTGATGTTCATACTGCTGTTGTCATCGGCGACACGGTTGGCGATCCGTTCAAAGATACTGCTGGCCCGGCAATCAACCCTCTTATCAAGGTGATGAACCTTGTTGCCCTACTCATCCTTCCGGCCATTATTGCTATGGAAACCAACAATGCCCGATTCTTGATCGCCGCTGCTGCAGTCATGATTGTGGTTGCCAGCATTATCTTCTCTAAGAAGCAAGCCACTTCATTCGGAGATGATGAAGCAGAGGCAGTACCTGCAGCGAACATCCGTTGAATTATGAGTGGGCACGGCCTCTTCCTGCGAGACTTTGTGCATGTGGGTTCCGCCTGTGTCTGAGTCAAGCAAGGGGCCTGAGTCAAGCAAGGAGTTAGTTCTGCCCCCGCCTCTACCTTTGATCAAGAGTTCGGCGGGGCAGCGTTTGGTTTGGTGCCTCAGCGCAGCAGATAGCGAGCAGCCGGCTGGAAGGATTTTGCCGCTCCTACTAGATGGGTATCTGCAGCAGTTTCGTAGTCATGAACAAGCTGTACTTGCCGACAAAGGCATCGAAGATTTGCATGCTTTGCGAGTGTCCTTGCGTAGGGCGCGAGCCCTGCTGAGTCTGGGAGGCTCGGTATTTCCAGCCGCTCAACGAACAGAACTGATGCGTCAGATGGGCGAGTTCGGCAGAAGCAGCTCTCAAGTCCGCGATTTAGATATCTTGCTGGAAGACGTTCCAAAGTTGTTACACGACAGTGGGTTCTATGGCAACAAACCCGGCGAAGACTCGGATGCCCAGTTGTTACAGCAGACCCTTGCCGGCACTAGGGAGGCGGCCTTTGCGGAGCTTGCCCAGGCGATTCACCCTGCGGCCAGAACTGTGCCAAACATCCATCTGGTAAGCAGCCAGCCTGCTAGTGAATATGCAGCGATGCTTCGCAACTGGCAGATACTTGCATCAGTGCATCGATTAGGTGGCGATGACCCGGGCGCGGATGCGTTATTACCTGCAACGATTGCTGCCCAGACTGCAATGTTGAAGCAGTTCTCAAAGATGCGATCAGCGGGGCGAACAGCTCAAAAATCTGGAGAGAGTGCTGATTGGCACAGGCTGCGTAAGTGTTCCAAGGCGTTGCGTTACGCACTTGTGGGTTTCGGGCCACTCTTTGCTCAGGACCCCAAGTCAGAGCTAGTTCTGCGACTTCGCAAACTACAAAACGTGCTGGGCTTGAGCCAGGACCATGCAGTTCAGGTTGACCTGATTGAACAAGCAGGTCTATCGGCTGGCGGCCGTGCTGCTTTGCTAGCAGGTGCACTATCTGTGCACCTTCGGCAACTGGCGGTGCATGACCAGCGACTGTGTTCTCAAGCTTGGTCACGCTTTGACCACAAGGGTTATAAACAAGAACTGCAGATGGCACTGCTAGTTAGGACTCGTCCTTCTCGAGGGGCGGAAGGAACTCGAAGTTCAAATCGCCTAGACGTACCAAGGTAGATGCTATCCATCCGCCCATTGCACTGAAGTGGTGATCGAGTATCGACCCATCGGCCAAAGTGGCCTCATCGAGTTCATAGGTACCCTCGTAGCTCACCTCGATGGCATGTTCGGTCTCGGTTAAGTCTTCGTTGGAGATGGCCTCGACTGTTGGCCCCGATCGGTTGAGCCGCTCTGCGCCAATCATTGGGCTCTCGCCGGGCAGCACATCAAGCACGCGTTTTGGATCAGGCGCGTCAGTCAGCCGCTGAATTCGAAGCACGATTTCAATATCAATCGTAGGCGCCTCAGCAAACTCTTCTTCGATGTACCAAGATCGGTATGCAGTCTGTGACCAAGTTGGCCATTCCAAAGTGAGGTCGGCGCGCACTCTGGGTGGTAGCCCCTCTCCTGGCACCCCATAGCTGGTCTCCCAAGTGAGGTCTCCGAGCAGAACATCAGTGTGAAAGCGTTCCTCAAAGGCTTGCCGCTCAAGAAGAGCATTCTCCATGGCGTCGCGCAGGGCGCCGATAGCATCAGTAAAGACGTGGTCCAACATGTGCTGTGCAGGTTACAGCGAGCGAACAGGGCTCTCATCCACAAGACTCAGCAATCCACAAGACTCCGCAATCCACAAGACTCCGCAATCCACAAGACTC
>Ga0105053_10008675_pt1 | contig 13140 bp, 12 predicted proteins | sample BON01_FD_78093 | JGI IMG/M metagenome (GOLD analysis project Ga0105053, IMG submission 78093) | Freshwater microbial communities from Lake Bonney liftoff mats and glacier meltwater in Antarctica - BON-01 | ecosystem: Environmental > Aquatic > Freshwater > Ice > Glacier meltwater | place: Lake...
ACTTCTGGGCACGTCTGGTTGGGCGGGGGGCCGATGTTCTTGCGGCCGCCGGTCACTCGGATGCGCCAAGCTTTACCGCCACAGCCATGGCGCTGCTGGAAGGTCGGGATCTGAAGAAGACACCGGTCATGGCCGATGTCCACGATCAGACCATTGAAGCCTGGATTTTTGACGACCTGGCCGTCAATCAGGACGCCACGCTCGAAGAGTTCGTGGATCAGGCAGAAGAACCCGAGCCCGAACGCAAGGGGGAATTGGCCCGCCTCGTCAAAGGCTCCGCCGTGACAGTGGACTGGATAGACGGCTTCCTGATGTCAATCACCCTCGCTCCAAAGCTGATCGCACCGAACCGATGGTTGCCAGAGATCCTGGGCAGCGCGATGGCAACCCTTGAACCGGGTACTATCCAACGCTTTGCCGACCTCATCATGATGCGCGCGAACGCGTGTGTCGATCAGGCCAACGACCCGGCGCAGTTTACTGCCGCCATGTCGAAGCGAAGCAAGATCGCTGTGCGAAATTGGGCGACAGGCTTCAGCTACGCCTGTGGCCAGTTCAGATCGTCCTGGCCCGCGAAGTCGACGGGCCCAGATGATCGGTCGATGATCGAACTGGTCTCAGACGCCATGGCCACGGGCTTCAGCGCGTCTGACATAAAGATACTTAGCCAGTGGATTGCCGCGCGCCATGACAGAAACACTGGTGCCTGATGCCGCGAATGTCGTCCAATGTCGGCGAATGCCCGCGAGTGCGGTCGAATGCCGTTTTTTAGGCGTGGTGTTGATGTGGCGTTGATGTAAAACGCAAAACGCCCTGTGGTATAAAGATACCACAGGGTAAGCTTTTGTTTTATTTCAGTTTTTTGGTTGCGGGAGTTGGATTTGAACCAACGACCTTCAGGTTATGAGCCTATAACATAACGATTCTAATAGATTAACGAAATCAGCGACTTACCCGACAAGCCTTTGATTTCACAAATTTTCCAACCCCGCATTCGCCGACATTCACCCGCATTCGGCTGCAAACCCGGCGCGAAACGCGCATTCGCGGGTTGATGTGGCGTTGATGTAGACAATCTCATTGCCCCGCTGGATCATGATCGCGAACGGCCCTTTGCCGACGTTCCTGCGGCATTGCAGCGAATGACTACAGTGCGGCGCCGCACAACGGACCTTGATAGACATTTTGGCTGCTCAACGCGCTTTACCTGCAAAGCGGGATCGTATCTGCCCACATTCCCCAAGTAACTTCACGATTTTACGCCTTTGACCAGGGCCAAAAACGCTTGATCAGTCAGCGAAATCCGGCAAACTCGCCATCGAACGGCATGCCACTTGGGGAATGTCGGATCAGACAACCCAAGAGTTGCCGTGGGCTAGTTCCGTCAGGCCAAGGTGTAGGCCGTCTTGACGGTTGTAAAAAACTCCCGCGCGTAGCTGCCCTGTTCGCGAGCGCCGTAGCTCGACCCCTTACGTCCGCCAAAGGGCACGTGGAAATCTACACCGGCGGTCGGCAGATTGACCATTACCATTCCAGCTTGTGCTTGGCGGCGAAAGTCTGTGGCGTGTTTCAGGCTCGTGGTGCAAATGCCCGAAGATAGACCGAAGGGTGTATCATTCGCGACTGCCAGCGCCTCGTCATAGTTGCGCACCCTGATCACGCAGGCTACGGGGCCGAAGATCTCCTCGCGGGCGATTATCATGGCGGGGGTGGTTTGCGTGAACAGCGCCGGTTGCAGGTAGTGGCCAGGCGTGGCGCGGTTCAATAGCCCACCGCCAAAGGCCAGATGCGCGCCTTCTGACTGGCCAAGGCCTATATAGCGCAAATTCGTTTCCAGTTGTGCGACGTCGGCCACCGGGCCGATCTGGGTGGACGTCTCCAGCGCATTGCCCACGTTCAGACCGGCCATCGCTTTCGTCAAGGCTGTCACAAAACGGTCGTGGATGCCATCGGTCACGATCAGCCGGGATGAGGCGGTGCAACGCTGGCCGGTCTGAAAAAAGGCACCGTTCAGCGCCACCTGCACTGCCACGTCAAGATCGGCGTCGTCCAGCACAACCAGTGGGTTCTTGCCGCCCATTTCCAGCTGGACCTTTTTCATCGGGCTGGACGCAATGCAGGCCGCTGCTATGCCGCGCCCCGTCGGAACCGATCCAGTGAAAGAGATGGCGTCTATGCCGGGTTGTTCGGTCATGGCTTGGCCGACGACGCGGCCCTTACCCATAACCAGGTTGAACACGCCGGGCGGCAGACCGCTGCGCGAGAGTATCTCCGTCAGCGCCCAGGCTGAGGCTGTCGCGATGTCAGCAGGTTTCAAGATCACGCAATTGCCGTGCGCCAGCGCCGGGGCGATCTTCCACGCCGGAATAGCTATAGGAAAGTTCCAAGGCGTGATCAGGCCGATGACGCCCAAAGGCTCTCGAGTGATCTCGATCCCGACACCGGGCCGGATCGAGGCCAGAGTTTCGCCGGTCAAGCGCAGGCATTCGGCGGCGAAAAAGTCAAATATCTGCGCGGCGCGTGTGACCTCTCCCTTCGCCTCGGCCAGAGTCTTGCCCTCTTCGCGTGACAGCAACTCGGCCAGTTCGGTCGTCTGGGCGGTAATCTCGGCGGCGACACGCGCGAGGATCGCATGCCGGGTATAGGGCACCGTCATGGACCAGGCCGGGAAAGCGGCGGTCGCTGCGGCAACGGCGGCGGTCACATCTACCGCGGTGCCCTGCGCGTAGTCGCCGACCGTCTCGCGCGTGTCCGAAGGGTTGATGTTCGCGCTGGTCGCAGTGGCAGCGACCCATTCGCCACCGATGAAATTGCCATTTGTTTTCGTCATGCCCTTACCCCCGCAGCTGTCAACGCCCGTTTGCGCCGTCGTGTCAGTTCCTGATCGGTCAACACCCCCAGAAGGATCACCGACCCCATTACCGCAAAGTTGAGCGAGGAGGGAATACCCAATAGGTTCACCAGGTTCTGCAATATCTGCAGCAACACGGTGCCCAGCATGATGCCAAGGATCGACCCCTCGCCCCCGCGCAGCGAACAGCCCCCCAGAACGGCGGCGGCAATCGCGTAAAGCTCGTAGAAGTTGCCGTGTGAAGAGGGCGACACAGAATTGGTGTAGAACACGATGAACACTGCCGCGAGGCCCGCAAGCCCGCCGCAGATCACATAGGTTGCTGTCACGACACGGGCAGTGTTGATTCCTGAGTACCGCGCCGCCTCTTCGTTTTTGCCAGTCGCAAACAGATGTCGGCCAAAGACCGAGCCGTGCAGAACGACGGCCATAATGGCGGCGATGATCAGAAAGGCGATGAAGGTATGCGGCACCTCGAGCGTGCGGCCTGACATCAGCCAGCGCAACGTTGCATCATCCGCGCCATAGCCGAACCCCATCGTCGAATCCGAGGTGTAATAGCGCGCAATACCGCGATAGATCAGCAACCCGCACAACGTGACGACAAAGGGCTGCAGGCCGACCTTTGTTACCAGAAGTCCGTGGATCAGCCCCAATAGCAGGCCCAACCCCACCGCAATCGGCAGCGCCACCGTCCAGTGTAATCCCACGTTGGCAAACAGGTCCAGGAACACCACCCCCAGCAGCGCGAACATCGAACCCACCGAAAGCTCGATCCCGCCCGAGATGATCACCAGCCCGACACCGATGGCAAAGATGCCGAAAAGCCCGGTCAGATTGGCCATGTTGACGATATTGACCGCTGACAGAAAGCGCGGATTCAGTGCGTAGGTCACCGCCCCCACGACCAGGATCAGCACGATCAGGGCCAGTTCTTTCTTCGAGATCATGCCGCTTCCTTTGTATTCATTCCGACGGCCAGACGCATCACTGCGTCCTCGCTGAAGTCCGGCCGGTCCAGCAGCCCGCCGATCCGCCCTTCGCACATCACGGCGATCCGGTCTGACACACCGATCACCTCTTCCAGATCGCTGGAGATCATCAGGATGCCGGTTCCGCGATCGGCCAGATTGCGCATCAGCGCATAGATTTCCGCCTTGGCGCCCACGTCGATGCCACGTGTCGGCTCGTCAAAGATGATGACGCGGGGACGCATCGACAGCCATTTGGCCAGGACCACCTTTTGCTGATTGCCGCCCGAAAGGGTGACAACCGGGGTCTCGACGCCCGGTGCCTTGATCCGCAGCGCTGTCTTCTGCCGTTCGGCCAAAGCACGCTCCGGCCCGCGCCGGACCAGACCGTAGCAGGCAAAGGCGGGCAGATCGGCGAGGGTAATGTTCTCGCGGATCGTCATGTCCAGCACTACGCCTGCGCGTTTGCGATCCTCGGGCGCAAGGTAGATGCCAGCACTTATGGCATCGGCAGGCCGGGTCACGGTCAGCACCATGCCTGCCAGAGTGATCTTGCCGGAGATCGCAGGCGCAATCCCGAACAGCGCATTGGCAAGGCTGGTGCGGCCGGACCCGACCAGCCCGGCCAGCCCCAGAATCTCGCCCGCCCGCAGGGTCAGGTTCAGCTGGCACTCAGGGAAAGCCGGGGTGACGAGGTCGGTCAGCTCCAGCAAGGGTGCTGTCGCCGTCACTTTCGGCGGTGTGTAAAGGGATTGCAAATCACGCCCGATCATCAGGCGCACCATCGCGTCTTGGGTAATCTCGGCGCGCGCCAGATGCCCGGCCACCTGCCCGTCGCGCAGACACACCACCCGGTCCGCGACAGCGCGGACCTCGGACAGCCGATGAGTGATGAAGATCACCGCGACCCCGCGCACCTGCAAATCGCGGATCACGGCAAGCAACCGGTCCGTCTCCGTCAGCGACAGGCTCGATGTCGGCTCGTCCATGATGATGACTCGGGCCTGCATCGATAGCGCCTTGGCAATCTCCAACATCTGGCGTTCGGCAATCGACAGGCCTTCCACCAGTGTATCGGGGCCATAGGGCACGGACAGTGGCGCCAGATACTGCGCGGCATCGCGCTGCATCCGGGCGCGATCCATCAGGCCCAGCCGCCCGCGTGGTTCACGCCCGGCAAAGATGTTGGCGGCCACGTCAAGATTTTCGAACAGGTTCAGTTCCTGGTGCACAAAGGCGATGCCCGCGCCCTGGCTTTGCCGCAGCGTCAACTGCGCATACAAGACCCCGTCGATAACGACAGCGCCAGAGCTTGGCGCGACAACACCGCCCAGCACCTTCATCAGAGTAGATTTGCCCGCCCCGTTTTCGCCGATGAGGCCCACTACCTCGCCTGCCGAGATCTCGAATGACACGTCCTGCAAGGCGGTCACGCCGGGATAGGTCTTGATAATGCCCTGCATCGACAAAAGAGCGGTCATCGTCATGGTCTTTCCGCAAAAATCGGGGCGGGTCAAGGAAGGTTGACCCGCCCCGGCCATCATCAGTTCGCCAGCATTTCGCGCATCATGCCTTCGAACTCTTCGACGTTGGCCGCGTTGATCACCTTGGTCGGAACGATCGACAGCTTGTTTTCCGGGATCCACGACGCGTCGCCGCCAATCACCTTGGCCATGCCGATGATCGACTGATAGCCAAACTCGAACGGCTGCTGGACGATGGTGCCATAGACAGCACCTTCCTTGATGCCGCGCAGCGTCACCACATCCTCGTCAAAGCCGATGATCTTGACCTTGCCGGTCATGCCCGCAGCCGCGACCGCCTCGATGATCTGGGGCGGGTTGTAGCTGTACAGACCGACCAGCATGTCGATCTCGGGATAGGCTGTCAGCGTATCCTCGACGTTGCGGCGCGCCTTGACGAAGTCAATCTCGTCGGTGCGGACATCGACGATGTTGATGTTGGATCCTTCCAGAGCAGTCCGGATGCCTTCAACCCGTTCGCGCGCGTTGGCGTTGTCCATCGTACCCACGAACAGCATCGCATCGCCACCTTCGGGCATCGCTTCCTTCATCAATTCGCCCGCCTGCACGCCTGCGGCCACGTTGTCGGTGCCGATGTAGACCATGCGGTTCGACTCGGGCGCATCACTGTCGGAGGTGAACAGAACTCCTGCCGCAGCGATCTTGTTCAGCGTTTCTGTAGCACTTTCGGCGTTGATTGGGCTGATCGCCACACCCGCGACACCCCGTGCCAGCAGATCATCGACGATGCGGCGCTGTTCGGCAGGGGTGGATTCGCCGGGCACGATGAATTCCACCTGAAAGTCCGGCAGTTCGGCCTGCGCCTTTTCCGTGCCACGCCGGGCGATGGTCCAGAAATCGGCCGAGGCATTGGTGACAAAGGCCAGGATCGGCTTGTCCTGCGCAAAGGAAGGCAGGGCCGAAGCGGCAAGGGCCGCCGACGCGCTGGTCAGCAGCAATGTGCGGCGGTTGATCGTGATGGTCATGGGTTTCTCCTCCTTGGGTTGGTTCAGTTCGGGGCGGCTTTGCGCTTCTTGTTCTTGTTTATTGTTCCCGGACCTCAGGCCCAGCCGCCGTCAGCCACCACGCTTTGCGCGGTGATGACGCCAGATTGGTCGGAGGCCAGAAACAGCGCCACTCGGGCAATATCGGCAGGGTACAGGCGCTGTGGCAGGCATTGGCGTTCAGCGCGCATGGCGTCAGCCTCCGGCGTCAGCCATTTGGTCAGCTGACGTTCGGTCATCGTCCAGCCGGGGGCAAAATGGTTCACCCGGATGTTGTGCTTGCCATAATCACGGGCCAGCGCGCGGGTCAGGCCGACCACTGCCGCTTTGCAGGCCGAGTAAAGCGGCATGCCCCCCATCCCCAGCATCCACGAATGCGAGCCGAAGTTGACGATGGACCCGCCCCCCGCCGCAATCATGTCGGGCAGGACCGCTTGCGCGGCAAAGACCTGATGCTTCAGGTTCACTGCGATACGCCCGTCGAAATAGGCGTCGTCGATATCCTCGATCCGGTGGCGTTCATCGTTGGCCGCATTGTTCAGAAGCACCGTGATCGGCCCGAAACCATCACGGATCGCCGCTATGGCCGCCTTCAGCGCGGCTGTATCGGTCAGATCAGCCGGTTCGAATCGCACGGACCAGCCCCTCTCATTCAGAGAATTCGCAAGTGCCGTGCCTGCCGCGTGATCAAGGTCAATGAAGCCAACCTTGGCCCCTTGCAGCGCAAAAGCCTCGACCAAACCCGCGCCGATGCCGCTGGCTCCACCGGTTATCACGACCGTGCGACCGGACAGATCAGGATAGGTGGCATAGCTCATGGGCCGGGCTCCGCGTCAGGTCCGTTCATCGTGAGGAAGTCAAAATCGCAGCCCCGGTCCGCTTGCAGAACGCTTTTGATGTGCAGCCGCAAGAAACCACGTTCCGGCAATGGGTTGGGCGGGCGAAGGGCCGCCCGCCGCAACGCCAGTTCGGCATCATCAACCAGCAGGTCAATTCTGCGGGCGGGCACGTCAAGGCGGATCAGATCACCCGTGCGCACCAAGGCCAAGGGTCCGCCATCCGCCGCTTCGGGCGTGATATGCAGCACGACAGAGCCAAAGGCCGTTCCGCTCATCCGCGCATCCGAGATGCGCACCATATCCTTTACACCTGCGCGCGCCAGCTTGCGCGGGATCGGCAGATAACCCGCCTCGGGCATGCCCGGCGCACCCTTGGGGCCCGCGTTGCGCAAGACCAGAACCGATGCAGCGGTCACATCAAGATCTTCGCTGTCGATCCGCGCGGCAAGGTCGGACAAATCGTCGAACACCATAGCCGGCCCGGTATGGACCATCAGCGCGGGCGAGGCTGCGGCCTGCTTGATCACCGCACCGCGTGGCGCGATATTGCCGCGCAGCACGGCCATGGCCCCGCCTGAAAATACCGGGTTTGCCGTCGTTCGCACCACATCTTGCGGGAAAGATGCGGGTGCTGCAGCAAGGTTTTCAGCCATGGTGCGGCCTGTCACGGTCAGACAATCGCCCTCGATCAACCCACCAAGTTCGCGCAAAAGGGGCGCAAGCCCGCCGGCATTGTGCAGGTCTTCCATGTAATGCTGCCCAGTTGGCTTCAGGTCGATCAGCACCGGAGTTTCGCGACCCATGGCGTCGAAATCGTCGAGGCTCACCTTAATGCCACGCCGACCGGCAATGGCTGTCAGATGGATCAGCGCATTGGTCGACCCACCCGCCGCCAGGATCACCCGCAGTGCGTTACGTATCGCGGCGGGAGTTATGATCTTGTCGGGGGTCAGACCCTCGGCCGCCATTGCCACCGCACGCGCGCCGGTGCGTTCGGCAGCACGGCGACGTTCGGCGTGAACAGCCGGGATAGCGGCCCCGCCCGGCAACATCATGCCCATCGCCTCGGTTGCCATCGCCATCGTGCTGGCGGTGCCCATTACAGAACAGGTGCCCACTGTAGGGGCCAGTTCGTTGTTGACCGAGGCAATCTGGCTCTCGTCCAACTCGCCTGCGCGGAACCGTGCCCAGAACCTGCGGCAATCGGTGCATGCGCCAACCCGCTCGCCCCGCCAGGCCCCGGCCAGCATCGGCCCCGTCACCAGTGTGATCGCCGGGGTATTGGCACTGGCCGCTCCCATCAACAGTGCAGGTACCGTCTTGTCGCAGCCGCCGATCAGCACGACCGCGTCCATCGGTTGGGCGCGGATCATCTCTTCCACATCCATCGCCATCAGATTGCGGAGGTAAAGGCTGGTGGGAGACGCAAAGCTCTCATGGATCGAAATCACCGGGAAACTCATCGGGATGCCACCTGACAATAGCACGCCTCGGCTAGCTGCCTCGATCAGATCGGGAATGTTGCGGTGGCAGGCGTTGTAGTCTGACGCCGTGTTGATGATGCCGATGATGGGCCGGTCCAGCGCATCGTCGGTATACCCCATCGCCTTGATGAATGCCTTGCGCAAGAACACCGAAAACGCGGCATCGCCATAGTTTGCAAGCGCCTTTTGCATTCCGGTCTTGTCTGCCAAGGTATCCTCCGCCATCTTGTCCACTAGATGTATGGTATCTTCAACAAGATTGTCAACAATGATGTCAAAGGTTAAAGCCATGACCGAAACAGCCGTTAACGACAGCCCCGATCGTCTGGCCGATCTTGTCGGTGCATTGGAGGAAGAGATTGTTCTGGGATGGCTGCAACCGCGCGAACGCCTGATCGAGGAGGCAATTGCCGAGCGTTTCGCGGCCAAACGCCATGTCGTCCGCGACGCTATCTTCGAGTTGGAGCGGATGGGTCTGGCCGAGCGGCAGCCCAACAAGGGCGCCTTCGTGCGTGTTCTTGATCCGGACGAGGTGTCGGAAATCTACGAGGTCCGCATCGTCCTTGAGACACTCGCCGCAGAGCGTATTCCCTTGCCGCCGCCGCCCGAGGTTCTGGCCGGCCTAAGGACGACCCAGGCGCTACACGATCAGGCAGTAGACTCACAGGATCCACGCATGGCCTTCCGGGCGAATATGCGGTTCCACTCCATCTTCTTTGCCGCCTGTGGGAACCCGCATCTTGCTGAATTGATCAGGGTTTCCGCCCAGAAGGTGCATGGTGCACGCTCACTGACGGCGGTGCACCCAAGCTATCTAGAGCGCGCTAGAACGGAGCATTGGGCGATCATCGCTGCCCTTGAATCCAGGGATCGTCAAACACTGGTATCCTTGTGCCGATCACACATCCTTCCGTCGCGCGATGTCTACATCGAAAGTGCGAAACTGCGAAGGAGAGGAAAGCGACCAGCCTCAGGAGAGGTGGCAACCATCTAATCCAAGCTGGGCCTGCGCCACTCCAAAAGCTAATGAGAAAGAGTAGAGCCGGGCCCATTGGTACCCTACTTTTCTGCCCTTGACCTGTGCCTCCGCCAATAGCGGTTCTCCGCCCTTCGCGTTTGGGCTGCAAATATTGGCACATCGACATTGGCAATCAAGGCAAGACTTTTACGCCACCGCGCCGCACCCTTTCCAGCATAACGCGCAGCTGGCGGTTCCATCACATCGACCGCTTTGCCCCAGGCACCTCCACCCATCCGCTTGCGCTGAATTCAACCAGAAGGCTGCCGTCCGGCATGTCGGTTATCACCTGGTTTGGGTGGAACCGGAAGTCGCGCGCCACGCGAGCGGCGCAGGTACCCCAAGCGGCGGCGTTCGTCATCCGTCACCACGTAAAACCGAGGGTATCCTCGGCCGCAGCGCCCTTCTGGTCCGCCCTGTGGCCAGGGATCCGGGCGCTGCAATGGGCCGACCCATAACGCCCGCAGAGCCGATCGCCATTGCAAACACCGAAAACGCCCTTGGGCGGGGCGATGTCATGAGTTCAGATCGGCGGATTGAGGCAAACAAGACGATCTTTCCCCAAATCGCAGATCCCAAGTGAGGCCTGCCAAGGTCGTCCCCGTCAACGTTGCCCCCAACCTTCAGAGCGTGCGGACTCAGGCGACGGAAACGCCCTGCTCGGAGCCAAAAACGCGGTTCGGTGAATATCCCGGGTTGACATACCGACGGCATTCTCAGACCGAAAAAGCCAAAGCGAAACAAATGTTCCGCAGATATTTTCCGCACTGATAGAGAATCTGAATCAAGCGCGCTTTTTTGCGAACCAGAGCGCGTTGCGGTGGAACCAACCCTCGCGTCTTTGGGTTTTCTGGCTGGTAAGGAATCTTATGGCCAAAAACGCAACTTCAACAGCAGCCCCGAACCATTCGGCTGGTGTGCTGACCTATGTGTCCGACCTGACCTTGGGCATCCGTCGCCGCCGGTCGGGGAAGGGCTTTTCCTATTCCTGGCCAGACGGCCGGCGCGTTTCTAACACCGAACGGCTGCGTATCAAGAAACTCGGCATTCCCCCCGCTTACGAAGATGTCTGGATTTGCCCTGATCCCAACGGCCATATCCAGGCAACCGGACGTGATGCGCGCGGTCGTAAACAGTATCGCTACCACCCACTTTGGTCTGCGACACAGTCGGAAACCAAATACGCTGAGTTGATCGGTTTTGGCGAGGCGCTGCCCGCAATCCGTCGTCGCATTGCCCGCGATCTGCGGGGCGAGGCGGGTGATCGCAATTTCAGCCTAGCCGCGCTGATCCTGTTGCTGGACCAAGCGCATCTACGAATTGGAAATCCGGAATACGCTGCACAGAACCGATCTTACGGTGCCACAACCCTGCTGCGCCGCCATCTGAAGTTCCGCGACGGTGCGGTGCGATTGAGTTTCCGTGCCAAGGGCGGAAAGCCGGTCCAACACATATTGCGGGACAAACGGCTGCACCGCATCCTGCAACAGATCAATGATCTTCCCGGCCGCAACCTGTTCACTTATCTTGATGAAGCCGGACAACCCTGTTCGATCGGTTCCGCCGAGGTCAACGCCTATCTGACACAGGGCACTGGCTTGCGGCTGACCGCCAAGACCTTTCGTACCTGGGGCGGTACGCTTGCGGCGTTTGAATATGCTCGCGGTGTTGCGGCAGACAATCCCGTAACCATCCGCGCTTTGGCCGAGGCGGCGGCAGAACGACTGCACAACACGCCGACGATTTGCCGCAAGTCTTACATCCATCCCGCGATTCTGGACATGGGCGGAATGGCACCGGATAAGCGTAATGCGCTACTCAAAGATCTCACGCCCGTTGAACTCCCGGACCTCCTTGAGGCTGAGCGCAGTCTGATGTCTTACCTGCAGAAACACGCTGCACGGGGTGTCTGACGAAACAAAACCCGGCTTCAGGGGTTCTCACTTTCAACACGACATGCACAGGAGGATTTCCGAATGTCAGCCCCTCACACCGACATCGAAAAACAGCTACGACGCCAGAAGGGTCCGCTGATCGGCATGGCCTTATGTGTGATTTTCAGTGTGCTGCCGATAGTTTTACTGGGTTTTTGAAGAGGCCGCAAACGGGACAAACCCCGAAACTGATACGGCGCAAGAAGATTCCGCAGAAACCGGAACCCTTGACCGAGGGGCCGAGGCCTTGATCGACCCCCCCACAACGCAGGAAATTGTACCGAAATCCGGCGCGCAGAAGGCTCCCGACACCACCGCACCCTAAGACGATGACGGATGCGCGAGGGCAGGCTCCCCCCTAACGTTCCGCCAATTCAGTTCTGTTCACTCAAAAATTTCGAGGAACCCAACTGACTGATCTACCTTCCGCGGTGACGGCTACGCACCGAATTTCGACCCGCGATAATGCGGTTCTAGCCGGCAACAACTCAGAATAAGCAACTTGTATGACCCAGTCATTTGGGTTGTCTAAAACACTCCACGGCGGGTGCAATATCATGGTCAAATTGTACTCGCGGCGCGTTGGAACCCAGCTTGGTCCGGGACGTTCGACGATGTAGACGAAAATTAGCGCAGGACAGGCTGCGCCGTGCCGAATTTACCGTGACCGGCCAGGCCACCCGAGCAAAATGAGGATCTGATGCAGGAATATGTCAACAAAACCGCCTCGCAAGTCGTACCGACCGAAGCCGAGCGCGCCGCAATGCGCGATGCCATCGACAGGGCGCTTGCGGCGGCAACGCAAAGTGGCAAGTCCGGCATTGCGGCGACAGTCATGCGCCATGGCAAGATCATCGCAGTCGGCGAGAATGAGGTTCATCTGCGGTCGGACCCCACCCAGCACGCCGAGATGGTCGCGATTACCCGCGCTGCGGTTGCCTTGGATGCGACAGACCTGTCGGACTGCACTATCATCTCGACGTTGCAGCCATGTGAAATGTGTTTGTCGGCGATCCGGTTTGCGGGGATCAGCCGGATCATCTTTGCCGCGAGCCAAGCCAACGTGCCGGAAAAATACTTCGCTTTTCCGCATCTGCGTATCGAAGATTTTCAAAATGGCGAGTTTGTTTTTGCAGGTGGCGTTGAGGAAAGCGCGGTCTTGCACCTTTATGAGAACGGCGATGAATAAGCCCGCGCCACCCCTGCTCTCAATTCTGGAAACCGCGTTATACGTCGACGATCTGGCTCGGGCCGCCGCTTTTTACGAGGGCGTCCTGGGTTTATCATCCCTGCACAGCGATGACCGGTTGCGCGCTTACAACGTGAATGATCGCTGTGTTCTTTTTGATGAGCGACAACCATCTTGGCCGGTGCCGACAACCACCTTGGCCGGTGGGGCTTGAACGGAAGACGGGCATGCCCGTCTGGAGGGCAGCCCCACCGGCCTGATTGATTTTCTGGGATAGGTGCTGGTCGCTGCGGGTTGGTAAGCCGGGTCTCTGCCATCAAACGGAGG
>Ga0105053_10008676_pt1 | contig 13140 bp, 13 predicted proteins | sample BON01_FD_78093 | JGI IMG/M metagenome (GOLD analysis project Ga0105053, IMG submission 78093) | Freshwater microbial communities from Lake Bonney liftoff mats and glacier meltwater in Antarctica - BON-01 | ecosystem: Environmental > Aquatic > Freshwater > Ice > Glacier meltwater | place: Lake...
GCATCACAGTCTAATGCCCAAATCAGCTCACTTCGCAATTATCGAGGTTCAGCTACGCTGAACTCTCAAATCGCTCAGCTCGGCGACTATAAACAGATGACAAGAGAGCGCGCCGGAAAACTGGCTAAAGTTGAAAAACGCTACCGGAAGATGATGCCGCAGCGACTACGGCATATCTTGAATTAACAAGTGCAAGTCATGCCTTCAGAGAACCTGTTAAACTCTAAATAAGATCTGAAATAGCTGAAGAGTGGCCTTGACGCGCTTTGTGCTCAACAGCTTCCACCAGCGCTGTAAAGGAGGTGGTGTCACCAGACAGGCATGCTGTGCCATCTCGCCTGATATATCCGATATTTAATCCCAGTTGCTCTGATGCTTGGAAGAGGCGCTGGGAAAGATTATTGATCTGCTGCAAGTGTTCCCTAGCTAACTTTTTGCGTTCTTTGGATGCCGCCCAAGTTTCGTTCAGATCAAAGATCCGATCAGGGCGCCATTTATTGCCAGCCAGAGTAATACTATTCTCAAAGCTGCGGCCAGTCGAGATGACTACTTCGAGATAATCTTCAGAGGTTTGTCCAATTTTATCCAAGCGGGCGCGGCGCCCAGCATAATTGTAAATCTCTCCTGCTATCAGATCGGCTGAATGAATCATAATAGCTGCTTAGATTAAATCTGAAATATCTGAAGAGTGGCCTTGGCGACTTTTTTCTTCCATAGCTTCTACTAGCGCTGTCAAAGCAGCAGCATCGCCGTAGAGATGAACCGAACCGCTGCGGTCTACATAAGCACTTTTTAGGCCAAGTAGCTGAGATGCATCACTGGCTCGCTGAGAAAGATTGTCGAGCTGCTGCCAGCGTTCCCTAGCTAACTTTTTGCGTTCTTTGAATCCAACCCAGGTTTCATTCAGGTCACGCGGCCTATCGGGCGACCATGGACTGCCGGTCAGAACGCTACTCCTGTCGAAGCTGCGACCATAGGAGATTACCACTTCAATATATCCTTCAGGGGTTTGTCCAATTTTATCCAAGCGGGCGCGACGCCCACCATAGCTGTAAATTTCTCCTACTGTTAATTTGGCTAATTCGAGCATACAGTTAGACTATCAGCTTAAAAGAACACGTAAAGAAGACTTGCATAAAGCTAGGCACTCGAAATGAGTGCTGGTGCTTGATTATTCCTCACTGTCGCCTTCTGGGACGCTCCCGCCAAAACTGCTGGCTGCTCATAAGTTGGCACATTTGAGCTGGAATGGGTCTTCTCCTCAGGGTCTGACATTAGCTTCCCGCACAACAAGACCGTGGATCTGACCGAAATCTTTTCCGTGTTTTGCTTAACAGCATTCTTGCCAGGGATGCTTTTCAGGAATGAGGACGTGCGTCGGGGCCGCTGAATTAATTCAACAGCTGCGTTCTTAGTCCCGCTAGCGTTAGCTAGTTCCTCATTCCAAGTTTGTTTACCAGCCAGAGCCAGTTCGCGAAGCAAAGCCGCACTAACTAGGTCACGCTCGGCTTGCAGACCACAGCTTTCGCAATTGTGGATTCGCTGAGAGAGCGGCTTCTTGCCGGTGCGCGCTCCGCATAAGCAAGTTTGTGATGCTTTAGCTTTCCAGGGATCAATTAATATCACTGAACCGCCTGATAATTCAGCTTCACTTTGTAAGCGAACAACGAAATCACCGGGAGCGGTGATTAGCATTCTCCGCCCGAAAAGTGAGCGCTGCCAGGAGCGGTAATCAAGGTCTTCCAGAGCAATATGTTTCCCTTGCCGCATCACGCTGCGGACAGCTTTAATGCGATCTTGCTGACGATTAATGCGGTCTTTGCGTTTAATATCAGCTAAGAGTTGTTCTCGTTGCTGGCCACGTTTACTGCGCTGTGGCTGGCGAATTCCTTTTAATGAACGACCATTTTTGCGTCGAGCATGCTGATTAGATGCTTGGCGTGAGCGATCAGCGGCCCGCTGGCGGCGCCGTTCCTTTAAGCGCATTTTTTGGTCAGCAGCAATCCGTTCCTGGGAAGCAATCGGGATTTTTTGAGCTTCGCTTTCGGAAACGACAGCTAGCCAGGTCGGACCAAGATCAAGGCCGATCATCTTTCCATTGTCTTGAATGCTTTCCAGGTATTTTTCAGAACGGTAAGGGCTGCCTTCAAGGCAAATTAATGCAAAAAGTCTTTCTTGGCCGCGAACTATTTCGCGTTTAATTCCAACTCTCCGCAAGCGACCATCTGCAATGGCCTGCTGAAGACATTTCCGGCGCGGAACTGAAATTGAGCTTAGATCAAGTGGAATGGATAAGGATTTGCGCTTAGTTTTAACTGACCACTTCAGAGACCCATTTCTTAATAATAGTCCAGATTTATTGTCATTATTCCAAATCATATTACGCTGCTTAGCTGCTTTAAAACGCGGGTGGTCAGAGCGCCCATAGAGATACTCTTGCAGGTTCTGCCACAGCTCGGGAGCCAAAGCAATAGCTACTCTTGAACCGATTCTGTCGCTCATCCAGCGAGAGTTCCTCCAGTGAGCATGGCAGACCCGCACCGCATCATGCTGAGAAAGCTGGTGTTGTTGATAAAGCTGGCGGTAAGCTTTGCTTTTTTCCGAGCCGGGTTCCATTTTCTCGGCTTTATTCCAAGCCAGATCAGCGCGCATCACCTCTGTTCTTCCAAGCAGTTCGCCTAGCGCAGCATTGCGTAGCTTACCGACAATAGACAAAGCTTCTGATATAATCTGATGATCACGCTTGCTAGCTTTGAGCGGAACCTGAATGAGATGCATTTTCTTTCCGGTCATGCGATATTTACTACTGAGATATTAAGATTAATCATGCTATTAGTATAGCTGACTTACAGCAGTCCCTGCACAATAACTTTGGCATGTTTTCTTTACATGTCGTCAGCTTAAAGCTAACTGCAGGATGTCAAGCAGCTGTCTCCGAGTAGCGAAGCGCTGCTTGTCTAAGCCCAATAAAATCACTTGGCGGGAGGACTGATCTTTGCTTCCATGGCTGGCAAAAACCGCCCAGCCGTCATCATGGCGAGCCAGCATCAATGAAGGATGCTCTCGGACAGTCCAAATGCGTCGCCCGTTCAAAGCAGGCACTTCCATGCCTTTCCATGCTGTTAAATGCATCCCTCTCAAAGTATTCAGCTTAGTTCGCCTAGTCTTCAGGCGAGGCTGATTTGGCTTTCGCTGATAGTTCGCTTCGCAACTATCGAGATTAGTCTTGCGATCCACTTGCTAGTCTCGCTCAGTTGAGTAGTTCAATGATTTTAGGAAGCAACTCAGGAGTGGTGATAGCTGACAGTTCAGCTACCAGCTCAGGATTTGAGCAACGAGCATCAGCTGATTCCCAACTTCTAACAATCTCGTGATTCAGCAATGATCGGCGATCAAACTTTTCAGCGGCCTCAGCCCAAGAACGAGCATCCTCAACCCCTAAGTCTTCATCAAGCCAGCTTTTGACTAGCTCAAAAGAAGTAAAGCCATCTGAAAGTTCGACCCAAGGCTTAGCCTGATCAGGGGAGAAGCCAGCCTGAACCCAGAGAGAGGACATTTCTGAAGCAGCCAATGAAGAATGAATAGCAGCCCAGTCCTGAGCTGTCTGCGGGTCAAAGCCAGTCGCCCTCAAAGCGCGAACTTCATCCAAAGAAATCTGGCGCTTATTTAGTGCTGCCTGCCAAATCTGAATCGTTTCTGGAGTATAGCCAGCCTTATGCCAGCGTCCGCGCTTACCAGGGCCAATAAACTCAGCTCCCAGCGCCGCCCATTGGATGGCTTCATCAAGTTCAATCTTGTAACGAGCTGTCCAATCAGCAATCTTGCTGATCATCTGTAAGCTGATGCCAGCAGCAGCCAAACGCTCAACATTGATTATTGACACTTTGCCGTCTAATAATAATCTGACTTGCTGCGGATTAGATACTCCACGCAAGCTAAGATAAGGACTGGCTGTGTCAGCGTCAAATCCTTCTGCCTGCCAATCTCGTACTTGATCGCGGGAAACAAGTCCGACTTCAGACCAGGGCTTAGCGTCAGCTACAGTCAGTCCGTCGGTAATCCAGTGTTGAGCGGCGTGAGCTGGCAGATTAGCGTCGCGCCAGGCTTTGGCTTGACTGGGGCTTTGACCGCAGCCCATCCAATCTTTAGCTTCATAAGAGCCTCTGGCTCCGGCTTCAGCCCAGATAATGGCTTGGTCAGCATCACAGCCTAAATCCTTCCAGGAAACAATCTGATCGCTTTGGATGCCGTAAATGCGGCAACCCCAGGTCAAGTATTCGTCGCCGGTCATAGCAATGGCCTTAGACTGACCGTAATAAGAGCTGATAGTGCCTCCGGCTTCAAGGTATCGCACTTCTTTGGCGCTTCCGGATTTGATAATAGTTATTTGCTGATTGATAGTAACTAAAGCTCCAAAGCCCTGACCTTGAAGGGCTTCCTGAATAATACCCAAAGCTAGCGCCTTGTCAGGGACAGTAGTCACTTCGACATCAACTCGCCCACAATCTCCGCTTTGATCAAAGTAAGCTGACAGAGAAATCTGCGCTCCACGAACACTAGAAGCCCGTTCAGCGCCAGAAACCGAAAATCCGCTCTCGGACAAATGAGAAGCCACTCGTCGCAAACGAAGCCTGGCTGAACCTTCTAGAGTAGCTAATGTGCCCTCAGCTACTTTGCTGTTCAGAGGCCACTGATCCCTGTGGAAATCCAAGGCCGCAGCCGGATCTACTTTCGGGTCTGGAGCTTCATTAGTCTGGCTGCCTGCTGAAATAATCAAATCTGCTAGTTCCATACTTATAGACTATCAGCTTTTAGTCCGAAACATGTCGTCCAAGCTAAGTTATTGGCTAGCTTATTGCTTAGCTGATAGGTCTAGCTCATCCCGATTTTTTCACGCCCAGATTAGTGTCGATCAGAATAGCATTAGCAAAAATTGTTTTTGTTTAGCATTCATCAACTATAATAGTAATCTGCTAGCCAATCAACATCCTAGGAGAAATGACTTAAGGCCATAAATCATGGAAGCTAATAACAAAAGTTGCTCACAGATAGTGGTGCTGGGTGCCGGGTTTGGCGGATTGACTTTCTGCCAAAAATTCGCTGATCCACATGCCCATGTGATAGTGGTCGATAAGCAAAATTATCATCTTTTTCAGCCTTTGCTTTATCAGGTGGCCACAGCAGGGCTCTCTGCCCCGGATATTGCCCAGCCGGTTCGCTCGATTCTGAGGAACAAATCAAACCTGACTGTATTGCTTGAAAGCGTCACTGGAATTGATCTTGCAAAACAGCAAGTGTTGTTGAAAAGCGGTCCGCTTAATTATGACTATCTTGTGCTGTCGCTTGGCAGCGCAACCAGTTATTTCGGTCATCCAGAATGGGAATTAGCTGCGCCTGGTCTTAAGTCAGTAGATGATGCGCTTCGTATCCGGCATCAAATCCTACTTTCGTTTGAACGAGCGGAGCACTCCCTAAGTGAGATAGAAAAAGCGCGGTTGATGAGCATCGTGGTCATCGGAGGCGGCCCAACTGGTGTGGAGCTAGCCGGAGCCTTTGCGGAGCTGACGCGGCGAGTGCTGAGGCGTGATTTCCGCCGGATAGATCCTCAGCAGGCACGGGTCATCCTGGTCGAAGGAGGCCCGCGTCTTATCCCTCAATTTTCAGAGCGGCTCTCGGCAAAAGCCCAGCAGCAACTGGAAGACCTCGGTGTTGAAGTTCGCATCAATACCAAAGTTGGATCTGTCTCTGACGGCTATTTGATTTTTGAGAATGGTCAGCAAATTAACAGCGCAAATATTATTTGGGCAGCTGGTACATCTGCCAGCCCAATCACGAGAAAGCTGGGAGTTGAACTGGATCGCAGCGGTCGCATATTAGTCAATCCTGATCTCAGCCTGCCGGGCCACGCTGAAGTCTTTGCCATTGGAGACTTAGCAGCGGTCACTGATCAGCAGGGAAATTTTCTTCCAGGAGTCTCTCCGGCGGCGATCCAAATGGCACAGCATGTAGCCCTGGTTCTCGAAATGGAACTGAGCGGGGATGACTCCAGACCGGATCCTCGTCCGGATTTCCATTATCATAACAAGGGGATGATGACAACTGTTGGCCGCTCAGCAGGGATAGCCCAAATAGGCCGCTTTGAATTTTCTGGTTGGCTGGCATGGATAGCATGGCTGCTAGTTCATTTAATTTTCTTGATCGGATTTAAAAACAAAGCAGCAGTATTACTGCAGTGGACTCACTCCTATTTTACCTACAAATCGGGCTCGCGTATTATTACTGGCTCGGATGACCCTGCTAAGTAGCCAGTCTTATAGTCCAGATCAAATTCAATGATTAAATTTCTAGACCAGGATTAGGAAGATCGCTACACCTGCGACCGACTGGCAATGAATCCTATTAGCCAGCTGATTAGTGAGCAGCAAATAATGGCCGCCAAGGCGACTGAGCCCAATATTAAAGCCGCTAAAGCTGAGCCTACGAAAAGAATTCTTGCTGACCAGCGAACCCAGCCTTTTGAGCAGTAGCCAGCCAGCATCCCAAGTGTCACTGGGATCAGCAAAAGTAGCCAGCCGGCATCGAATTTAGTGATAGTTAAAGCCAGCAAGCAGAAAGCTAAAACTAACGCGGAGCCCATTAACGCTTCGCGGCCTGGCAAAGCTTTGATTTGGCTGCTAATTAGAATGACTGCTGCTACCTGGCTGAGGATTAGAAAAGTAAGCAGCATTAAAGAAGGAGTTAGTTGCTGAGCCCAGCCGTCAGCTGACCATAGTCCCTGCATTACACTTTGAAAAAACTCTAGCATCATTTGAACTTAATCCGACCATCACAATTTAAGCTGCGATGTTGGAAACTGCATCTGCTGGGCATGATTTAAACGAGGCATTTGCCTCCCAGCTGGTTGTCTGGCCTCCTGCTATGGCATAGTTGTTTGTATTATAAGAAGAAAAGCAGCAGCGTTTCACGGTATCCATTAACTAAAAATATGCTAAAACTATTGACTATGCGTTCGCTGTTGATTACTACTCTGGTCATCTTTATCAGTGTTTTATTGCTGACTACATCATCAGCCAGTGCATCCACGCGGGAATTAACTTTGTCGCCGAGCGGCTCTGATTCAGCTAGCGGCAGCCGATCAGCGCCATTGCGCACACTGGGCGCTGCCTGGCGCAAAATCCCGCTTGGTAATTCAGGCAGCTGGCGGCTGCGACTGAAAGCCGGTAATTATACTAGCGGCGCTCCTATTTATTGGGAGAAACGCAATGGCCCAATCCTGATCGAGAGCGCTGACGGGCGTGATCAGGCTAAACTTCCTGGAATGAATGTTTATCGCGTTAATGGACTGACACTACGCGGCGTTAGATTAGATGACGGCGGTGATGTTTTCCATTGTGAGCAATGCAAGCGAATTCGACTTGACAGAGTTACTTTGCGCGGACATGGGGCGCAGGAAACAATTAAGATTAACCAGTCCAGTGATCTAGTCATCACTGACTCTAATATTTCAGGTGCTGAAGATAATGCTTTTGATGCTGTTGCTGTGCGACGGATCAAACTGCTAAGAAACCATTTCTATGATGCTGGTGATTGGTGCGGCTACGCGAAAGGTGGCTCAACTGAAGTAATTGTGCGAGATAATCTTTTCTCAGAATGCGGAACCGGAGGCTTCATTGCCGGGCAGGGGACCGGCTTACAATTTATGAAACCACCTTTTACTCATTATGAGGCCAGCTCAGTGCTAATTGAGAAAAACAGTTTTCGTGACATTGAAGGAGCAGCCTTCGGAGTTAATGGCGCAGCGAATGTTCTGATCCGTCGCAACATAGCCACCAGAATTGGCTCCCGTTCGCATCTCATTGAAGTGGGCTATGGCAGCCGCTCATGCGATGGCAGTCCAGGTGACGCTGGCCGCAGTCGCTGCGGCTCTTACTTACGAGCCGGAGGATGGGGAACGACAGTTGTTGACAATGGCGACAACTACATCCGTATTCCAAACAGCAACGTGCTAATTTACGATAATGTGCTTGCCAATCCGGTCGACAGTCCCAGTCAATGGCAGGTTTTCTTCGTTGCTAGTTCCTCCCGACCAGGCGCAGGAGGAGGAGTTCCCGCTGGAGCCCGCGCTGATAATGGACTCAGAATTGTCGGCAACGCAATCTTCGACGGCGGTCCTGATCATTCGCTGGGATTAAGTAATGATGGTGGCTGCCGCAGCGGCTCTTCTTGCTCACCAGCCAAAGTAATAGCCGAGAACGAAATCAACGGCCGCATGCCAGCTGTCAGCCAGCTTAGCAACGGCTGGCTGCAGGTCAGTGGCTGGGCAGCATCACTGCCGAATCATAGGCCGCCAGCGCCGTCTCTCAGGGGGCGTATTAATCCTGAGCCGCGATTATGGCGAAATTGGCCATAATTTTTCCTTTGTTATCTATAAAAAACAGGCATTAGCTGGGCAGTATCTGGTTAACTAAAAGAATGCTTAATCTTTACAAAAATCGTCAGAAGACTGCCGTTATGGTTCTCATGCTAGTGATGATCTGTGCTGCAATAGTACTGATCGCCGGCCCAACGCCAGCTGTTGCCGCGCCTGTCAATCAGGCAGCAACGACGCTGAACTGGAAAGATTGCAGCGGGTCATCATTTAAACGCTGGCGTGACACCGATGGTGCCAGCCTGACCGGCTTCGACTGCGCAGCGCTCGAACGGCCACTTAATGCCAGCCAGCCAGACAAAAAGGTGCGCCTGGCCATTACTAGATTAAAAGCCAGCGGCACCACAGCTGGCAGCTATTTGGGCGCCACGTCTTTATTCTAGGGCGACCATGCTTTTAAGCTAACTAGAGAGTTTCGAAGCGTGACTTAGCGGATTGGCTACTAAGAATCTGTTTCTGAGGCATTCTTTGAGTGTGAAACAAAAATGCCTTTGGTGCGGCCATCTGACCAGCACACATGATTTACTGATTTATTCCGGAAAGAACAATGGAGAGCAGGCACCGGATAATAAAGATAATCTGATCAACTGCTGCATTCCTTGTCGAATAGCCCGTGAGGGAAGATCAGTCGCCTCCTGGCTTGCTGACTGCCGGGAAGCAGGCCGGTCAGCTGATCCGCAGCTGATTTACCAACTACTAAGGAATCTTGACAAAAGCCATGGTAATGATCGCACCGAAAAAGAACTAAAGCGACTCAGGCATGCCTTAGATCTGCAATTTAAAACTCCTATCAAACGTCAGCTTGCCCTAGAAAAAATGTTTGAAAGATCTGGAAGTAAATGCATTTGGTGCCAGCGTCCTTTAGCGGCCCGTCATTTGGACAGCTCTTATGAGCATTTAGTGCCTCAGTCAAAGCAAGGATCAAATCATTCCGATAATCTTCTTCCAGCTTGCTTGAATTGCAATAATCGCCGCTCCAATATTTCTCCTGGAAAGTGGATAGCTGTCCTAGTTAAGGAAGGCAATCAGCCTCGGATTGATCTGGTCTGGGAATCATTAATTAAGATTACTGGTCCTGACCATGGAGTAAGAATGCACAACAGGGCTATCGCCTACCTTGACGAACTTGAAGAACAGCTAAAAGAGCCTCTTTACAGAGGGCAGCCTTATTTACCTGAACTGATCAGACCAGCAGTGAGCGCTCCTAAGCCCCCTGACAAAAATTATCGCCCTCAGCGGCGACGAAAACGAAAAGCCTAAACGTGCTAGCCGCCTTCTGAAACTCCCACTAGCTTAAAAGCTAGCTAGGGCTTCCCTAGCCCGAGCTGAGGCTCTGAGAGATTAGCGAAGCTAACTCTTAAAGAGGCGAGGTGAGCCTCAGACCTCAACTGCTGTGAAGATTGCTGATAGTCTAATAGTATGGGCACCGCACTAGGCAGTTTATTGATCGGCGAAGAAATCGAAGAGAAAGAAGCTGATCAGCTTCGGGATCGTTTTCCTCTTAATGCTCGTGCCGGGAAATTGCCGGATGGCGAAAATAATATCTCTGACCGTGTCAGGCTGCGCCATGCCCTATCTGATATGCGGCAAGGCTTAGGTCTAGCTGTCAGCGGGGCTGAACCCAGCCAATATCAGCAAGATTCCGTAGCTGGCCTACGGGCCCAATTTCGTCAAAGCGGCTCCATCAAAGGGAAGCTGCTAGTGCGGGTTGACTCAGATCTTGATGACAGTCAATTAGAGCAGATCCAGGGAGCTTTGCAAAGCCATGGATTTGATGCTCTAATAACTGAAATTTCGACTATCTCAGTTTTTAACAGCAGCTTTCATTCAATAGAAGATATCGAATGGTTGGAATTAGGCTGCACTAGGATTGCCGAATTAGATCTTGAAAAAGCCCGCCAGTGGATCAGAGCCGACAGCCGCTTCTCAGACACTGACTTACTGGAAAGCTGGGTTGCATCCGGTGTCTCCTTAGAAGCGGCCTGCCAGTGGATTAATCAAATTGATGATAGCTCACATATGCTGAAAAGGGCTTCACGGGCCGCTGAGTGGATTCAGGCTGGTGTCAGCGCCAAAGAAGCCATGCAATGGGAGCGAGTCAGCAATGCTTTAGTTAACTTTAATCTAGTAGGAGAGTTGCGCAAAACAATGGATCCCGAAGAAGCTAAGTTGTGGAACGCGGCTCTTCATCAGCAATGGCGAGGAGATTCATTGCAAGCTGCTCGTGACAGAGGCTTAACAGGAGATCTGCTACGCAGCTTTATTAAGCTAGGTTTCAGCGCTGAACCCGGACAGCAAACCTTAAACTCAGCCAGTGACCTGGTCGGACCTTTAATGGAAGCAGATCAGGCTTTGCAATGGGCTAAGCTGGGAACGGACTTTATTCGTCGGGGCGGAGCTCGCACTTGGAAGCAGCATGGAATCACTATTCAGCAAGCTGAGCAGTGGTATCCGCTAGTGGAAAAATATAATTTGACCGATCATAGCCCGAATTATTCTTCTAAGCAAGTCATGGCATGGATTGAAGCCGGCAGCAGCCCTCAGCAAGTAGAACCATGGATTATCCTAAGCGGCGCTTTATGGGATTTGGAGAAAGTTACTGGATGGACTGAAGCTGGCATTAGCCCGCAGCAGGCCAAGCCATGGATCGAAATCGCTGACCGTTTCCATCGCAGCAGCTATGATCATTGCGACCAGATGTACACTATTCAAGGCATGAGAAGCTGGACTGAACTAGGGGCGCCTTTCGACAATCCTCAAGTAGTGGAAAGAATGATCCAGGCTAAAGTGGATCCGGAACAGGCCATGGCGGTAGCTGAAGCACTAAGCTAATTTCAGAAATTAAGTAGCGATTAACTATATAATTAACGAATAGTTGTTATAGCTGAAACTCCCACGCTTTTAAGCGTGGGAGTTTCAGATAACAGGTTTATTAGGGCTAGTCGCAATTCCAAAATAATGCGTGATCAGGCATGGAGACAAATAATCTCTAGACTTTTACAAGTTTAGAGAATAGGTATAGACCTCCCTTAAGTAGAATTAGCGTTCAGTGTGTTAAGTTCTAAATATGCTTCGCGCTAGATCCAAAATACTTCCTCGCGCTATTGCAGCTCGAAGGCGCCTGACATTAAGAGAAGCATTATGGGTTTACTGGCCGCTGGTTTTGGTCTTTCTGGGATTAACGATGATTGGTCTCTCTGCTGTGCTGGACGCAGGTAAAGACCAAGTCGGAGATGTGGCGGCGATAATACTAGTCGTTCCAGGAATATTGCTGCTGCTATGGGCTGGAGTTTCTATTTTCAATGCCTTGGACCGTCAAAGCAATTCCTTCCATGATCGCCGCCGCCGATCACTCAGGGATCGCCCTAGGCGCTGCCGTGAGCATAAGCCACGCCGAGGCTGGGTGGAGCTCAACAACTATCATCCTCAGTACGGAGTGGAAGTCCGTCCTTCAGGAAGCGACATGGAATTTACTGTGCTGCGCTATGATGCTCCTCGCGGACGCTTGCAGCGCCTTTTCACTCCTTGGCCTTGCCAGCAACAACGATGGGATTCTTCTTTGCAACGCTGGGCTGTCGAAGGTCACACTTTAAGAGTGACTGATCCGCAAACTGATCTTTTGCTGGAAGCATACTGTGAGGCTTCTGAGGCAGCTAAAGCGATGGAAAAAGAAGCTTACAATCAGGCCGCTAAAAAAGTTGCTTTGCAAGGAATGGCTTTAGCTTTCATGCCTCCCTCCTCTAAGACCACTAATGAGAAGCACTTAGAAGACATTCGCCAGCGAGTCCAAAGTCGCCGGCTATTAGACTCAGGTGACTGAAGTCTCTACTTGCTGAAGAACGCTAACTAGGGAAATTTCAGGATCCGGATCGCAAGCCCAGACGGGCTGCTTTGCGATCACGACGGTTCTTTTGACGGTCACTGCCGCCATGCTTACCAGCCCCGGTCTGATTATAAGCTGCCAGGGCAACTTTTGAGCCACCGATTTTAGATAGCTCCAAAGCGGTTTTAGGACTCTTCTTTTTATTTTTATTTTTGCGGGCCATAGATGTGAAGCTCCGTCTAGCCTAAAGAGCGATGGCTTCTAAGCCTAATTTCGACTTAAGGCTGCTACCCAGCCCTGAATTATGAAACTTAACGTTCTTCTTCGCCAGGCCCTGCAAGCCACGTTTTTTAATGACTTGCGCGGCATTAAAATCAGCGTCAGCTGCATAATTGCAACTAACACAAGCGAACTTGTCACTTGAAATACGAGAAAGTTTGCTAACTTTTCCGCATGACGCACATTCCCGGCTAGTATTTCTGGGATTAATTAGTTCAATTTGTTTACCAGCTTCTTGCGCTTTGTAAACTGTGAACTGAATTAATTGTGACCATCCTTGGTCACGAACACTGCGATTCAAATTTTTGCCTTTCCCACTAGTCATTTTCGCCGGGGAAAGATTTTCGAAAATGATTAAATCATGTTCATGAACTAATTTTCGGCTTAGTTTATGATTCGCGTCACGTCGTTTGCGAGCAATTTTGGCGTGAGTGACTGCTACTTGCTGACGGGCTTTGCGTTGCCGATTACTGCCGCGCTGGCGACCACTAACTAAGCGCTGCTGCTTAGCCAGTTTAGCTAAATCATGATTTAGGAATGATTGATCAGTGATCTTTTCACCATTTGATAAAGCTGCTTTAGTGGCCACTCCTAAGTCAACACCAATCAC
>Ga0105053_10008680_pt1 | contig 13134 bp, 11 predicted proteins | sample BON01_FD_78093 | JGI IMG/M metagenome (GOLD analysis project Ga0105053, IMG submission 78093) | Freshwater microbial communities from Lake Bonney liftoff mats and glacier meltwater in Antarctica - BON-01 | ecosystem: Environmental > Aquatic > Freshwater > Ice > Glacier meltwater | place: Lake...
AATTTTGAACTGTTCACATTGTACATATTTTCCATGATAAATTGAGACACAGGTGCCTACTTATATACACGAAACTTTAACAATCCCCAGTATTTCTATATGTGAACAATAACGGCATGTCTTCGCATTGCTTTTCCAAAACACGAATCCTTTCGTCGCGAATATCAGACTCGACAGTTTGCAACGTGACGAATCGACACACTTGGCAATTGGTTCGTGCTTTGGTGCACGCGATTTTTCAAAAATAGAATTTCTTATTTGTAGATTTTTTTTTCTGGCTCTATAAAATACGAGGCATGGAATCATTTCAAGACACATTGCCATGGACTTGAAACAGCTTCTAAATGACACCCTCACTACAAACAGCACCGAGCACATGATTGCATTGCAACTAAATGTCAATGATCAGTTCTGGTATGACCAAGAAATCGAAGATATTGTGAAGAAGAAAACCAAGGCTCACCAGACAATTACAATGAAGAATCATGTAAATATGTACTGCACCCAAGAATTCCAGTACGATCTGTATGAGCTGTTGAAAACGTTCAAAAACTCAACAGGAAAACACGTGCTGATTTCGGTGCACAGGATTATCGTCTCGACACAGAAAGATATTTACAAACTAGTGCACCATTTTGACAATGATGATTTTCGTAATATGCACATGTCCCCGAAAATGGACGGCTCCTGCATCATGAATTACTGGGATATTCCGCACAATAATGACATCAGCAATTGGCGCAAACTTATCGACGTGGAGATGCACAGGATTGCCGCCATTGCTGCCAAACAGATAGAGTTTATCCATTCGATCTGCGACCTGGACAAGGATGAGTTTATTCTGCACCCTGTGAACGCAAAGTGGTTTGATCACGATGCCAAGCAAACATCAACGAAGAATTTGGACAAGAATCGCGTAAAAAGACAGAGACAAAAAGAATAATTTTCTGCAGGCAAACATGAAACCTGTTCAATAAACTTTTTCTCCAACTCGTTTTGCCATAATAGTCAAAGACTCTCGCTATCGTACAATCGAGAAATTTGATTCATAACAATGAGAATGTTGGTAAAGAAAAACTCAAAGTAAACCGTGTTTTAATCGAAATAAATGTAATATTTTCTGTTTTAAAATCTCAACTGTCTTGTATTTCATTCTAGACTCCAAAAATTCCTTCCTAAGTCAGGCAGCTCTCATTGTAATAATTTTTGTAAAATCATTTCTTACGTTTTTCATCAGGTCCATAAACAAATATTGGTACACTAGAATTAAATTCATGGTCTTTTAATAAATGATGGCATAAGTCAGCCAGCCCTGAGTTTCTTCATGTCGTCTCTTCTCATTTCTTCAAGACTCATGCAAACAACTTGCACAAGAACCAACTTGAAATAATTTATCTCAAAAAACAAACTCAGATCCCAACTTCATCTTATACTTCCCGACATTCTTATTGCGCAATGTCCTGAGCGATCTCCTCAGAACTTTCTCGACATTTGTCGATAACGGAATCTTGATATTCTTGAGCTCGCGCCTGAGACCAATAATCTCAGTAGACAAAGCGTTTACATTGTCTTGTTCATTTTTGAACAGTGTCTCGAGTTCTTCTGTTTCTTCAAGGCATAGTTCATACGCTTCCTTCAGTATGTACATGTCAGTATCCTTCTGCTTGCACTGAATTTCCAATTGACAGATCTTTTGATCACGGAGCTTCAATTCAACATCATCGATCATGTAAAATTGATAAGTGCTGACTTCTACTCGAGACTTTACATAGAGGTTTATTTCTCACTGGGTCGTCCAAAAATAGATGTTATAACTGATATTTTCTTTCTGCACCAGAGATTTACATACTGCTCGAGTTCCTGTAACTTTTTGGGGATGGAAGTATTATTTTACCATGGGCTCTAGATTCCCAGCTTGAAAATCAGAAATGAAGCGCTCTACAGATACTTCATCTACATCGCCATCCAACAGGAAACTCTTGTCGTTTTTCCTATCTTCGATGAGCACCTTAGGCAGTGTATCCTCGCCAATGTACTGTTCGAGACCAAAATGCTGGAATGCATCAGCAAAGTCAGAATCATGCAAACGGACCGAAACGAATTTGCCACGCACGGTCCCGACACCAACTTGCACAAGACAGTCTCGAAATGATTTGTCGCGAGCACAGCCAGAAAGTTTTTGTGTAGCGTGAAGCGACAGACTTGTGTCACCCGAAGACGTGACTGTGATAGCTGTGTTGGCTGTGTGGCAACTGGTTTTATATACAGACACACGGTGACGAGAAGATTTTATAGGAATCTACAGCAAGGTATCATGCGCATACTCGACTCGACTTTCGAATTCAGCCTATTGCACTCAAAATGATTCGTCATATAGTGTCATCTCTGTGGTGATCTGTTGTGGCGTACATCGACGAACTCCATGCATCTTACTATCAAACCAAAGTCCATAAAACCGCATATGATTCAACTCTACGTCGGAAAACACATACGAAGGTCCTCGAGATTGCCACGACGACTCCTCGATATTTAGACGCATTTTCTCGCGTATGCCGTTATTGCCGAAGCACCAACTGCAATGCGAACTCATTTCGTCTACCGCAATGTGGACTGTCAACAATTCCTGCGGTGAGGATCGTACCTTGTGTGCGTCCCATTTCAGGCGCAGACGGAGGGTTTGCACTGTGACCGCCACGGGAAGACGGACAATGTTGCGATGTTGGTAGCAGTGTGTAAAAAGAAACCACTGGAAGTCTGCTACTGCCAGCGTATCGTGCTTGAGGTGTGTCTGCAGCCACGACAGCGCAGAGGACGATACGATTTCATCTGCATCGGTAACTACCACAATATCATTATCTGTGATTTCTCCTCTCGTGTAAAGATTGCGCACACCATTGCCCAATATACGCCGTGTTGTGGTCTCCTGGGCCCATTTTCCATCCACGGACGATGCTGTGAAAACTTTCTCGTGTAATATGACATATTCACTTGTGTGGTTGGGGAAATTTATAGGCCAGAGTAACCCGTTCTTGGCAATGCAGTTGTGCCCGTAAAATGACTCGCTCACAACAATAAGTGCCTCTGGTTGTTGTGAAATTCGTGTAGTCACCATGTGTTTTTCGCCGTTGTATGGAAAGCAAAGCACGATCTTGCGGCTCGTGCCCTCGGAAGGGGCGGCGACGGGCGGCGCGGCCCGGCCTACAAGGGAGCTACTTGTAGGTACATCACGTCCTTGGAACCGCATAAGCATACATATGAAGAAAGCCATATACGACGACATAAACACGACGACAAATTGCAATTTTGTGGGGCGACATCCCTGGCATCTACACTTCATCAAACAACACAAAATTCGACTTTGTATATATAGAACTCGCTGAATTTAATTCACTTTCCTGCACCAATTCACTTTGAGGCGCATTGCAACCCACTGAAAACACGTGATTGTGTCGACTTGGATACTTATTTTTCATGTCAATAAACTGAGTATAATTAGCCTCTGGGTGTTTACTTTGTTCTGGCGTTTTGTATCAGTTTCGAGCCAACCGACAGACGTGTGTCACCCGAGGACGACTCTCTCACACGAATTGGAAATAATAACATAAATGTCCATGTGAATATGAACTAAATAGAATAAATGTCCACACGATCGATATGAACTGAAATCAGCTATTTTTCTGATGAGATCAAGACACGACGCAAAACAGTACACATTCTAAATTTTGTTATTTGGATTTAAACGGGGAACATGACGTTTTTGTTCATTGAAACTATGTGTTTTTCTGATCTCCATAATTGTTTTCTCATGTACATTAATCGATATTGCCGGAGCCAACACAGAATGCCATTAGTGCCCAATGGGTATAATTTGTTTGTTGCGCAAATGAAATATGCAAAACATTGGCGATCGTTGTTGTCACTGAATAAATCAGGTAAAGTGGGAGCCATTTGATTGTTTTTGGCCGATTTCCAGCGTCCATTTACATGATAACATATGTCATTATAATCTGTCTTGAGGTCATATCTGAAGAAATCGTTATTATCCATTATTAGTTCATACATTCCATTTTCGGGAAATGTATCGGATTTCTCATCATAGTGATAATGATTTTGATTCGCCTTGATTGAAATCATCCAATCATTATAGACTTGCTCCAGGTACAATTTGCTGGCGTTGATTTTCGTTGAATTTTGGGTTTTGTCTTCGATGTATTTGAAAAAATCGTCGAGTTTGTTCTTCAATAAAGCGTCCATGGCCGTGATTTGTGCTTCATCTAATTTGGGGTCACAACAGAAAGGGAAAAAATACTTGCCAATTTCTCTTGATTTTTCTTTCAACGTTTTGTGAGATTTATTTTCCATGTCTGCAAAATTATACAACTCCTTAAAATGTTTATTGAGTCCTTCGAAATATGCAATGGAGGATTTCATTAATTTAAACTTTTCGTCGCCTAATATGTTTTTGGGACCTAATATGTTGTGTATGATGAGGTTTGACGCAATTTCAATGGCTTTTTGTGAGACTTTCTTTCTGTCCTTCTTGTTTGATATATTGGGTATAATTGATGGATTCATTTTTGCCAGAAACTGGGTTGGAGTCGGGAAAAACTCAGAACCTTGCAGTCTGTGAATAACGATTGGTACAATAGAGCTGCACAGATGGTTTTTGCACTCTGCAATAATGCAGATGCAGTGATTGGCGATAATGTAGGTAGGAATATTGAGTACAGGACATGTTTGGTCCAACAGTCTGAACATGCGAATTGGTTTATCATGCTGGCATACAGTAGTAGTGCGAAAATACACTTTCCACTGCGACGAATCAACAAGCATATTCTTGGGCTCGAAATTTTCTTGTATTAATCGACAAAGGGTTTGCAAAGTCATTCGGGGACATTCCTCGAATAGTTGCACTACAGCACTGGCAAATCTGAAGTCTTGATTCATAAAAGGAGCACAGTACCGACGTAAATGTCCACCGTGTATCATTTGGATGGGTATGCTTCCCGACAAAATGCAACCTGGCACAATCATGCGGCTGCATATAAACCCCCAATTTTACTTTATATACCTATTCGAAAATCCTCTTAGTCATGTTCAAAATATTTGTAAAATCATTTGTTACGTTTTTTATCAGGTTCGTAAAAAAATACTGGTCTTTTTACTTTATGATTAAATTCCTCTTGTAACAATAATCTATGCCAATTAATACACGTATCTGCCGATTTTTTGCATAGTTTAAGTTGATTTTCGCAATGGGATTCTACAATTGGTCTTTATCATCTTGCAGTTTTTTTTCATAAGGTATGTCATATATATAATTTTGTAGTATACTCTGTTTATCCAGAAGTATACATACCATTACAAATACAGATTTATATATAAATTCACCTCGTAAATTTTTTAAAAATGTGTTGATTTGTTAAAGATATTATTCTCGATGATTTTGAAGTGTGTTGGATTGTATTTTGACACACCAACAATCTAGACAAAATCTCACAAACACTGGCTATGAAATTCGTGTATGTTATTTGAGTGGGAAAAAAAAGAAACACAATAAATCGAATATATGTTTTCGGAGTCTTCAAGATAAAGTAGTTGGCCATGACAATATTTCACAGTGTTGACTCAATAAGAAAGTTTCCAAATCTCACATTGCACACAATTGTGCTCGACCCACAAGGGACAGAGTATGGCAATCCTGGCTACATAATTGACTGGTTGCTTTTTTCTTGCAATCGTGCTTGTTGAAGAGCATGCTCATAGAGCGCAGTCGTTTCTTGCACCTGTTTCAGGCATTTCATTACACTCTGTCCACTTTTTGCAAGCGACTGGCTCTCGACTTTCCGCAGACATGAAGTCAATTTTAACAGTTTTGAATTAAGAAGGGTTACATTTGAGATACTTGTTATTGTTGCCAACGCTATCATGCTATCAATTGACACCAACTCTGGTTTGATTATTCCAATCGAATTGTAGACATGATTGCTTGATTCTGCGAGAATAGAGATGCAGTGATTTCCAAGAATGTAAATGGGAATGTTGAGTACAGGACACATTTGGTCTAACGGCCTGAAAGTGTGATTCGGTTTACCATCCTGGTCTATAGTAGTAGTCTGAATGTAAACTTTCCACAGTGAGTAATCAAGAAGGGTACGTCTAGGTGGATAAGAACTGTCGAAATTTTCTTGTATTAATCTACAAAGAGTTTGCATAGTCATTCTGGGACATTCATGAAATAGTTGCGTTACAGGACCGGCAGACCGACAATTGTGATTCATAAAGGCAGCACTGTAGTGACGGAAACTTCCGCCACATATCATTTGGATGGGTATGCTTCCCGACAAAAGGCAATCGGGTACAAACATGTAGGTACTGTACAAACTCAGGTTTTTATATACCTAAATAAAACCAGCATGCTGATTTTGTTATGCCACAACAAAATGACACATTGTTATTAATATAATGCGTCAGAAAATGTTGATATTCGCGTAATCTAGATAAAACTTGATTGCCTTTATGATACAATCTATTCAGTCTCTCTTTTGCATAAAAACAAACCTCGTTATAATAGAAAATTGAATATCCATAAATAGAATAAGCCCTGCGAGTCTCGCAAACACGCATTTGCAAGCTCAATTGTCGAAACGAAGCCATCTTAGATAAGCACGACAATGCTCATTTTTTTCAGGGTGTTTACAGCAAACCACAAAATGATATTCTGTCGCAGTGGTAGAGCACAGCTCCAGTTCCGTAAGGTTGTGGGTTCGATTCCCCAGATTGAGCCCTAACTGGAGACCCACTGTCCCTAGAATGACTTCTGTTAATACCAAAAGAATCATTGTACCATCGGGCTTTGGGACTACCAAAAAATACCCTGTTTTGTTTCTTGGAACTCTTTAGATAGAGTTAGTGTTATAGTCGAGACAACATGAGACATCACAAAACACGAATTGTTACAGCGATCAAGAAAATCGACACTTACTTAGAATCAACTTATATTTCCCTCATTTTGTTCTAATCTCATCTCGGACAAACAACATGGTAAAATAATGAATTAAAAACCGTTCACAAAATCCTCGTGTCATAATCAATAAAATATGATACAACACGGAACACAATTTGTTGTCGAGATGAATACAACATGATACAACATAAAACATTTCAAGTTTTGGTAACCAAACTGCTTCCTCTACAACTCTGCTCGTCCACCACATCAATTTTACGCATGTACACGATATGTTCTGCTTCGAAAAAGGGTTCCGTTTTATCATAATTATATGATGCGATTATAAAAGAAATTCAATTGTTTGTGTGTTGTCCTGTAAATAGTTTCTTGAATCCTGCTGGGCAGCAATTTGCATTAAAATAAACAGTTTTTGGTGTATTCGGATTTGTTTTGAAGTTGGATCCTACGTTCGTACGCATATGTATATAAGTGCGTGAACGTTAATGCATTAGAAATCTTCCTTAAATAATCAAGATGGCAACTGATGATGATATGCGTGAAAACGCCTTAAAAATATGTTATGTATTGCTGAGCATTGCAATATTATCGACCTATATAGGATATCATCCACCAATATCGGATTTTTGTAGTAATAATACCACTTTTACCAAAATCAACAATGTAATCATCGAGAGTCCCGAAATAATTGATGTGCATAAAATGCTTGGCAAATCAGGAAAGGTAATCCAATTGTACCGTGACGAAGGTATTACTATATTTAGTTTCATTGGAGTAATCATAGTGACATCTTGTTTATCAGGGTTTTTTTCATTAATGCTTGCAATTGCTCTGTTTATCTGCGAAGTAGTGTTTTCCATCATCTTTATTGACTTATATTTCAAGGATGTCATTCCATTGCAGTGTATAGATTCTTTAATGGGTAACAATGTCGCATATTATACAATGCAAATAAAGGTTATTTTGAATATTGTCATATTGTCATTTGGCGCATTATGTTTGATTGTTGTTGCCTGCACAGTTCTGGTAAAAGAACAGTCTGAAAGTCGAAAAAAAACCCAAAGTGATTTTGTGTCGCAATTTTAGAGCACAACTCTGGTTTTAGAAGGTTGTGGGTTCGATTCCCCTAACTGGAGACATACAGTCCTTAGAATGACTTCTCCGATAACGTCGGTCAAAGTGTAAAAAGGAGCATTTCTACCACCGGACTTTGGGACTACCAACAAAAACCTTATTTTTTTTTGTTGAAATAAACTTTTTGAAAGTGGATACTGGTGTTGTATATGTAATCAAGACAACATTATACAACATACAACACCTTCACAGAAATAACATCTTCTGTATTTGATTTTGTACACTTGTGATTTTTGAGTATAAGGTTTATTGAATCATTAAATACTGTATTTTTCTGGGATTGACATCTTGGAGTTTGCTAGTCGACGATTCGTCTTTTCTTGTTCGTCTTGATGGTGGCAGTCGGAGCTGCAATATATCCAAATCTATTCTTCTCGTCGTCTACCCATGCGTAATCACCATTCATGCGTGTGCTCCTGTTATAGGATATACTTTCGCCAAACTTTTCTTCTGCATATTTTCCATGCACAAAAAACCTCCATGGGATTGGGGTTCCATCTTCCATGTTCTGATTCACAGCGGGCCACGGTATGATTTCAGTTTTTCCGTCTCTGTTCAACAATGTTCTATTCTTCATGATGCTGTAGCCGTCAGTACACACAGGACCAAACATCTCAGTAAACAAGATGGTATTCTTGTCTCGCTGCGATTTCGTCATCCAAGAAAAGCCCACGGCCGCATAGCCTTCAAAATTAGATACTGGTTTCATTTGTTGCGAAGGATCCGTGTTTTTTTTGGCTTTTTGGTTCCTTGTGGTGCTGCCTATAATAGCAGAGCCTTTGTAGATTGTGTTTGTGTTTTCGTGCAAAGCGCTGGCGTCTGCGGGGATTGGGGCGCTTTTACCTTGTATCCACATGGAAGTCTGTTTACAGCAGTCAGAGTGCGGTTTCGCATCCTGCTTGTTAAACTTGAGGTTGGCTTTTTTGCACAGGATAACTTCAGACCAGCGGTGTGCGATAAAAGTGGTTTCGTGTGAATCTTTTTCCTCGACTGGGAAGATGCCGAATTCGTACATAATCCTTGTCATTCTACACTGCGTGTTATTGTGAAGCGCGTGTACAATTAGCTCATTCATCCATCCGATTTGTCCAGGTGGTATCATAAATTCAGACATCATATCAACTGTCATTTTGATTGCAACTTCGTTGACAATCTCACACACCTGATTATTTTCATACTTTTTCATGAGGAGACCAGGAATGCAGCGAACAGGCTGCGATACCCTCGAGGTATTAAAAAACGCAATGCCAACGACGGGTTTCTTGTTTTCACGGGTTGACATCTCGACGCACAGTGCTGTCTGGAACTTGACAAGGTACTTGTCCCACATATGTTTGTTATGTGTGTTGAGGGCAATGTGCGAGTGCGCTGAAGCATACGGGACTCTGCCAAATTTCCCTGCAGTCTCCATCGACAGCTGCTCGTTTTTGGCAAACCTCTCGCGGTATTCTTGCGTGACTTCGGGAATGTTTGAGATGTAGTCATGCACGGCCGCAATGCCGTTGCAACCGTCTTCCGCATCAACAGACAAAAAACAGAACCCACCGTCTATGACTTGCTTTATAGCAGTGGAATATTTCTGGTGGTCTGTAGCCTTGTACCTTGCAATGTCCACGGTTGGCACAGTATAATTGTCGGTACCATATGATTTGCGATGACGGAGAAATCTCTTCACGTTGTAGTTTGCGGAATTTACCCCAAAGGATTCGCGGAACTCTTCGTTGTCGAACTTGCTTCTACGCTGCATGCTGTTTTAATGCAACAGGACTTCAACCATCTTAAGTAGCCATCAATACATAATGTCTATAAATAGATCGATATCTCCAGCAAAGCGCATTTTTAGAAAAAAATGTCAAAGTGACAAGCAAAGGTATATATATGTGCACATATTGGAGCTTCGTGTAATGAGAGTGGATCCAGGCATCGATGACATTGACGAAACCGAAAGATTATTAGATGGTATTATCATTGAAAAAAGTCAAACAAGTAACACGGATTTGAGCATGATGCTTTCGTTTTTTGTGGCTCAGATGAAAATTATGTGCGATGGAAATGACACTGCAGACAGCCATGCTCTTCAGATTTTTTTGTTGATGTTCAAACCAATAGGCATGTCACAAGACTCGTATTTCCACGGAGAAGACAGCGCGATCAGCGAAAGTTTACTCTCTGTTTGCAAGTTGATGAATAGTAGTACAGATTCCACCATTCACCACAATGATTTGCAAGGATTTTGTAATATTTTACAGCGCATGAAAAATATCTCTCTCTTCCGAAGTGCTTTTTCTGTAGGTGACGCAACACAAAACAAGGACACGATCCGCAGGGACCTATTTTTTCTTTTTCGGTACAAGTACTACATCACATACTGGAAAAACCTGTGCAAGACAGAGAATCACAAGAATGCGACAGACATAAACGCTCAGGTATATTTATTTTTGAATATTTTCAGGAAATTCGAGAAATCGCCCTTTGTGCCGGAAAAGCCCAAAGACGAATATGTTCTGCACATTCGAATCATGGATCTGATACAGTCCATAGTAAGCGGCAAAAACCGCACCAAACATGGCAAATTCACGCAGCAGATGAAAATACATGTGTTGCGAATGACAGAACGACTGCTGTACTTTATGAATTTGAACAAGATTGATAACGTCGACATGTCACAGGCCCAGGTCGAACTAATTGAACATGAAAAAAGATACGATTATCCATTTAAGCCGGTTACAAGACTCACAGCTTTTTTGGCGAATCCAAGAAAACTAGCCCCTGAACACAGGATAAGCCTTTCGTTCGACACAATGAGAATCGACGATACTGAATCAGACAGCCCAGCTGCTGATGATACTGAATCGGACAGTATTGCGGATGACGTGACAGAATCAGATAGTAGTGAAGAAGACGTACCATCAGCTTCAACAAAACGGAGTTTCGGCGCAATGTCACAATCGCAGATGAGAAAAAAAAGCAAGCTCGAGTCCGACATTAAGATGTCACTCACACACAGAAACATGCAATGACAATACAGATTTTCTTCGAAGGCTTGTATAGTTCCATGAACCGTTTATAAACGCGCCTTGACCTTGCCGTTGTCTCGCTTTTTAATGAGTTCTGGGTCTACAAGTTGTGATTTTTGGAGGGCTTGTGTGATACATTGCGGTTCATCTTGCTCCTTATGTGTTTGATGTTTTGCAGCGTTTTGGTGCAGGTTGGCTAGACAACAAAACATGCTTTCGCTTTGTTTCGTCCTCTTTCTTCTTTATCTTTACAGAGTCATGTGCATCTCGAATCTGCTTGTCTATGTCGACATCACGTCGCTGATCATCGAAACAGATTTTTCCGTCTAGACAAGTGTGTTGAGATGCCATGTTTCGTCCTCCATGACCATATTCCCACCAGCGTCAAATCTCCCAGTGATGCGCTTTGATTTTGATCCCGAGCACCTCAGTGCAGACTCTGAGAATGCGCTCTGTGTATGGTAAACGGACTCGGCCATTAATACCGTGTACCAATCTCGCCATGCAAGCATTGAAGTCGAAATATCATTGGATATTGCAGTATGTCTCTGTCTTGTGTCGTGCTCATACGAAGCCCATGTTGTGTTATTGTAATGCTTATGAATGCGAAGACTATTTGTGATCATAAATGTATCAGATGGCAAATGTTTGTATAGTGCAATAAGTGTAGTTGCGTCTAGCCCTCCTCTGACATCAGACGCGTCGTCTCCTTCACGTAGATGAACTACAGTTTTAGGAGGTGTTTGATTTTCCCATACAAGTATTTGTTTCAAGGCAGTTGTTGGTGTGTATAGTGCTAGGAAAAATCCGTTACTCAGAGCCGGGAATATAGCCTCGGGATATTCATTGCCATCAAACCATACTATCCTAGTTGCGCTTCCCAATACCAATTCACATCGGCCAGCGCTATGCCAACAGGATTTTTCGCACCCTGCTCCAAAGTTCCAGCACTGAACAACGTCGCGATGATATATTGATGTTGTTTTTAAAATCTCAGTACACTCGTCTGTGTGCACGGATTGAAATGCGTTGTTGAAAGAATCCCAGCTTGAAACACAAACAATCCTATTGTATTTTTGTGCTATTAAGAGGCAACTAATGAGACCGTTCATGATGTTTCCGATGCCTTGTCCTATGCCCTTATTTTCGAAAACGAGGAATTTGTTGGCGACTGTTAACGTCATGTTGTCAGCAAAAGTATCTGTTAGTTCACGCATGTGTGACTTTGAATTGTTATTGGATATGTTAACAAGCACAGAAATTTGATCTGATAAGTCGTTGACCGTGAACTCTAAATTGACATTTGTGCGGTAAAACACCACCAAGAACAATATGAGACAGCAATACACACACGATCTCGCGAATTTATTCACATGCAAACAGGTTGTGTATTTTTTGTACAATCTGCGAACACGCAATCTCAAGTACTGGGCGAATTGATTTCTCTCAAGTTTCACCATATAACTCATCTACATATTTTATTATTTATATTATACTAGTGCGAATAAGCCGATACCGCGCACACAATACCCACTGTCACTTACAATGCAAATCGACGAGTATCGCCTGTATTACAAGCGATTTTTGCATGGAGGTATAAGCTAATAGATCACCGAGTGTATAGAACTGAAAAAATATTCTCACACCCAATAAAAACATATTATAACAGACCCAGCACAAAACATATCTTTTGTCGAATATTGTTCTCTCTGATTTTGACAGATTTCAACTAAATGTATTCCATAAGTGATATATTTACAATATTCATACCCTTTTGAGTCCATTAGGTGTTTTATTTGTCACTAATTCTAAAAATATAAGTTGGAATTCATTTTGCTCCTATTCTCTTGTGATTTGCTCGACACGTTTGAACGAAAGCCCCTACAACTTTGTTTTTTTTATTCATGGATTCTCAATAGCATACGAGCAAACAGGACAGTACTCGTGTGAATCGTCGAGAATGTTGAATTCTCCACCTTTAAGTTTTGTAACAGGTAATCTCTTTCTGAAATAAAT
>Ga0105053_10008686_pt1 | contig 13123 bp, 12 predicted proteins | sample BON01_FD_78093 | JGI IMG/M metagenome (GOLD analysis project Ga0105053, IMG submission 78093) | Freshwater microbial communities from Lake Bonney liftoff mats and glacier meltwater in Antarctica - BON-01 | ecosystem: Environmental > Aquatic > Freshwater > Ice > Glacier meltwater | place: Lake...
TACCAATATACAATAACGCTAGCCGCACCCGCCGCACGCCGCCAACACCCGATGACGCTAGCCGCATGCAATACCGCCACAAGACATGTGCCACCAGCCCTGGCCCTGGCCCCATAGTAAATAATATTTTTTGCAAACACTCCCTTTATTGTGCAATATATTGCACAATATTACCAGTTATTGCACCCCCCCGCCCGATTTTAAGGTTCTTCAGGTGTTTGGAGGTGTTTGGAGGTGTTTTTTTGTTATTTATTAGTGGTCGGATTTTGGATGGGTGGAGGTGTATGAATAAATAATAATAAAATCGTTCTCGACACGGAAAAGGGGGTATTATTGTACATTATTGAATATTATTGTGCAATACCCCCCTCCCAGCTCCCCTTTATTGCCTACAATATTGCGCAATATATTTTCCCCACGACCCCCTTTATTGCAATAAAATATTGGCAATATCTTGTAAGGGTAAGGGTAGGGCCAAATTCGGGTCTTCTGTATGCGTGTTTTTTTCGGTTTCGGTGTTTTTGTTTTGTGTTTTGCATGGTGATGGTGGCACTATGGTGGTGGAACTGGAACTGGAACTAAGAATGAGACCACAACCACAACACACCTATTACCATCTCAACCATCAGCAATACAGTGTGTATCAATTCTCAATTAACAATTAAACTACAGACACCAGCAGACCCAGGGCCTTTCAAACAGCACACAACTTACAAAAATAAGAATAGGGGGTGGGCCCCCCCTCCCACCACCAGCCACGTCAAACCCCGCCGCGTCAGAGTGCAGACGGACCGCTCCCAGAAGCTCCTCGCTCCTCGGCCGTTGGGAGGGTGATGCACGGATCGTCCGCGACGGCTCGAAGCGGCGGCGGATGGGGCAGGTGCGCGCGGCGCTGTCGAGGGGGTGGGGGAGGGCTGGCGGCCAAGACAAGGGGCCGCCAACCCTTTCGGTGTCCGGTCGAGCCGCACACGTCTAGTTGTACATGCAGCCCGGGAGCGCGCCGGGGAGGAAGTGGTTGGCGGCGACGCCCATGATTGCCATCATGGCGAGACGTCCGTTCTTAAGCTCCTTCAGACGCATCTTGTCCGCCGCCTTCTTGTCCTTGGACAGCATGCCCGAGCCCCAGCCCAGGTTGCCCGGCTCGCGCTTCGACGTGTCTCCCAGCCACAGGTCGAACAGGCCCGCAGACGTCTGGCCCTCGGCGAGGGCGATGCCGGCGAGCACCTGGCCCCAGACGGCCGGCGGCAGGGTGGTCGGCGCGGTGACCCAGTCAGCGTTGGCGAACGAAATGTCCGCGTTGCCCGGGAAGTGGAGGCCCGATGACTGCACCATGACGCCAACAATTGCCAGCATGGACATGCGCCCGTGCTTCAGCTCCGCCTCGCGCAGCCACGCGGTGTCAGGGTTGTTGGCCGAGACCTTCCACAGCTGCGAAAAGCCGAGCGGGTCCCACGGCTCCGCCGCCATACCATCCTTGCCGCCGCCGCCCGGGAAGGAAGCGAGCTCCTGCGAGGCGCCCACGTACGAAGAGAGCGGCGCGCGCTCCTTGTTGATGAACTCACGGCCCATGCCCGCCGGGGCGAGGGGCTCGGAGTACATCGGTCCCGAGGACATCTGAGGGGAGGGGGGAAGAGCGCGTGCAGGTCAGCCAGGCAGGCTGGCAAAGCACTCAGCAGGCGCCGCCACGCCCGGTGCAGGTCGCGGCGCAGGGCTCGCCGCCCTCGGCTCAGGGCTCGCCCAGTGCAGGTCGCGGCGCAGGGCTCGCCGCCCTCGGCTCAGGGCTGCATGCCCGCTGCGCCCCCCGGGTCGAGAGCACTGGACACGAAACTTCCAGCCGCGCGCTCCAACTGGCGGCAGCTTGCAGAACGCGCCTGCACGCTGGACGTCCGCTGGACGACCACGCGGGCCGCCGGGGCGTACGCCGAAGCCTGGGTCAGCGTCAGCATCATCGAAAATTAAGGGCAAATTTTGCAGATAAATATCGCAGGGTCGCCGGTCGCCGACGCGACTATTCACGTGAATAACTATTCAAAACCATTGCGCACTGGCGCACGGCAGCAAGGCTCGCCCTACTCGACCCAAAGTCCGACAAGACGGCAGACACGAAACACGAGACGAGACACGACGACCAGCCGTCATAAAATCATGTTGGAAACGTGCGACGACCTGCTTTGCACGTGGCTAAGCGTGCGCCTACCTGCGTCGCGACGTTGGACGGCGCTGAGCGCGCTGTGCGCCAGGCGCGTGGGCCGGCGCGACCCGGCGTTGCTGCGGCTGCTGCTCCACCTCGAGCACCCGACGCGCCGGCGGACGCGCTCGCGCGAGCGCCGGGCGCCCACGCGCCCCGAGCGGCAAGCGGCGGCCGTCGCCCTGCTTCAACTATGCCGTCACCGGCCCGAGCTGCGCGACTCGGCGCGCGTGCAGGCTGCCATCGCGCGCGGCCTAGCGCTCGCGCTTCCTGCGCGGCTCTCCACGCCGCAAATCCTGCCGCAGCTCCTTTCGCGGGACGAGTGCGCGCGGCTCCTTGCGCTGGCGCGGGCGCACGGCGCCGAACACGGCTGGTCCTCGCTGCACCGCCGCTACCCCACGGTCGACATGCCCGTCGCCGCCCTTAGCGGTGGGCCGGCCATCGCGGCGTCGGTCGCGGAGCGCGCCTTGCCGGCGTTTGAGCGCTTCTTCGGCGCCGAGTACGGGCCGCCAGAGAGCCTGGTGGTGCGCGACTGCTTCGTCGCAAAGTACGACGCCGAGGGGCAGGCGGGGCTGGGCGGCCATCTCGACGAATCCGTCCTCTCGCTCGTCATGACGCTCAACGAGACGTCCGAGTTTGAGGGCGGCGGCACCTACTTTGAGCACGCCGACCTGCACGTCGCGCCCGAGCAAGGTGACGCGGTCTGCTTCCTGGGCAAGGTGCTGCACGAAGGCCGGCCCATCACTCGCGGCCACCGCTTCGTCCTCGTCGCGCTCGTCGACCGGCGCCCGGCCGCGGAGCCGCCCACGAGCTAGTGCACTGCGGTTAGGTTGAAGCTTGGGCGGGCTAGCCTCGCCTTCACGAATGAGGGCGGCCGACGAGCGGGGGCACCGCAAAGGGACTGTAGTGTCGCTTTCGTCGCGTTCGCTCGGGTGCCTTGGCCCAAACTCGAGCACTGCTTGCTTGCCCACCCGTGGGCAGGCCTCCGCTACAGCGCTCGCCACCGGCATAGGCAGCGGCGACGGCGCTGCACGGCTTCCTACGCGAGTTACAGCGCTCTTGGACGACGAGAGCCTGCCAAGCCATTGAGCGGTCTGGGCGTCAGCGCCGCACGCGGCCTGGAGCATGGGCATCATCTTCGGGAAGGGGACTCGCCCGGCCGATGACTCGTCGTATGGCGGCGTCGAGCGGACGCCCCCCCTCCAGCTGGGAAGCAAGCCCGGCATGGCGCGCCCTCACGCCGCCGCTGCGAGGCGCGGCGGCCGTCTTGGCGCCGGCTGCTGCTGCTGCGCCCGATGGTGGCCTGTCGGCAGAGGTTGCTCCCAGGCGACCTGCCTGCCGAGAGCAGCCACGTGCTGCAGTGCGAGCTCTTCGAGGCGCCCGACGTCCGCGCGTCCTCGAGGTGGTCCGTGCGCTCCTCGCGTCTTTCGCGCAACGTCCGCGCCGGCCAACCAAGCCATCCACCCGGCTCGTCCTTGCTGCATAGAGGGCAGGTGGACCGAATGCCTCGTGCCCTCCACAAGACAGCAACTCAGAGAACAAGCTCGTGAGGCGAGCGAGCTCGCCCTCTATGCGCATAGGGGCCAGCGAGCGTGATCGCCTCTTGTCCTCTACATCCTCCACCCGGGATGCGCCGAGTCGCGCGGCTCGCTGCTGCCGCGGCTAGAAGCGCTCGCAGGTGGCAGAGGCGACACCCACGGAGCCCTTCGCGGCCCATGCGCGGCTCGAGCTGAGCGTGTTGGCGTGGGGCGTGTATTCGACGTGGGCCCGATGAGACGAGAAAACAACGCCGTCGCATGCGAGCTGCTGGACTTGCACCGGCAGGCAGCATGGGTAAGTAGGTGAATCCGTCCCCGGTCGCGTGCGACGTGGCGCATCTGTCGCCGGGCGGCAGGCCGCGCCGTGCGATGAGGGTATTAACCCACGGCGCGCCACCAGAACGACGGGACGGAGCAGGCTTCTGCCCGCTCGTCGCCTTTTTGGTGTCGATGGCCGATGGCAATGTCGGTCGGTTCAATGGTTTTGGATGGATATGCACTTTGTTTTTGTTTGTCGTTTGTCGCTGCGCACTTTGTCATATTGCCAGGCTGACGCTGCACGCTGCACACTCTCTGCACGCTGCACGCCGCACACTGCCACTGCACGCACGAAACACAGAACACACGAAAACAGACACGCAGATACAGAGATAACACACACACGACGACACAAATACAAATAACCATACCCATGCTTATACTTACATATACGTATTCATTATGCTAGTATGCTAGTACTATGTACTACTTACTACTGCTACTGCTACTGCTGCGAGTAGCTATATATTATTATATAGTTAATAATACTAATAATATAGGTATATTATGGTATATATATATAGTCGTATATGTTTTATTTTTTTTAGTATACTGATAATACTAAGTACTGATACTGATACTGCTATTTGCTATTTTTTTTCGACGGTAATATTAGTATGTACAAGTATACGGTATACGGTACATATTATATTGTATATTGCGTACATATAATGCTGCATACATATATTATATATTATATATATAATTATATAATTATATATTATTATAATTATATTATTATTATAATATATATATATATGCATATATATATATATTATATATTATTAATTATTATATAATATATATATATACATATATATATATATACGAGACTAACGTGCGCCGTTCTCTTGCACTGAGGCGAGACGGACACCCGGACACCACACCTAAGCACGCGGGGCGCGCACTCCGCGCCCAGCTATACGTACCGGGGTATGAGAGGTAGCTCTACACATTGCCTATACGGTACTCGTATGCTCAATGCTTACCCGTCACCGGTATCATCTTCTAAAAGTTAGTAAACCAACGTTCTCGCGCGTTTCAGAGTGCAGACCGACTGCGGACGGACCCGGGCCTGTCGCTCTACTGGCACATAAACAGCCTCAGCCTCCGCAGCGCCCCTTTGCTTCGTAGCGGCGCGCCGTTGACGCCCCGTGCAACTCCGCAGCTCCACCGACCGCTCGCCACATGTCGGACGACGCGCTCCCAGCGGCCTTCGCGCCGATCCGGGCCTACATGGACCGCGCTCGGGAGCTGCAGTCAGTCTCGGCCACGGTGTCACACCAGCTGCGGATGCATGCCGCAAGCCTTGCACTAAAAATCAAGCAGCGCGACGCTCCGGCCACCCGGTGGCTTGCGCGCCTGCTCGACGCGCTCGAGCAGGAGAAGCAGCGCCTCGGCCCTCTAGAGGACCCGCCCGGCACGACGATGCGCGCCCTCGCCTACGACATCTACGAGCGCGCCCGCGCGCTAGACAAACCCAACGCCTTCCCAAACGCGACGGACCGCTGGGCGGTGGTCGACGCGCCTCGCATCGCCCAGGGCCTACACGCGAGCGCTGTGCTGCTGGACGCCCTCTCGCAGCACGGCGCGCTCAGTCCCATAGAGATGCAGCTTCTCCGGGCCGCGCACAGCCGGTCGCAGGTCCTCTCGGCCCAGCTCTGCCGCGCGCTCAAGATGGCGCCGGTCGTGCCGCAATGGCAGCCGGTGGCGCGAGCAGCGCCGGTCCCGACCCTGGCCGAAGCCGGCGTGGAGGCGCCAAAGCCGGCGTCTGCCGCCGACGATCTGCCCGACCCGCCAACACAGTCCCCATCTTCAATGGCGCAGGCTTCGGTCGCATTGGCGTCGGACGGTCGGACCGTCTGCCTGACCACCGAGGTGCTTCAGGACGCCACGGCGCCGCCGGCACACGAAGTGCCGGCACACGCGAGGCCGGCCAACCCGTTCCCTGAGGAAGTGCAGCTGCACAGTGGGGCCGGCTCGGCGGCGGCGGTGGCGGCAGCGGCGGCGGAGCCGACAGTCGCCACGCCAGATGTGGCTGCTCCCGAGGGTGCGCCCGGCCCCGGCAGCCCACCGCGCGCTCCGTTGCCCAGAGTACGAAGCCTTCCGCCGGGGTGGGAGGCGCGGCTTGACCAAGCCTCGGGCAGGACCTACTACGTCGACTACGTCAACAAGGCGACGCGATGGGAGCTACCCACAGCCGCACCCTCGGTGCAAGTGCGGGCGCCGGGGCCGGCCCGCGGGCACTACCCCGCTGTGGTAGCGCCGGCACACCAAGCCGCAGCGCCCATGGCCACTCCAGCCATGAGCCCGGCAGCCGCCCCCGCCAGCGTTGCGACAAGCCAGCCGGTAGCGCCGGCACACCAAGCCGCAACGCCCGTGGCCACTCCAGCCGAGAGCCCGGCAGCCGCCCCCGCCAGCGCTGCGGCAAGCCAGCCTCCAGCGGCGGCCGGCGCTGCGGCGGCGCACGGGCGGCCCGCGAGCCTGGCCGAACCGGCTTCGGATTCGGATTCGGACGCGGAAGCCGCCGCCGCCTACCCCGCGCCCTTTGGCGCCCCTGCACTCGTGCCTGCCGCCTGTACCGTGGCGGATTCCGGCGGCGGCACGAGCGAGGTGCCGATGGGGCTCTCGCTAGAGCCGATGGGTCTTCCGGTGGAGCCCTCCTCGCCCCCGCGGTATTCAGACATCGGGTCGTCCCCTGCGCCGAGCGGCTACAGCGCCTCCCCAGAGCCCAGCCTCCCCTCCCTGGATCCGAGCGCTCGCTGCAGCTCCGTCTCGAGCCTTGGCTCGGCCGCGGCGACGCCCGACGAGCTCAAAATGGCGCACGACCTCAGCGCGGCGGCGGCGGCGGCGGCGCGGGAGGTGGCCACCGTTGACAGGATGTGGGATCGCATGCGGCTCGACGACCCGCCGCCGCCATCCTTCGCGGCTTCCACCGCGAAGAGCAGCGGGGCGGGAGCGGAAAGTGAGCGGGAGGCCGAGAAGCGCGAGCGCGCCGCGATCCGCGCACGGGCGGTGCAGAACGTGACAGAGACGCAGCGCATGGTGGCCGAGTCGATCCGCAGGGCGAGGGAGCTCGGGCTCATCGACGCGAGGTCAGAGGTGTAGGGTGGATGCCGTTTCTGGCCTCTGGGGGTGGTCTAGTTCTAGTTCTAGGGGTTTATTAAGCAGGGAGGCGTGACTCGTGCGTCGTCGCGAGTTCGGACGCGTGGTGCACGACGTGACGATGGGCGTGGGTCACGTAGGACTAAGATGTGCACGTGCGTCAACGTCTGGATGGTGGTTGTGGCGGTGGTGGCCGGGACGGCGGGGCGGTAGATTTATAAGGGGTTTAGGTTGTTTCATTTATTTGCTATTTAACTCAATTCAACCGGTCACGTTCAGCATAAGTGAGCAAAAACGGCAAACAGTTTTATAAACAAGCCTGCTTTAAGCTCAATTAACTTCACGACTTAGACTAAGACTAATAAGACTAAGCTCACTTGTTGCAAGCATGTTTGGCGGGCGAGCGCTCATTAAATAAACTAGGAGGGCTGTTTAGCTAAGTTCTTAGTTTGCTTAGACTTAGAACAGTTTACAGCTTGCAGCTTGCTCGTGATTATTATGTGTATATGTTCAAGAACGGCTGTTAAAAAAATGGCCTATGCTCAAAGTTTTCAAACAAAACACAAAAAACAAAAAATGTGGGTCTAGCTCACATGAACATGAATATGAGCTTAAAAACTCAGAATAGACCCCAGACCCCAGGTCCGTTTCAGGAGCTCGCCAAAGGCAGCCCCCCCCTGGAGTGTGTCTTTGGGACATCCCACCTGTATCGCTGTATCTAGCTATACATAACCATGTAGCTACAGCTGCCTTACTGTTTGTAACTCTAAGTGCTCGGGTTGACCCTCTGCTCGCCTCTCGACTCGACTCTCGTCTCCCCTCTCTACTCACCTCTCTACTCGCCTCTCTACTCGACACTCGACGCTCTCTACGTAACTCTCTGCTCGCCTCTCTCCTCGCCTCTCTCCTCGCCTCTTTACTCGACCCTCTACTCGCCTCTCTACTCGCCTCTCTACTCGCCTCTCTACTTGACTCTCTACTTGACTCTCTACACACCTCTCTACTCGAGTCTCTACTTGTCTCTCTACTCAACGCTCGACTCGCCTCTTTACTCGACTCTCTACTCGCCTCTCTACTCGTCTCTCTACTCGACTCTCTACTCGACCCTCTTCTCGCCTGCTCTCTACTCGCCTCTTTACTCGCCTCTCTGCTCGCCTCTCTACTCGACTCTCTACTCGCCTCTCTACTCGACTCTCTGATCGCCTCCCTACGCACCTCTCTGCTCGCCTCTCTACTCGACGCTCTACTCGCTTCTCGATTCGACGCTCTTCTTGACTCTCTACTCGACTCTCTACTCGCCTTTATACTCGACTCTCGACTCGACTCTCAACTCAACGCTCTACTCGCCTCTCTCTACGTGACTCTCTACGTGCCCCTCTACTCGACTCTCTTCTCGCCTCTCTACTCGACTCTCTACTCGCCTCTCTACTCGCCTCTCTACTCGCCTCTCTGCTCGCCTCTCTGCTCGCCTCTCTACTCGCCTCTCTACTCGCCTCTCTACTCGTCTCTCTACTCGCCTCTCTACTCGCCTCTCTGCTCGCCTCTCTACTCGACTCTCTAATCGCCTTTCTGCTCACCTCTTTACTCGCCTCTCTACTCGACTCTCTACTAGCCTCTCTATTAGCCTCTCTACTCGCCTCTCTACTCGCCTCTCTACTCCCTTCTCTGCTCGCCTCTCTACTCGACTCTCTGCTCGCCTCTCTACTCGATCTTCTACTCGCCTCTCCACTCAACTGTCTACTCGCCTCTCTACTCGCCTCTCTATTCGCCTCTCTACTCCACTCTCTACTCGACTCTCTACTCGCCTCTCTACTCGCCTCTCTACTCGCCTCTCTACTCGACTCTCTACTCGACTCTATACACGACTCTCTACTCGCCTCTCTATTTGCCACTCTACTCGCCTCTTTACTCACCTCTCTACTCGCCTCTCTACTCGCCTCTCTCCTCTACTGTCTACTCGCCTTTCTACTCGCCTCTCTGCTCGCCTCTCTACTCGCCTCTCTACTTGCCTCTCTACTCGCCTCTCTACTCGACTCTCTACTCGACTCTTTACTCGCCTCTCTGCTTGACTCTCTACTTGCCTCTCTACTCACCGCTCTACTTACCTCTCTACTCGACTCTCTACCCGCCTCTCAACTCGACTCTCTACTCGACTCTCTACTCGCCTCTCTACTCGCCTCTCTACTCGCCTCTCTGCTCGCCTCTCTACTCGACTCTCTACTTGACTCTCTACTCGCCTCTCTGCTCGCCTCTCTACTCGACTCTCTAATCGCATCTCTACCTCTACTCGACTCTCTTCTCGCCGCGCTACTCGACTCTTTACTCGACTCTCTACTCATCGTCTCTCTACTCGACTCTCTACTCGACTCTCTACTCTCTACTCGCCTCTCTGCTCGCCTCTCTGCTCGCCTCTCTGCTCGCCTCTCTACTCGACGCTCTACTCAACTTTATACTCGACTCTCTTCTTGCCTCTCGGCTCAATTCTCTACTCGCCTTTATACTCGACTCTCTTCTCGCCTCTCTACTCGCCTCTACCTCTGCTCGTCTCTCTACTCGCCTCGCTACTCGACTTTCTACTTGACTCTCTTCTCGCCTCTCATCTCTGTACGCAACGCTCTACTCGACTCTCTACTCGCCTCTCTACTCGCCTCTCTACTCGCCTCTCTGCTCGCCTCTCTACTCGACTCTCTAATCGCCTCTACTCGCCTCTCTACTCATCTCTCTCCTCAACTGTCTACTCGCCTCTCGACTCGCCTCTCTACTCGCCTCTCTACTCGACTCTTTGCTCGCCTCTCTACCCGCCCCTCTACTCGACTCTCTACTCAACTCTCTACTCAACCCTCTACTCGACTATCTACTAGACTCTCTGCTCGAATCTCTACTCGCCTCTCTACTCGACTCTCTTCTCAACTCTCTACTCGCCTCTCTACTCTCTACTCGCCTCTCTACTCTCAACTCTCTACTCGCCTCTCTACTTACCTCTCTACTCGCTACTCGCCTATCTACTCGACTCTGGGTTTACTTACCCGAGGTTGGTATTTAGCCCAAGTACACTGCTACTGCTGTCACACAAAGCAGTGCGCGCGCTGCAAGCCGCAGGCCGAGAATTTGGGGGGGTCTTTGAAGCACAATAATTAGAAAGCCATAGACAACTAGTTATATATTATATATCTGCTATATCCAACTATATCCAACTATTTCATCCCACTATATCCGACTATATATCTCATGCATCCCATCATATCCCACCATATCCCACCATATCGAAAAGGGGATATCCCAAAGATACACTCCAGGGGGGGGGCTTACTCGAGTTAATACTCTATATCTACATATGAATATGAGTACTGCGTACTACGTTACTGGTGCTGGTAGTATATTTATGAGTTGAGTCCTATGATTTTCTGAGACTACTCACAATGATCGTGTATTAGTATTAGGTGAATAGTGTGGTGTGGGGTAGTGTTACAGTAGTGCACAAGCAAAATATCGGCACTACTCATACCCTCATACTCACTAAAATACTCTAACTCTAATCGCATGTACCAGTACCCCTATTTGACTTTATCAGTATATTCTCTACATGCGCTGAACGCCCCTTACCATTATATGTGTGACGTTATAAGAAATGCCGCGTTTTTGGTTTCCGATGCACGAGGATTTTTGAAAGCAAAACCGTGCGTTGGAGCTGGAGCTCAGCCAAGGGTAAGCTTTGCGTGTGCGTGCCTCTGCCTGAACCGGGAGGCGTTTAAGAGATGGCATTTGAAATTGTGGCTTCACATACCAGGGGGGCGCCGCGAGGGGGGCGGGCGCGGAGCTTATTCCGATCGATGTTAATAGCCCTCCCCTGGAGTGTATTTTTGGCCATATCCATATCCCGTTTTCAAGGCGGTGAGATACAGTATAAGATACAGCAGGATACAGCTAGATGCAGCTGGATACAGCTAGATACGTACGGATAAAGCTGGATACAGTAGGGTACGGCGGGATACAGTGGATCTGCTGCAAAAGGGCTGGATATAGATCGATACATGGATACAGCGGAATACCAAGGATACGGTGAGATACAGGCGGATACAGGTGAAATGCAGGCGGGATATCCAGAACATACACACCAGGCGCCGAGGGGGGGCTGTTAACATTAATAATGATTAGCGTACGCTTTGTCCCGCTTTTATTGGCATGTCGTTGGGTATATTGGGGAATCAGCAGCAAAGGCAAAGGTCTTGGTTCTTTGGACGATCGATCGACTACCAACTTATGATGGCGGATGAGTGAGAGCGCGCACTCTCCACACATCGTACAGCGTACAGCGCACAACACGCAATCCAACACTTTATAAACACCTGCTTTTGTGTGTGGTGATTATTTTCATTATCGAATGTCGTTGTCCGAAATAAGAGAAATGCGACTGTACACGGGCATGGCCGCGGATTATAAGAAATGGTGCATTTGTGTTGCGCGTTGCCGCCGCGGAGCGGCTACAACTACGAAACAGTAAGACATAGAATGGCGCGTTGGGGCTCTGGCAGCAAAAGGCTCTGGTGGAGACACATTTCTTTTAAGGGTCACGTGCTGTATTTTGTTATGTACATGTAAACTGCTAGTAGTATGTGGCGGACCTCTCATCCCCAAGTAGGTAGGTAGGTAGGCCAGGACCAACGGCAGCCATATGCCATGGTTTTTTTTAATAGCAGGCACCACATAGTCACAGATCTCAGAGCCCGAGACATTTTGGGGGGAATTTTTTTCACAGTTCGAAGTGTCGAGCCTGCCTACCTCTCTACCTATACCTATAGTACCTACACTTCACACTTCACACTTCATACTTCTTGGGCTAAGCGCTCGTGGACCGGCTGCGTGTTGATACGCGCAACGTCATCGTGGAACGTGGTGCAGGTGTGGGCGGTGGAGTTGGTGTTGATTGATGCGTGTGCGCATGTACATTAGTTAGCGAGAGGGGGTGTGTGGGTCTAACATTAGAAGCATATATATGCACACTAATACACCAACTACCTTATTAGACTGGGACTGGTTTCATAGTAGGAGAAGTAGTAGTAGAACTAGTATACTTATAAGTACAAGTAGTAGTGAGGTGGAGTCACTGAGATAGATGGTAGAAGCAGTTTCTTATAGGTGGTGGAGAGGTCGGTATAGCTGGGTAGTTCGGGAGGGTGGTGGCTCCAAAAGAAAATTGGGATGAGGTCTGTTTTTTTTTGGATGCGGTCTCTAGCAAAATAAGAATACACGTGTAACCACGGTAAGGGTCAATTATTGTTAGGCGCTTCCGAAACCCCCACCGACCACCTACTCTCGGTATCGGTATTTTTCACGCGAACATCGTCTGCAGCCAGCTGTAGCTGTAGTTTTTTTCGCCGTCGACAACCTTCGGCTTATAATATCGTATGCTGCCTTCGGGGTTCCTGGATATCGCGCGTACCTCGAGTCGACGCACCATGCCGGGCGCCGCGCCACGTCAACCGGCCGTCGGAGCCGTGCGCGCACATGAACATCTGTGTCCGCTGCGGCGCACGCGACAGGCGGCGACGACATATTTTGCGCCGGCGGTATGCGGACACGATCTGCGAGCAGCTCTTTAATGCCGGTTGCATCGCCGTACTAAAATGTGTCAGCATGAGGCCGGTCCAGGATAAAGGTACCAGGAGCCACCTTCGCCGTGAGCATTTCTGAGCATCAAAGCGGAGGTGGCCACCAAGTGAAGCTCGGCGTGACGTGTGGGAACCATCTGGATGATGTTAGCCTCCGCCTTACCAGCGCCGTGCCGGTCCGCGGTCGGCGTGCTGGGCCTGGCAAATAAAGGATGGTTGGCTTGCCGTTTTTAATTAGGCTGAAAAGAAAAGAAATCTTCTATTAACAAAAAAAAAAAAAAAAAAAGAAAAAGGGGTTTTTTTTTTTTTTATAAAAAAATTAATAAAAGAAAGAAACACAAAAAATAAATAAATTTTATTATTAA
>Ga0105053_10008691_pt1 | contig 13119 bp, 9 predicted proteins | sample BON01_FD_78093 | JGI IMG/M metagenome (GOLD analysis project Ga0105053, IMG submission 78093) | Freshwater microbial communities from Lake Bonney liftoff mats and glacier meltwater in Antarctica - BON-01 | ecosystem: Environmental > Aquatic > Freshwater > Ice > Glacier meltwater | place: Lake...
ATAATTGATAATTGATAATTGATAATTGATAATTGATAATTAATAATTGATAATTGCAACACATGCAGAGATTTCCTCTACATGTGTTGCACCAATGTCAACTGTATTTACCGTTACTACCAGCGGCGATCGTGTCCCAGATCGGTGAATTGTCCTGCTTCAATTCGGCTGGAAATGTCACTTCCGGCTCGTCGGGAATTGGATTTCGGGACATAATCAGGGCGATCGCGCGGGTGATATTGTCCGCAAAAATCGTTACCAAACTATTGTCTGGGGCATTGTCTAACGCCCATTCGATCGCTTCAGTTTCATTGAGCATAATTGAGTGTGGGATGGGAGTGTTCATCTCTGTCGCCACTCGATCGATGCCATGAACGATTAACTCGGCTACCTCGCCCCCATTGCGACCTCTGGGATCGTCGTCTTCCTTGACGACGATCCGATCGAAGAATGTCGCGGCAAGTTTACCCAGTTCGATCAGATCTTCATCGCGCCGATCGCCAGGTCCGCCGATCGCCCCAATGGTAGGGCCAGTCCAGTTTTTGACAAAGCTACCTACCGCCGTGTATCCGGCGGGGTTGTGGGCGTAGTCTACCAGCGCATGGTAGCGTCCGAGGTTAAATAAATTCATCCGTCCTGGTGTCTGCTGTGCCGAAGCGCGGAAGCTTCGCAGAGCCAGCCGAATCCGATCGATATTCACGCCTTGAACAAAGGCAGCTAGACTAGCTGCGAGGGCATTGGCAATCATAAATGGTGCCCGTCCGCCCAGAGTCAGCGGTACGTGTTCTACTTTCTCGATCCGATGCACCCCATCCTGCTGCAAGATCGTCAGGTAGCCTTGAGCATAGACGGCGGCAATTCCACCCCGCCCAACGTGCGCTTGCACTAGGGGGCAATCGGGATTCATCGAAAAATAAGCAACTTTCCCCTGCACATCCTTAGCCATTGCCGCGACGCGATCGTCATCAGCGTTGAGGACTGTATAACCATCGGGGTGAACGGCTTCAGCGATGACCCCTTTGACTCTGGCTAATTGGTCGATCGTCTCAATGTCCCCCAACCCTAAATGATCGGCTGCTACGTTCAAGATTACGCCCACGTCGCAGTGTTGGAAAGCTAAACCCGATCGCAAAATCCCGCCGCGGGCAGTTTCTAAAATGGCAATATCTACCGTCGGATCTTGGAGAATCACCTGGGCACTTTGCGGCCCTGTAGTATCGCCAAGGGCGATCGCTCGGTCGCCAACATAGATGCCATCGGTTGTTGTAAAGCCGACGTTATCATAAACCTGACTGAAGATATGGGCGATCAGCCGAGTGGTAGTAGTTTTACCATTGGTGCCGGTAACTGCGATAATCGGAATCCGCGTTGGGCTACCAGGTGGAAATAGCATCTTGAGGATCGGGGCTGCGACATTGCGCCCGACACCTTGGCAGGGCGCAATGTGCATCCGCAACCCAGGTGCCGCATTGACTTCGACGATCGTTCCATCCACTTCGCGCAGCGGCTTGGTAATATCTGTGGTAATTACATCAATCCCCGCCACATCGAGGTCGATAATTCGCGAGACGCGTTCGGCTAGCCACACGGTTTCGGGGTGGATCTCGTCGGTTCGATCGATCGCAATCCCGCCCGTACTGAGATTTGCAGTTGCTCGCAGGTAGCAGACTCGATCTAGAGCCAAAATAGTATTGAGCGTACAACCTTGCCGATCGAGCATTTCAGCGGTAGAATCATCGAGTTCGATCTTGGTCAGCACATTATCATGCCCCGTACCGCGTCGGACATCTTGGTTTTCCCGATCGACTAGGGCGGAAACCGTCGTGACACCATCGCCGACGATATGGGCGGGTACCCGCTCTGCTACCGCCACCACTTTGTGGTTAACGACCAAAATCCGATGATCGCGTCCTTGGTGGAAGTGTTCGATAATTACGCCCTTAGAGACATCACGGGCGCGATCGTAGCCGATTTCGGCGTGTTCCCAGGACTGAATATCGATCGTAATTCCCCGCCCGTGATTCCCATTTAAGGGCTTAATCACAATCGGATAACCCAAGCGATCGATCGCGTCTTTTAGCTCGCTAAAAGAGTAGATCGTCATCCCTAATGGGACGGGAACTCCCATCCCCGCCAAGATTTTCTTGGTTTTCTCCTTATCGCAAGCCAGTTCCACGCCGAGAATATTGCTGTTGGAAGTCAATGCTGCTTGAACCCGTTTTTGATATTTACCATAGCCAAACTGGAATAAGTCGCACGTCTCCAGGTGCATCCAGGGAATCCCCAAGGTTTCAGCTTCTTTAACCAAGGCATCAGTACTCGCGCCTAGAGCTGCTTCATCCCGCAGCTTAATTAAGTCTTCCAAATCTTTGGTGAGTTCGGCGGCGGGATAGGTGCCCGTCTCGACAATACTCTGACACAGCCTCAGAGCGGCTCTGACGGCATATCGTCCGACTGTTTCAATTTGATACTCGATCGCTACTTGATAGATCCCTGGGGTGGCTGTCTCGCGAGTGCGCCCAAACCCTACGGGCATATCGGCTAAGGTTTGCAGCTCCAGAGCCACATGTTCGAGGATATGCCCCATCATCGTGCCTTCCCGCAGCCGACTGAGGAATCCGCCCCGACATCCAGGCGAACAATAATGCTCTTCCAGGCTGGGCAAAATCGCCACCAAGCTGTCATAAAATCCTGGAATCGTATTCGACAGTCGATCGGCTAGGTCTTCCAAATCCAGCCGAATCAGGACGATCTTTGAGCGACGAATGCTCCAGTAGTTGGGACCGCGAAGTGTTTGGGTCTGAAGAATTTTCATAAATGTAGGTAGCGATTTAGCTGATTCTACGTAAATTGACGGCAAACTTATGGTTTTAAATCAGGTTCGGCTCAGGGCTAATTCGAGGGATTTTACTGTGTCCTTAAATCTTGCTTGAATATATTCATAGATTATCCTTACTTAATTCCAAAATGCAGGATGGTTTCAGTAACATCTGTTACAAAAAGCGCGGCGTTGGGATCGAAAAGTATCAAAGACTGCTAAAGAATCAAAATAGCTGTCGATGCTAGCCGGAGTGAATTTCACATTTAGAAAGCGATGAATCGATCGACCTAACTCAGGCGCAATTCGCAGCCAGAGAATTAACGATCGACTATAGATATCGATCCCGAGACAGTCGCTAGGATCGCAAGACATGTAGATGTCGCTCGGTGTAGATTTGTACTCTGGGTGTGTTAGCGTTGGCGTAGCCGCGATCGCTTCATACCATCGATCGCCATTTTGGGTGGCGATCCCAGTCGGCTGCTAGGATCGCAAGACAGCCCGATGTTGATAGTTGTAGCGATCGCCATGACTCAAGACATGAACGGTGAGATTATGTAGACTCAGCGGCGAACTTTGATCGGCCGCCGGATAATTCGTATGGGTCAATTTGCCTGGATCGATAATGGTAATGGTACCCTTGCCGAGAACTTCAAAGGTACCGTCATGCTTAAAAGCGGCGCAGGTGTCCTCATCAATGCCAATCCCTAATTTATCGGGATGGGCGGCGATGGCACTCATCAATCGTGCCATCCGATTACGGTTGTGGAAATGTTGATCCACGAGTAGTTCGGGGAAAATGCCTAACCCATCAGTCAAATCGACTAATGATTGATTTGGAGATTCACCACTGCTACCACCGGAAATCATCTTTTCACCGACAATCGCTGCGCCAGCACTGGTTCCTGCCATGACGAGATTACCGATCCCAATTCTCTGTTTGATGGCTGCGATAAATTTGCTACCGCCAATCAGATCGCGCAGGCGCAACTGATCGCCGCCTGTGACGAAAACGCCAGTACAGGTGCCTAATATATTCAGCCAGCATTCTTCGTCACACTCTTTGGGCTGACGAATATCCAGGATCTGCACTTGGGGTGCACCCATTTCCTTAAATATTTGGTAGTAGCGATCGCCAACAACGCTAGGTTCTTGTGATGCACAGGGGATGATGCCGATTGTCGCCATCTTGCCACCAGCACTTTTAAAGAAGGCGGTCAAAATGCCGCACCCGTTAACTTTGTCTTCTGCTCCACCAATAACCATTACTGGATAATGGGTAGAAATTATCATCGATTGTTGAGCCGGAGAGGGCTTTGCTTCAAGCATAAAAAGGTTCTCAGTGTTTCATCATATCACCGTGGTGAGGCAAAATCAAAGTTTGGGTGGGGTCATCTGGCTGCGCTGTTCTACTCAACTCACCCTGTATGTTCCAGTTAACTTATTGAGTTGTTGCACCAACAGGCTCAGGAATAGTCCGACATCGGTGACAACACCAATTGACTCGATCGAGCCGCGATCGCTCAACTTGGTCACTACGGCTGGATTGATGTCGATACAGACCATTTTTACACCGGCGGGGGTCATATTGCCCACGCCGATCGAGTGAAGCATACTCGATAACATCAAAATCAGGTCGGCACCTTCAATCAAGCGGGCGTATTCTGCCTGTGCTTCGACTAAATCCATCTGGGTATCGGGGAGTGGACCATCATCCCGAATCGATCCGGCGAGGGAGAAGGGGACATTGTGTTTGACACATTCATACATCACGCCACTGCGTAATACTCCCTGCTCTACGGCATTGGCAATGCTACCACAGCGGCGAATCGTGTTGATCGCTTTGAGGTGGTGGCGGTGTCCGCCGTGGACAGATACGCCGCGCTGCATATCTACTCCGAGCGAGGTGCCCATTAAGGATTGTTCGATATCGTGGACAGCGATCGCATTTCCGCCGAGTAGGGCGTGGACGTAACCTTCGCGAATCAGTTGGTTGAGGTGTTTGCTACCTCCGGTGTGGATGACAACTGGCCCAGCGACGACCGCAACTTTACCACCGCGATCGCGGATTTGGCGCAGTTCCCAGGCAATTTGTTCGACGACTAGTTCCACTCGCCTTTCGCTGGAAACTCCAGCCCCCATGAAGCTAAACTCTTCGGTGGTAGCCTTTTTCAACGTCGTGGTGTTGCGTTTGGTGCGGATGCCCTCGCTGCCAATTACGACCAATTCACCCACCTGTAAGTCTCGCAGTAGCTTGCAACGGGCGACTGTACCTGTAGGGGTATGGGTTACGGCGATCGCGCCATCCATCCGTTGTGCCTGTACTTCGATCCACTGACCCGCGACTGAGATTTCGGTCGGATAGATCGTGGTGGCATAGAAGTCGTCCTCAGTTACACCTGCTTGAGTGACCGCTGCTAATTTAGCATCTGAAGACACTTCGCTACTGACTGCGCCGAGATCGATCAATTGCCCCATGATGTCTGCCATCACGACCCCATCGGGAGCTGAAACTTTAACTTCAGCCACTGAGGTGTCTAGCCGCTGTGCGCCGAGATTAAAGTTCAGAACTTGAAAGCTCCCGCCGCCTGAGACGATCGTATCGAGGACGCGATTTACCAGCCCAGAATCTAATAAATGACCTTCGAGTTGAATCACACGGCTTTGAATGGTAGACAATTGCGGCGACTGGTGATGAGTTTCTGTCACCTTTAGGGTCAAGCACTTGGCAGCCCCGCCCGCTTTGAGGAATTCTGTCAGGGGTGTTTCAATGACGCTAAAACCGCGTTCGCTCAAGCTTTTTTTCAAGCTATCGCTGGCTTTATTGACTACTACCACCCGATCGATATTCACCGAATTACAGGCAAAAGTCACCGCATCAGCTTCGGAGATCGCCATCCGTTTCTCAGCCGGAACGCGCAACTCGATCAGTCGATTGGAATAGGTATCAAAAGCGGGAGGATAATACAACAGATACCCATCTGTGAGCGGACAAAAGCAGGTATCCAGGTGATAAAACCGTCGATCTACCAGTCTCAGGGATAATACTTCCACATCCAACCAGTCTGCTAAGTAGGCATGGGAATCGAGTTCCGATCGAAAGCCATATCCCGCCCACAACCATTGTCCGCCCCGATCCATCAGCGCGTCCCCCGCACCTTCAAAGGGTAAGCTTTTGGGCAAGAGATGTACTTTGTAGCCTTGCGCTTCAAACCACTGTTGAAAATAAGGTTCTTCCCCCTGGCGTTCGGGATGGAAAAAGCGGCTCAGGACGACTGTATCGCCCAAAATCAGCCCAGCATTTGCCGTAAATACCATATCTGGCCAGCCTGGCTGAGGTTCGACCAGCTCGATCTGAGCATAGGTTTGCAATACTTGGTAAAGCTGGTTCCACTCCGCCTCGGCGCGATCGCGCGAGGAGCGATGAATATTTCCTTCCATCCACGGATTGATCGCGTAATCAACTTCGTAGTGATGAGGCGCGCACATCAAGATTCTTACTGTATCAGTCATGTTTACCTCAATATTGAAGGGGTTTGCGTTGGTCAAAGACATCAAGGCTCTACTGGATCGGCAGAGTGGGAATGACTTAGATGATTTGGTTTCCCTTATGATAGCTATTCATGCGCCTTTTCTCGCGATAAAGTATCGAAAAGGGGGCGATTTTTACTAGCTGAGATTAATCAGAATTAGATCGTAAATAAAACATCCAAATATTTACCCCGTTTTCCCAATTGGTAACTTACAATACAGTTATCCGCTGTCAAACTCCGATTAAAGATCGGTTCCGATTAGCGAGTTTTTCTTCCTGTGTAATATTAAGCACCGAATGGATAAGTACCGTAGGAAATCTTCTAGATTCAAAAATGTAGTATAGCTATAATCTACATAGCTTCTGTCCAGATTTAATACCGACATCAGTAATTGTAGCTTAAATGTTTTAATTCACATCCGAGGACACGATTATGACTGTTATTCAAAAATATTCTATGACAGAATTCCAAGATGAGGTGCGCTCCCTAGTGGCGCGAGGATCGATCGATCGACAGCAACGTATTTACGAGCTAAAGAAATATTTTGGCGATCGCCAATGGCAGAAGATCGAACATTTATTAGATGCTGATGACTACGTACTCAGAGGTCATATTATCGATCTAGTCGGGGCAGAAGCCTGGACGAATGATTGAGCCGAGTGCCACGGTTGGTCGATCGAGATCGGAACATGTCATCGCCCACAGAATATACTCCGTGGTCATCTAACCCTGGGGAATGTCCAGCTTATTCTTTCTCTTTCGGTCGGGGTTTATCAACATTGGCTGCGCCCACTAGATAGGAAATGGCGTAAGGACTATCCACCTTTGTTGATGCCTTGGCGATTTCCAGTCCGATCGTATTTCCATCTCCATCATAATCTAATACCAATCCTGGGGCAATTTGAGCCGTTTCCTCAACGGTGGTTTCGATGAAAGTAATTTGTAAAATATCCTTGTCCGCATCATAAATAATTTTCACGATCTGCTGTATCCTTGGCTGCGATGATGAACTGCGATGTGATGTCGATCGGCTGGAGCTAATACTGACGTAGGCTCATTGATGACAGATCTAAAGAAATCTATTTTCCTCATCGTAATCAGAAGAAAGACTGCTCTAATGTATCATGAGTCATAAAAGCTTGGGCTAATTTTTCAGTTAAAAAAAATTGAGATAAACCCGTGTGTAGCTCGAGGGCTATACTAATTGATAGATGTTTTGAGCCATCGATTTATGCCGAAGCCTGAAGGCGCGTTTCCCGATCTTTCCTTACCGCATTCTACCATTCGACCGATCGGCGTTTATGCCTTATCAGGACTTGCATCTGATGGCAAGTTCTTACTGGCGGTTGACACGATTCGAGGCTATCTAGTGGCGATCGATCGACACACCAATAATACAACTATCCTCAATGCTCACCACGTTCCAGACTGGATTGGTGTAAATGGATTAACGATCTGGGAGGATACATTTTGGTTCGCCAAGGGATCGGAAGTACTGTGGTGCAATCGCCAAGCTCTGACACCGACGCTATTTACTCGCCTCCCCTATCCAGTCACAGGGGTCGCAGTTTGCGAATCGATGGTATATGTGAGTTGTCAGAAGTCGGGCTATATCCATATTTTCGAGCGGAATACGGGCGCACTAGTGCGGCGAATTCCCCAGCCAGGAGTGGGATGTGAAACACTGACGATCGAAAAAGATGCCCTCTGGGTGTGCGATCTCCAGGAGCAAACTGTCTATCAGATCGATCGGACTACTGGAGCGATTCAACTGAGCGCGCTCACCCCTTTTAGTTCGCCAACTGGGATCGCCTTTGCCGCTCCTGGGGAGGGCAAGGAGTCGATTTGCTATATCGTTTATGCTGATGAAGAACCATACATTCGGGACGATCCCAATGCCAAATTTCCTTATCAATTGACCTTTCGCGACCGCACTTTCATCCATCCGTTACAGATCCACCACAACCCAGCAGCGCACTACACTCTCTCCAATGGGTACTTAGTCGAACTGTCATACGTCGAAGAACTGCTACCCCTAGAAGCTGTCACCCTGAACCAAGTTGAGTGGCGGATTGCCTTGCCCTCGGATACTCTGCGTCAGCGGGTGCGATCGGTCGAACCCGTCGGGCGTGAGTTGACAATTGAAGAACAGGAAGGACAAAAAGTTGCGGTATTTAAATTCGATCGACTCGATGCCGAGCGGGGTGGACTGTTCGGCTGGAAAGCAATTATTGAAATGTATGGTCTCAAGTACTCTCTAGCTCCTACCGATATTGAGGACAGTCCCACGATCCCCTCCGAACTAGAGCAACGCTATTTAGTCGATGACGACGATTTGGCGATGGATACGCCCACCATCATCCAGGCGGCAAAAGAAGCAGTGGGCACAGAAACAAACGTGTTGCGGAAGATGCTCAAAATTCGTAACTATGTCTACGACAGGCTTTCCTATGGCATCCAGCCCCGGATCGATACTCCCGATGTCGCCCTCGCACGGGGGGTTGGCTCCTGCGGCGAATACGTGGGAGTCTTACTCGCCATCGCCCGCCTCAATGGAATTGCCTGTCGGACGATCGGACGGTATAAATGTCCCCCCTATCCCGATCGGATCTATCAACCCCTTCAGCCCGATTTTAACCACGTCTGGTTGGAGTTTTATGTGCCTGGAGTGGGCTGGCTACCAATGGAATCCAACATGGACGACACGATCGAACGGGGGCCATATCCCCAACGTTTTTTCATGGGTTTAGCCTGGTACCACACCGAAATTGGTAAAGGGATCTCGTTTGAAAAAATGACAGCGATTGACAAGCCAGATTATCTCTCGATGGGCGATCTCGCCATCAATCACATTCGCTTTAGGATCTTGGATGAACTAATCCCTGGGGACATCAGTGCCGACTAATTGTGTGCTGACGAAATATCGGTCTTACTCGTCATGCTCGATCGCTAGCAAGATCTTGGTACAGTCGATCGACAATTGTCTACCTAATTTCAACATTTCGATCGCTTCTTGGCGATCGCGCCCAAAATCCTCGCTCGATCCTAGATCCAATCCAGTACTATCCAAATAGATCGATCTACCTTCATTTCGGGAGATCTGGAAAGTTGATACCGGATATTTTTTGAGCAGGGCTGGATTCTTTTCTAGCGATCGACTCATACACTTCTCCTAGAAAAATAATATGAATTAAATAGTCTCATGATATCGACAAGAAACGATCGTCAAATACTCATCTTCCGCTGCGTAAACTCACCGATTGGTATCGTCAATCCGTCGCGACCAAAAACCAGCTAAGTTCTCGCGCAGGGGTTCGGGTTTGCCAATACCCTCTAACGGTTTACGCATCGTCGCCTCAATTAGTTTATTAACCCTTTTTAGGGTCTTTTTATCTTGCCCTTGCCAATCAATATAATCGTCCCTAGCCTCATCTGTCCAAGCTAGTTTTCTAGTCATCTAGTAAATCGCACACTACAGCTTTTCCTTGCTTAAACTGGGCGATCGATCGATCTAAATGAGCGGCATTTGCTGGCGATTTTAATCAATGTACTGTCTCCATCAGACTATTAAATGACTCCAGTGACATCACCACCACATCATCAGCATCGCGTCTAGTCACGATCGTATAGTCTGCATCTTCCACCACTCGATCTAGAACCGTCTTGAGGCTATTTCTGGCTTCACTGAAGGATCCAACTTTCATGTTATATTGGTACGATTAAATGGTGCAAGTATCACAATTAATGTTCAATTTTCGTTCCGTCAGCGCGGGAGTCGCCGGTGGTGCCAACGCGGATCTCGTTCCGAGCAAAGGCTCGCGGGAACGAATAACAGCAATTTAGCCACTATTGACTATTCACTAATTTATGTCTTATTCCCTGATAATTCATGGCGGTGCTGGTGCACTCGAAGATCTCAAATACGAAGCCAGCGAAGCAGCATTTAGACAAAGTATCACCGCAATCTTAGCACAGGGTCGTCACCGCCTAGAACGCGGGGATAGTGCCTTAGATGTAGTCGAATATTGCGCCAATCTCCTCGAAGACGATCGATTATACAACGCTGGATGCGGATCGGTACTCAATGCTGATGGCAAAGTAGAAATGGATGCCGCCCTCATGGACGGACGCAACCTCCAAGCAGGGGCTATTGCTGGCATCAAAAATATCAAAAATCCGATCTCCCTAGCGCGGCGAGTTTTAGAGCATGGCGAACACGTGCTCCTCATGGGCGATGGCGCGTTGGAGTTTGCTAAATTCTGTGGGATCGAAACTTACCCCGACGATTACTTCATTACTGAGGCGCGAATTAAACAATTAGCCGCAGCTCAGGTAGCAGGGCGGATGACATTAGATCACGAACGGATTAAACCGTCCCAAAAGCTGGGGACAATCGGAGCCGTAGCGCGGGATATTCATGGCAATCTCGCGGCGGCGACATCCACCGGAGGGCTGGTGAACAAACGCTGGGGAAGGGTTGGCGATACGCCCATAGTCGGAGCTGGAGTATTTGCTGATAATGATACCTGTGCGGTATCTGCAACGGGCTATGGCGAACAGTTTTTACGCACGGTATTGGCGAAAACGATTTCCGATTTTGTCCAGTTTCGGGGGATGGATGCCCAAGCTGCGGCAAAGGCGGGGATTGAGTATTTAGTCGCGAAGGTAAATGGAGAGGGTGGGGTAATTGTCATCGATGCTGCGGGTCATTGCGCGGCAGCTCAGTCCACCTCTGGGCTGATTCGGGGTTGGATTGAGCTAGGAGGTGAGACACACTGCGAGCTGGGGTAGAAGAATGGGGTCAAAACTGATAACCAACTGTGGCATTGAGATAATTATCGCTGAAGTTATCTTTACCGATGACCGTTTCATAACCCAGATTAACAAATAAATTGTTGGTAAACTCAGTCTGGAAGCCAGTACTCAATCTGATAAAATCTCTGTCATTGGCACCGATGTTCGTGCGGATTGGGATACCAGGTTGGGTAACTAGCTCGGTCACGATCCGGCGACCGTTTTGAGCAAATTCATGCTCGAAGTTGGCAGCAAAATAAGGTGAGATCGTCCCGAAGGAGGCTTTAAAGGGGTAGGATACTTGGGCACCGAGATTAAAAATTACCGAGTCTAAATCTTGGGGATTGACTTTGAGATTTAAGATGTCCCCGTCTTGCTCCGTGTAGCCATCGATATTGACTTTGCTATAACGAATCCCTGCGGTTGGGCCAAATGATAAGCCATGATTGGAGCCGAAATTATACCCACTACTCAGGCGCAATGATAATTGATTACCATTGGGGTTAGCGTTAGCTTGGGCAAAACCTGGTACCCGAATATTGCGAGCGATCTTAAAATTGTTCCAGCCATAGTTGACGAGAGCATCGGTATAGAATTGAGCTTGGGTATAGTTGCCATAGACAGAGACAGATGTACTCCCAACTGAGACTTTTCCTCGGTTGTCATTCAATTGGTTATTTGTATTCACCGAACTAACCGCTACACCTACAGCGAGATTATTGGTAACTGGATAATCGGCACCCACTGTAAAACCTTTGGTATCGAGATTAAAGCCTGGATTATTATTCGTGGTAGATCGATCGCCAAAATTCGTGTCACCATTGACAAATACATTAATCTGTCGATCGATCGGTCGTGAAGTAGTCCGCAGTGCGAGTAAGCGACCATTGAGATCGCGGGTTTGGCGGCTAGCATTACCCAAAGCAGTTTCCGCTTGAGTAGCGATCGATCGTCCAGCCGTGAGAGTATCTAAAGCATATGCAGAAATCAGTCTATGACCCGCAGCAGTGGGGTGGAATGGGTCCCAGAATAGATGAGTATCGGGACTCGCACAAATAGCCCCAGTAGCCAGATTTAAGCAAGGTTGAGTGACGTTGGTCAAGCCAAATCGAGCGGGGTTGGTAATGGCGGCATTGAATAATGCGGCGATGTCAGTGGGAATAATCGAAACATTGGGGTTATTTCGGGCGAGAGTTTGTAGGGACGCTTTCAAACCACTATTGTGAGCTGCTGATAGTTGGGAAAGTCCAGCACTTTGAGCAGAGTTAGCTGTAGCAGCGGGAATCTTCCCTAAATCAGGGAGATTGGGGACAATTATTTGCTGTGCGCCTGCGCCAATTAACCTTTGGGTAGCAGTGGATAGATTACCGACTACTATTGCTGGATTGGTGACACCACCACCGAGATAGTCATTTGCACCCGCCCAGATCGCAAATAACTGGTTGGGATTGACAGTGGGTGAGAGGATTAAAAATCGATCGAGTTGATTCGTTAAACCTGGAAGAGCGACATTTAGCGTATTTCCCGTACCGCTGGTGGCTCCCCCAAAGGCGAAGTTATTATTACTACCTGCTGGTAATTTTAACTCAGTAGAAAAACCTTCGACCCAAACTGGGCCATTAGAAAAACGTCCGTTAAAATAAGGTGGACTTGGCGGTATGATGCCGCCAGTGGTGTTAAAAGCGTTGCCATTATCCACCAGACTATCACCAAAGATATTTATCCCCTCGATACTTTGTGCTAAGACCGGAAGCGGCATCAAGCAGGATAATAACAGGCTGAGTTTCAGAATCGACAGTCGTTTTAACATAGTTGTTACCGCTCTTCCCAGGGATAGATTTAGACTGTTATTATATCAATATTACCAGAATGAGCTTGTATTATCTGCTGGTTGAAAGGAAATTAGACAACAAGAGGTTCTGGCAGGTTTTTCGATACCCGATCGAGTAATTATGTCCATGACTTTTTAGGTAT
>Ga0105053_10008701_pt1 | contig 13109 bp, 10 predicted proteins | sample BON01_FD_78093 | JGI IMG/M metagenome (GOLD analysis project Ga0105053, IMG submission 78093) | Freshwater microbial communities from Lake Bonney liftoff mats and glacier meltwater in Antarctica - BON-01 | ecosystem: Environmental > Aquatic > Freshwater > Ice > Glacier meltwater | place: Lake...
CGTCACCTGAGGTTAATGTGTTGTGTGCAACACTCAAGTTCTTCTCCTCTTTGGAGCTGGCAGGACAGATAACGCTGAGAAGCAAATGCTGCGTTCGTAGAAAGACGGGATCCCACACATAAGGAGTAAGGATAGGCAATCCTAAATTGCTGTCGAACTCATAGTATAAACTCCCCCATCTACCTGTGCCCTGGTAAGCGTAAGAAGCACTGGACAAACGCTGTTTCTTTTCTGAACCTGGAGCAAAACTAGACAAAGAACGAGAATTCAAAATGGGGGACTGAATTCCAATTCGAATCCACAAAGGTAATGCTTGTCCGTCTTCTTGATGGTTCAAGAAAACATTCACTTTTCGAAACGATATACATGGGGAGCCAGGATCGCTATTCCGAGAGAGGAACAAGTTGCTCTCACGTCCAATGGAGCTCAGATCAAACTTCTCAGTGATTGGTTTATTTCTACGCATCAGCAATGAACTTATTGGGCGCTCAGAGGTGTATGGGTTGAGTGGATGCATAGGCCAAGAATATGAATGTCGCAGTTTAAGAGTAAAGGTTCCAGCAACAGGACGATGATCGCTGACCATTAATTGAGGCGCTGAAGTGTAAGTGTCCAGTTTCAAGTCATCCACAGCACCTGGCATGGAGTACCACATAATTCTATCGGTGAATGACGGCGGTTGATCTTTCTTTTTACTCAACTCAGATCTGCCCTTTTTCCAGCGGTATGTCGGAGCGAACTGCGGAGGCTCCGTTCTAAAACCAACAAACACCCGGGAGTTTTTCATTTCTTTGTCAAGTTGGTCATGCTTAAATAACTTATCATGTTGCTTTGACTTCACATAAGCGGCAGCTTCAGAGAAAGGAATATCCACGCGATAATTCAAATCCCCGAAAAAGAAAACGTGTTCAAATACTTGCAATGGTGCCTGGCCTTGGAAGGAGGAATCATGAAAAGTCGCGTCAATTCCTAGTTTCTTCATTATTTGAAAGTAATTATCATTCCTTTGAATCACTTTGTTTTGCTGCGCCGCCAAATGTGAATTAATAAAACAAATCGGAACATCGTGCCACTTAAAACCGACTCCAACACCGCCCTTATTCCCCAGTTGGATGCTTGTCATATTATTTCCAACTTTAATACCTGTCTTTTCCATTCCAGTTGTAATATTAGAAACATGGGCCATTGAGTCTCTCTTGATATAAACTAGTAAACCAATTTCCCACATCTTCACAGATGCCATACAAACATATACATCACCCAAATGACTGCTAATAGCTTTAGCCCACTCATCATATCGACTTGAAACTTCCTGGATCCCAATGGCAACTAAACTATGATATCCATTTGATGGGATCCAAAATTCTAACTGAGATTTTGGAGGTGACGCATCCCCGACATTAAAAGTTCCAATAAACAATGACTGAGAGGTTTGGAACCACTCAACACCTGTTGTAGTCCAAGATAACAATCTAATTTGATTTGCGTCAACTGAGTTGATAGGAGATGGACCTTCCATTTGAATTACTGGGGATTTCTTCAATGAAAATGAACTTTTTCGCCTCCGTCTAGTGACAGTTCGTTTTCCATGAATCAATGTTTCTAAACAGCTTTTGAACTTCAATCCATCATTTCGATTCGCGAATTGTACAACCAACTCAAATGCCACGGAATCGTGTTCTACATTACTTGCAAAATTCCACGTATGCTTTTGATTGTTAAATATGCCAGCAGAAACTGCGTGAAAGCTTCCTAATACTTGCTGATATACATGTTTTACAACTTTACCGTTGAAACGCAACAGAAATTGAGTTGGTCTTTTGAAAATGTTGTCACACGAAACGGCAGAAAACATTTCGAATATTTCCATCGGTACTCTTTGATCACTCTTCAATATTCCATTAACTAAATCAGAATGTGCGCCAAACACATGGATCTCTCCAAGCATGGGATTCAAAGCCAGAGCTGCACGTTTAGTTGATGGGTTTATTGATACGATATTGAAGACGCTCCAAGAGCCCCGCCAGTAATTGAGCATCTTAGAAGGACTGAGATTCGATATCACTGATGAAAGAAGATTCTTTTTGTCGGTGTGAATAGTTCGAATGGATTGGACGAAATCCAATTGCTTCGATTCACTGAAGAAAATAAAATTCTCACGAATGGTTCTCACTGTTCCCAATGCGTTATCTCCGCGTTTAAAGTTTCCTTGTATATATCTTACAACTGATTTTCGCATGATCGACTTTTTGCGATTGTCAGCTGGTACCTCGGGAGAAACTAGATGAACTGAGCAAAACGCAGGAGAACTATCCACTTGCACCATCTTCACTACATCAGCAATCGCATAAGAGACAATCAACTCTTTGTCTCTGAATCGAATCACGCTAAAAACGTTTTCCAGCACCACCAAGTTGCACAGCTCGGTCTGACCGTAGTAATTGAATCGACTGATTAAAAATCCTCCAGTTTTGTCATCTTCATTACTAGTGCTACCTCTGCGGATATCTTCATACCCAGCGCTCTCTACTGACGCTGAAGACTCGTAACCATCGTCTTCAACTTCGAAAGATTCCCTAGAGCGAGGAACAAAGCTCTCCATTGTGATGCATCGTTCTCGATACGAGCTGGGAGAGAAATCGATAGAAGTAATGGGGATGTCCTCTCGAATACAAACAAGCAGTTCTAAAAATTCTTCCATGTTGGTGGAAGTTGGAAAGGCTAATAGGAAGTTCACACCACCGTGCATGAGTTCGACACTTAATTCATCTTTGATTACGATACTGGCGATATCCCGAATACAGAGTATCTCTGCCTGATTTTTCGAATGTATCCGAACTTCTGTTTCATCTGCTATTTCTACTTTAATCCATTTACTTAGATCAGCGTTCAAGTCGAATATTGGATCCTCCATATATTTGTACCCGAAACGCTTTTACCTGTATCTTCACGATTCCGGTATTACTGGTATTTGTAAAATTCTCAGGAGACATCCTTCAGCCTTATTAAAAGTGGTTAAATATTTAAAAAAAAACAGGAGCGATACAATGCGAATTCAGCGACTTCTCAGAATGTTGTTGCTTCTGATCACCTCACAGCTCGTCATCAGGCTCTTTTCTTTCAACGAGATATGCAAGTCAGCGTGGACTGGATCAACTTCGAGTCACCATATCTACCTCGCAAGATGAAATAGGGTTAATGGAGGATAACATTGGAGACATCTTGCAGGAGATCCAAGTTAAGAAGCAAAGAAATCACGAGGAGCTTTATGGAGAAATAAGAGCTCACCTCCTATTTTTTGAGAAATTTGTTTTGATGACTTCTATATATTGCTTGTAGTATTTTAAAATAATCGTAGTTAGTTGTTTTAAAAACTCAAACAAAACAGTTTAAAATGCATTGATTGTGAACGCTGATTATTTTCCTTCGTCTATTAGCAGTGGTTCTGATTGATCAACACTACTTTCGTTAGGGTACATATAGGAAGAACTTTCAGCATCGATTTTCGTTTTCGATGAAGAATCATATTTTATTTCTTTGGAAGCAAAAAGGGAAATTCCTAAGGCCCCGAACAAGAACCCGGCAATAAATAAAACAGTTTTTGTCGAGTCCATATATTGATACTCCTGGAAATACAACATGCCTCCCAATACGGCGACGAATTCATTTACAATTGCTTCAATGCTCACGATGAATATCGAAGGAAATTTCTTCAACCCGCTATTCAACCAGTACAACTGCAAGACCCAAAGAACGCATAGGATGAAGGTAAGTAACCAAACGAGATAAGAAGAAAATAAAGCTGCTGCTCCAAGTTTAGCCTCGTCGACAATAACAGTTATAGTGCTCTTCATGAACGTAACACATAATCCACCAAAACCTATTCAACGTTAATACAGCTTGAAAACCTTCAACTGAGGATTGATACTTACAGCCAGCTAAGGAAGCGAAAGTGAGTCCATATAACGTCCACGACCCAGCGTCTCTAGGCAATCTACCTGATTCTCTCACACGCTGGTGACGCTTTTGCATAACTTTATTTCCTACAAGCAGCCCAAGGATGATCAGCGATACGGAAACGATGAAAATGATGAAGAATAGATTCTTGAATAGCTCTTTTATTTCATCGACGGTCAAGGATTTATCTGAAACCGGAGCAGAGACGGTTGTAATACCTGAGAAAACATTATTGGTTCAAAAACTTCAAGATCGATGATCAACTTACAAACGGCAGCAACAATAATAATAATTGCAACAATGTCACGAGAATCGATTGGCTCTGCAAGAAGAAAATGAGCGAATAAAACATTGGCGACGATTACAATGGACATTAACGGACTGACTTGAGATTGAGTGGCAAACAAGAGAGCGGAGGATAGCATTACACCACTAAGAATATACAACAGTAAACCAATAATCCACCAGCGTTGTTTCCACACAGACTTTGTTTGATCCCCGGATGATTCATCTCTGTGGTTGTTTAAAGAGTACTTCTGAAGGTTAAGAGCTCCTGCCATTATAACTGCACCCAGCACATATAAAAGAACCCCCAACCACCATGACGTCATCAACACAAATAAAGTCAGTCGAGAATCTAATAAAAACGATTTTTGTTGTATGCATATTTAAAAAAATCTGGTCATATTTTGATTCCTTTCATTATTGGCATTGGTGCTGGATGGGGTACGGATACGAGGATACTATTGCAGACATTTTTGGCAGGTATGCGAGATCATTTTGGTGATACAGAGAGAGGAACATCAATGTATAAAGTATTTTTAAATATTTTAGTAGCTACTTCATGGAGCGCGTTTGCAGGCGACATAGCTGTCAAGTCGAGGGATGCAATTAAATTACATCAGGAGAAATTTCATGCGAATTCAGTGATTCCACATAATGTTCTTGCTTCTGATTACCTCACGGATTGCCATCAGGCTCTTTTCTTTCAACAAGATACTCTTGTTTCTTAAGGAATTAGCATTTGATGGCTTTTATCCACTACTAGTAGTGCTTTAAAAAATCGATTTTTTGTTGTGTTTAAAATTGTCTAGCATGGATTGATTGCTCATTCGTTTGATTTTTCATTTTCGAAATTTCAATTATTTAGAAAATGCAAGCATGATGATCATTCATTCAACTTATATACAATTTCACTGGTTTCGATATATGTTTTATTTAATACTAGGCAAAGGGTGCGCAAAGTCGCTAAACACCTGCAGCAGTATCATCCAGTGGCATGAAGCTACACTTCTTGGATACTTTGATTTTTAAATCCATCTATATATCAATTAATTAAAATCGAAAAGATAGAGGAGTTTGTTTGTCGATTCCATGTCCAACAGCTTTTGATTTTCAGACGCTACTTCATACGCGGATATGGCCTCTTCTTTAGTTTCAAAATATCCAATGTGTTTTCTCCGCTTGTCTAAGCACTTAACCTGAACCATCCATTTGTTTGTGCGCTGGTACCAACAAACGCCTACATGTGGGCTTTGCTTCTTTTGCGGCCTCTTGCTCCACTCTACAGTTGTTCTCGCCGTTTGCTTCAAATCTAGGCTTAAATGCTTGCGTATTGCTTTAGGCTTCAAGGTACTTTGATCAATCTTCGTTTTCGAGCCTAGGCTTTTTTGCTCGGATCTAGAAACATATTTTGAATTTGGCAACTCCAGAAAGTTACAGTTGCCTAAATTCATCGAAGAATAGATGGAATCCTTTCTTAGATACTTTTGAGCTTTTCTTGTTTCAGATTTTAAGGGTGAGTACCAGTCGAAGCGTTCAAAATCGATATCTTGATCGATTCCTGATTGCATGCCTCGTATATCAAGGGCATCAAGGGCTCCTCCATCCATTATAGGATCTTGTATATTCATGTCAGACTCCTTCTTGTTGTGTTTGAATTGTATGAATAGTTTGATGTCCGACCGTATCGGCGCAACGAAAGTGCTCAATGTTGTTGAGCAGGTGGATTTAATAATACACACAACTGTAAACTCCAATCAATCGTAAATGGATGTTCATTTCAATTTTATTCCGGTGCTCATGACGGATTGATCTGTTCAGCAGCATTGCAGCTTCTATGGTTTACGGTACTCACTACTAAACATGTGGGCACCTTGGTTGAAATTTTGCAGCTTCTATGGTTTACGGTACTCACTACTAAACATGTGGGCACCTTGGTTGAAATTTTGAAAAGGCCGATTTCCCGACAAAACCGCTGCTTTAATCTTTATCGTTTTCAATACCTGCCTTTATCTTTTGAAACGAATTATATTTTGAATCGAATATAATTCTTATTAGTTCATATTTCAAAATCCGAAATGATTCAAATTCTTGTTGATTCGAGATGGTCAAACTAGTACACCTCTAGGGTAGGCAGTGCATTGTAGCCATTGTTCAGAATTTGTTCTGCAAAACTTTTTGCTTCGCTACAGCGTTTGTGCACGGGTATAGTAGAGCTCTCATTGGTGTCGTTTCGATTCATGTTGACCATCCTAAATTAGAGTCTACTACGTCATGGGGACCTATTTCGCACTGAAGGTGACAAAAAAATTGAAACAGGTCGTTATTCAAATTTTCTAACGACATTCTTGAGATGACCACTCCACCCTCTTCCCCGATGCAAACTGAATTTGAATCCAAACAACCGCTTGTGACAGCAGAGCGCCTTGCATTACTCTCTCATCAGACCAGTGACAAGCTTCACATAGTGTGGGATGATATGGGCCTATCCGAGGACGAAAGAACAAGACAACTAGCGTCATTGGTGCATGCTGTCGAGAGCGTTTTTACTCAGAAAGTCGCCGACGAATTGGCGTTGAAAGAAGAGTATGTCAGTGCTTCTAAATCCATAAACTTGGAAATTGATGACTTGAGTGGAAGACTTAAAGTCGATCGTAAATTTTTTCCACACGGTGATGCCGGGAATCTCATGCTTAAACTGACTTGGTTACGAGATCATTTACAAGAGTTGGAAGAATTGAAAAATGAACGAATTTCAAAACTGCTTGAAATTCAAGAGCAAATGACTTCTATTTGGAACGAACTTGGGGAACGCCCGAACGTAAGTACCTTATCCCATTCCTCATTGAATTTATTGATTGAATGTTAACTAAATATTGTATTCCAGCCCGAACTCTTAATTCTTGAGAATTTCTTGAGCCTGGATGAGATTGAATACTATGAATCAAAACTGGTTCAGTTGGTTAAAGATAAATCCAGGAGAGTGGATGCAGTCCAGACAGTCATTCGTGATATTCTCCAGCTTTTTGAAGAGCTTGAATTCGAACCAGAAACCGATGTTGACAAATCTATTTTTGCTGGAGGTGCAAGTCTTGGAATCAATTTGAATACTGTATCACTATTAAGCGACAGAGCACGCACACTTACAAAAGAAAAACTTGCTAGAACTGAACTGCTTAAACATCTGGGAAGCCAGATTCAACCGCTGTGGGAGAAACTTCACGTGGAAGAAGATGAAAGAGAAAGATTTTTTGTAGTGAATACAGGACTAGGTCTTGAAATGATTGGTGGCTGCCAGCGTGAACTTGAAAGATTGATTGCTTTGAAGGATGAAAGGATGGGTGATTTAGTTTTAGAAGTGATTGAACGAGTGAAGGATTTATGCGACGAAATGTGTTACGGCGATACTGATAGACAAGTCCTCAAGTCGTTTCAATGCCAGGAAGTGGAACCATCCGACAAACTGCTGGAGGACTTAGAGAAAGAGGTGAAATTATTGACCAAACAAGCGGAATTGTTCCGACCCGTTCTGAAACTGATTGAAAAGTACGAAGCACTTTGTATTGAGCGCGATGAATACCATGAGAAGATTCAAGATAGCACCAGATTGCTCAGCAGAAAAGGAGGCTCGCAGATGCGTGATGAGGAACAACAGAGAAAACGAATTACAAACATGCCAAAAGTGGTGGATCGAATTTTTGCCGCTATCAAAGAATATGAAAGCTTGCATGGAGAATTTCTATTATCGGGCGTTCGATTCGTTGATGTATTGACAGAAAATGAAGCAGTACACACAGAGCGCATGGAAGACGAACGGAAAAAGAAATCGCAGCGGAAACATGGTAAGGAAGATGCGATGAAACCGAATAAAACCCCCGGTAAAAAGCCACAAGGACATCAAACGCCTTCTCGCAATCCTCTTGCAAATAAGAACGATTGAATCAAATTTAAAAGTTAAGTATATTAGAATTATCACTTGCGAATTGAGAAAAACGATTGCATCAACCAGTCATGCTTGAAATCAAGATTTGGCAGTGGAGCTAATTTGGGCTTCGGGGACTTTGTAGTACTATTAACAGCAAAAGCTTTTTTTTCTTCCACGACGCATTTATTGTTCATATTCATTTGTTTTCGAAGTCTATTATTTTCTGTCAATAGAATTTCGTTCTCAATTATCTTCTTTTGCTTCTCTCGTATAGCCGTTTTTTTTAACTGAGAGCTGGAAGCGCTTATACGTTCTATGATGCTTTCCATGTTTGCTCTTTGCCTGGCAAATTCCTTCGCTGGTTTGGTCTTCGTTGCGATCGAGGTAGAAATGTCATCGTTGAGAACATTGTAATCAATATCGTTCAAACTGCAAGCTAACTTTGTTCCACGGATATATCTGTCATATATTTTTAAAACACCGCTTGGTATTTCATCGGGAGTCTTTATTAACTCATGAATATCTTGAGACATCAATCTGATTTTCTGACCCCGATTCTTTAGAGCGGTGGCATGCCGGTTTACCGTGTTATTCAATGAGATAATAATATCTTTGTTTTCACCTAGCTTTTGTTTGAGGGCCTTAATAGAGTCGATGTTTTTTTGTCTTTCAGTTTCGTAGGCCTGCGATTGCTGTTGTAGCAATGATATCGTTGCCTCCTTAGGCCCTGCAATTTCTTTGTTTTGTGCCAATTGAAAATTAAGAACTTTACGTTCATTATTTGCTTTTTCCAATTCGATTTCCAATGAAATACATTGCAAAACTTTTCTTTCGAGTTTCTCAGCAATTTGAGTTTTATCGTGACATGCTGTTTTAGTGTCTAGCAAAATTTTCTCTTTCATATTCTCGTCTTTTCTCTGCATTTCAAGCAGAAATAGTTTCTGTTGGTTCAAAAGTTCTTCGTCCTTTATTTTTAATTGCCTTTTTAAATTGACAATGTTTAGAACCATGCGGTCCTTTTCTGTTTCATCATGCTGCGTTTTGGTAAGTGTCGCAATTCTTGCTTGCAATTTCGATATGGCAATATTCTGTTCATTTTCTAATTGTGTATTCAATGCTTCGTAATGGTTTTTAGTGTATTCGGAGTAACCCTTCCACTTTTGCACTTGCTCCTCCAAATTATCCTTTGCCAATTGTTCTGCAACGTTAGAATCATCAATCAATTCCTGTATCCTTTTTTCATATTGAAGTTTGTCTTCATCTTTCCTATATTGCATATCATCAAGTTGATGCTGCAGTTTGATATTATGGTCAGTCAGGGTTTTACACTTTTTTTCATACAGATTCTCGAGTTCAAGTAGATTTGGATCAATATTGGAGTTCACGAAATCATCAAGTTTCTCCTTTGATGAAACAAACTTACCATTGGAACCTTCATCAGGCTGAAAACTAGGCCTTTCTGCCAGCGCTTCCATCATATGATAGTACAAAAAATTCGAAGTATCGTAACGGATCTATTTAGTTGGAGGATGGCTGGTCATAGTCATAGTAGCGACTCATCAGATGATAGTGACGGGGAAGAAGCTGACACAAGGAGAAGAGTGAACGTGTCGACAGAAACTGTGAGAGATGCAATAGTTGAACTCAGGGGCCAGAAGGAAAATGAAGAGTACGCGGTATCGATACGAATTGAGGGATTAAAACCGAGAGCTCGAGCAAGAAAAGAATCCAAGAAAGCTAGCGAAAAGCACGAAGAGCTACTTGTTGAATATAGAAGAATTATTTGCGATATGTATGAGTCACAAGTAGCAAGTTCTGTGAAATTTGCCGAGCACGAATTGGAGAGGCAGGAATACATTGCAAAGAATTTGCATGATCGGCAGTTATATTTTGAATTTGGTGACAGCGGTGCCCACACGCTTGCCAAAGCACTGAAAAGAAACACAACTATAGAAGAAATGATCATTCCAAACAACGACATCGGATTTCTAGGCATGAAATCTCTATGTATCTTTTTCAATAAGAATCCATCACTTGTTGTTATTGATATACATAAAAACCCGATTGGAGTTGAAGGAGCTCAATATCTAGCTAATGTTATGAAGAAACGTCAAACTTTACGAAGATTGAATCTTCACGGTTGCGCTCTTGGCGCGGAGGGCGCTGTACTCATTGCACAGTCACTCTCCACTCATCCATCGTTGTTAACGCTTAATCTTCGGGATAACGATATTGGAGAAACGGGAGCAGTGGCAGTATCCAAAGACCTGATATCATGTAACAAGGTTCTGAAACATTTGGATTTGGCCACAAACAAAATCGGAGCCAATGCCGGAGCTTTAGCTCTTTCTGAAGCACTTTCGAAAAACACCAGTTTAGAAAAGATTGATATTAGTCACAATCAGATGGATATGGCATTGAGAAGACCAGCGAATCGTCAGCTACAGCTTTCATTCAAAGTGGATAGAGTAATTGGTATTTGGCCACATTTTGAAATCATATATTGAAGATGTTGTAAATAATAATTACCTATTTGATGCTTGATTTTTTGCTGCGAATGTTTTTCCTAGAAGAATTTCTCTGTCAAAGGAAGATTCTGCAAATTTCTTCCACTTTTCTTCTAACCAGTTGCATTTTATATTTGGCCACATTATGATATCATATATTGAAGATGCTGTAAATAATAATATATTGAAGATGCTGTAAATAATAATCTATTGAAGATATTGTAAATAATAATCTACCTATTTGATGCTTGATTTTGTGCTGCGAATGTTTTTCCTAGAAGCATTTCTCTGTCAAAGGAAGATTCTGCAAATTTCTTTCTATCCACTTTTCTTCTATCCAGTTGCATCTTAGCGACATCTTGGTGTGCTCCCACTTGGGACGCTAGTGCTTCAGAGCCTCCAAATCCCCAAAACTCGATGGCCATCGGACGAAATGAGGGGTCCTTTTGCCAACGTAGTCTACCGCTTTCATAGGTTAAATCAGAGGAACGAGCAAAACAGTTATCCAGATCTCTATCAAGCCAAAGACGAAGATTGCCTTCGTCACCTCCGAAACCGATTCCTTGGTGACCTGTTCTTCCGCGGCATTTCAAGTATTGAAAGTTCCCTGTTCCAGGAGTAGAACCGTCGGATCTTGCACGGAGTATTTGAAAAACTGGATAAAAGGAAAACAAAAACGAACTGGACTTGCCGAAAAACAAGCTGGATTCTTCCCATTCTATACTGGAAAAGGCACCAAACACGTTTGATTCGGAATCCTTAATGACCATAACAGTAGCACCGGCGTAACCGGTAACTGACTTGGCAAGCATGTCAAATGACATTCCATCTTTGCTAGACGAGAATAAGAGGTCAGGAGGATTTTTACATTTCGACTCGACGATAGCAAGAGCTATCATGTCAGGAATGTCCAGAGTCTCAGATGAAGCTACAGTTCGTGTAAGCTCCTCAGCACGAAGACCTTCTTGACTGGACAATCCAAGGATCATCTTTGAAACCATTCGTGCGCTAATTCCATCTTGAATTGTTGGAAGCATAGCAGAACACCACAAGTTAAACGACCCGAAACTAATTTGTACATTCTCGAGAGTTTCGTTTGAATACTCGATGGAGTCATCAACCAGTATTGGACTTGCTCCTTCTGCTATTTTGTGCTGTTTGATTGCAAAAAGTTTTAATCCATTCAACCATGCCGATGTCTTAAACTCAATTGGTCCGTATCGAACATGCCCCACAAATTCGAACATGCCTTTCAAATCGACCCCACCAGCGAACAACGTTCGCCTCATATCACTAGTAGATCCTCGGCTCAATAATGCAACGGTGTCCACAAAAACTTTTAATGGTACCTTCATTCCGACGGTGGTGCTGAACAGAGTAGCGACAAAAGATTCATCACACTCTGGGAGAGATAACTCCTCGGTGATGTCTTTTATGCTCCCATCACCGAATGATCCATAGAGTGCACATAGTCTCGAGTATTCTTCATCGTTAAGAAGGGGATGCTGTCTCACTTTAGCTGAAGGTGTCTTGCTACTCGAAACTCCCATCCCCGATTTTCGATACTGGTGGTACCGGTATTTAGTCACCTTTCAATTTGGATGGGTTTGAATCATGTATACACAGTTAGTATTTGAATTAGGAGAGTTTGAATAAGATTCAATGAAAAGCTTGACAAATATAAAATAAATTCTGAAATTAGTGGTATAACTTCTGATGCAATGGTGCATCATCTTTGAAAGACCTATTTCGAGAGTCTTAACACTTGAAACTTTATATATGGCTACATAATTATTGGCTGTCGAGGCAAATTGATTATTTGAATATCATGTTTTCAAAGATACCATTTGGAGACCCAGTGTATTTGCTTTGTATTAATTAAAAATAGCAAAGCACGAAGCATGAAGCATGAATGAAAACATCTTGCTGAAACTGTTAATAAACCTATTCAAAAGTGCACACATCCATAAAAAACAGGTTCAAAAATTGTTTTTACACACCTTTCAGAAATTCAATTGCTTCAGGTCCATGTCGTCCAAGGAAAATGAAACGTTCAAAGGAGTTAAAACAGGAATTAAGTCGTGGTTCCAAGTGTATGACGAGAGGAACAACCGGTTCTTCTACTATGATTCCAAGCATGATCAAGTGTCATGGGGGCTTCCTCTCAGGGATGGCGTGGCCTTGTCGAAGATCCCAGAAGGTTCGAAGATCGGCAGTGATGATTGGGAATGCTACGTGGATGTCGAAGCAGGGAAGTTGTTTTACAAGTCCGTCAAGTACAATAAAATCCAATGGGGAATGCCATTATTGTACAAAGGTTTTCTTGCTAACAACGAGTACTTCAAAAGACCGCGAGTGTCTATTGCAGAATCATCGAAGGTGAATGTTGGCGGTGGTCCTTCATTGAAACGCCAGGACTCTGTACACACCATCAGTGC
>Ga0105053_10008704_pt1 | contig 13105 bp, 17 predicted proteins | sample BON01_FD_78093 | JGI IMG/M metagenome (GOLD analysis project Ga0105053, IMG submission 78093) | Freshwater microbial communities from Lake Bonney liftoff mats and glacier meltwater in Antarctica - BON-01 | ecosystem: Environmental > Aquatic > Freshwater > Ice > Glacier meltwater | place: Lake...
AAAAAACAACAATTAGATTCTTTAATAGATTGCCTACTTCAATTCAAATTATAGTAAATTTGTAAAAAAAACGATAAAAATGACAACAAATACAGTAACAACTTCTTGGAAAAAAAACATGCAATTCGAATCAGATAACCCGAGTGGAAACACTTTAATAATGTTCGATGCTTCTGCTGATAACGGAGATGTAAAAGGTTTTGGCCCCAAAGCGTTAATGCTTTCTTCTTTGGCTGGTTGCTCTGGTTTAGATGTAGATTCTCTCTTAACAAAGATGCGCGCAGAAGTTGCTGATTTTAATATTGTTGTTACTGGAGAAATAACAGAAGAACACCCTAAGTTTTATCATAAAGTACATGTTGATTATCATTTTTATGGCACCGGTTTAAAAGAAGATAAAATTACAAAAGCCGTAAGTTTATCGGTAGATAGATATTGTGGTGTACTAGAAATGTTTAGACAGTTTGCAAAAATAACTACAGAAATACATTTGCATGAAAATGAATAAATAAAACTAAAAAGACACTGAAACAAGTTCAGTGTGAAAAAAACTGTTATGCGTTGGACCTTAAAAAAAACACCTGAAAAAGAAAAAATTAAGCAACTTGCAACTGAATTATCTATAGAAAAACCACTTGCAGAAGTTTTGTTGCAAAGAGGAATTTCTACGTTTACTGAAGCCAAAAAATATTTTCGCCCGTCACTAAAAGATTTGCACGATCCATTTTTGATGAAAGATATGGATATTGCTGTAAACAGAATTGAAACGGCCATTGCAAACAACGAAAACATTTTAATTTATGGCGATTATGATGTTGATGGAACCACGGCGGTTTCATTAGTTTCTTCTTATTTAAAAACATATTACCCAAATGTTGCAACCTATATTCCTGATAGATATGGTGAAGGTTACGGAATTTCATATCAAGGAATTGATTTTGCAAACGACAACGATTTCTCGCTAATTATTGCGTTAGATTGCGGCATAAAAGCACTCGATAAAGTTGTGTATACAACAGAAAAAAACATCGATTTTATTATTTGTGATCATCATAAACCTGGAGCAGAAATACCGAAAGCTATTGCTGTTTTAAATCCAAAAAGAGAAGATTGCAAGTATCCCTACGATGAATTGTGTGGTTGCGGAGTTGGTTTTAAATTGATACAAGCGTTGGCATCAAAAAGAGATGAAACGATTGAAGATTTAATTCCGTATTTAGATTTGGTTGCTACAGCAATTGGAGCAGATATTGTTCCGATGACTGGAGAAAACAGAACCTTGGCATATTTTGGTTTACAAGTAATAAATACAAACCCAAGAAACGGATTTAAAGCTATTATTCATCAGCAAAAAAAATCAACATTTACCATTACTGATGTAGTGTTTATTATTGCGCCAAGAATAAATGCTGCCGGAAGAATGAAACACGGAAATTATGCGGTAGAATTATTAACAGAAATGGATTTTGAAACTGCAGTTAAATTTGCATCAGCCATAGAAAAAAATAATTCAGACAGAAAAGAACTTGATAAAAAAATAACGCATGAAGGCTTACAACAAATTACAGAGAATAATGAGGGGCAAAATTTTACAACGGTTGTTTTTTGTAAAGATTGGCATAAAGGCGTTATTGGTATTGTGGCTTCTAGACTCATAGAAACCTACTACAGACCAACGTTGGTTTTTACAAAAGATGGCGATACACTAGCGGCTTCTGCGCGTTCTGTAAAAGGATTTGATGTCTATAATGCGCTAGAACAATGTGCTGAATTTATAGAACAATTTGGCGGACATAAATATGCTGACGGATTAACATTATTGCCAGAAAACTATCAGAATTTTAAAAATAAATTTGAAGAAGTGGTAAAGCAAACTATTTTACCTGAACAATTAATTCCTGAGATTGCTATTGATGCAGAAATTGAACTTTCTGAAATTACTCCAAAATTTTATAGAATTATCCAGCAAATGGCTCCGTTTGGCCCCCAAAACATGAAACCAGTTTTTAAAACTTCTGCAGTTAGAGATAACGGATTTGGAAAACAAGTTGGCGAAGAAAAAAGCCATTTAAAACTCAATTTAATTTACGGTTCAGATAACAAAACCTATAGTGCTATTGGTTTTGGATTGGGGGATAAATTACCGCTAATTAAAAATGATTTTGATATCGTATATGCCTTAGATGAAAATACATGGAATGGTTTTACAAGTATTCAGTTGCTATTGAAAGACATTAATTAAATTTTTCTTATTTTTTGGTAATTGCTAAAGAAATGAAAAAATTACCTACAATTTTTCTTGTTCTCGCTTATTCTGAAAATTCCTTAGAAATTTGTAGCTTGGTGTGTACTTTCAAAGTTAAGTGCTAACCCACGCAACAACTCATAACCGAGACCGTTGTAAACCATGCTGACTCACTCATCCTGAAAAAAAGAATACTAAATTAATGAACTCTCAAAAAAATCTTCAAGAGCTAGCGGATTTTATCCAAAAATGGAAAACTGACGGAAAAAATGCTGTTGAATTAAGCGAAAGTATTCCAATTTTAGAGATTCTACAATTAACGGAATTGGCGGAATTCCGAACGAAGAATGAGGAGGAATCTCATTAAATGAAACAAAAACTAAATTTTTTTAGATCTCTTATTTTACTAAAAAAACAAATAAACCATGTTATTACTGGGAAATATTCATGTCTTATTAAATTGTTAATTGAGATTTAATTTAACAGGAAATAATATTGAAAAGAAATAACTATTTTTTTCCTTCAACCACTACTACAATCTCACCTTTTGGTGGCTTATTGGTGTAATTTGCTAATACTTCAGTAGCAGTTCCTCTTATCGTTTCTTCAAATAGTTTGGTTAATTCTCTTGAAACAGAAATTTGCCTGTCAGCACCAAAATATTCTACAAAACTTCCTAATGTTTTAATTAATTTATGAGGAGATTCATAAAAAATCATCGTTCTCGTTTCTTCTGATAATAACAACAAACGTGTTTGTCTTCCTTTTTTTGCCGGTAAAAACCCTTCAAAAACAAACTTATCATTTGGCAAACCAGAATTAACCAAGGCTGGTACAAATGCTGTTGCTCCAGGTAAACAATCAACTTCAATATTGTTTTCCACACAAGCTCTTGTCAATAAAAAACCAGGATCAGAAATTGCAGGAGTTCCTGCATCAGAAATTAACGCACAGGTTTCTCCGTTTCTAATTCTATTTAAAACTCCTTCAATAGATTTATGTTCGTTGTGCATATGATGACTGTGCATTTGTGTACCAATCTCATAATGTTTTAATAATTTTCCGCTTGTTCTAGTGTATTCTGCTAAAATAAAATCGACTTCTTTTAGAACTCGAATGGCTCTAAAAGTCATGTCTTCTAAATGACCAATAGGTGTTGGAACTAAATATAATTTACTCATAATTTATTAAATGTTTTCGTAAGTTTCCACAGTAATATCCGCAATAATATCTCCTGTGTGTTTGATGCTTAAAGGTTCAAACAACAACACATGAACTTCTTCTTTTGCAATTGGCTTGTGTTCTATACCTTTTGGAACAATGTAAAATTCGCCTTCGTTTAGAGTGATTGTTTTATCTCTAAATTCAATAGCTAAAGAACCTTTTATCACCATAAAAAACTCATCTTCATGCTCGTGTGCATGCCAGATAAACTCGCCTTTTAATTTTGCTAACAAGATTTGTTGACTATTTAATTCTCCAACTTTTTTTGGCGACCAATGATCTGAAAACAAATTAAATTTTTCTTGGATATTTATAACACTCATAAGTACAAACTTACAAAGATTTAGTGGGAATAAATGAAGTATTAGAAAGATGATGTTATTCTACTGAAATGATTAAATTTGTAGCTTACTTGTTTTAATACAAACATCAATTTAGTCTAACCTTTTGAGATTCCTGCTTGCGCAGGAATGACAGGTTAAGAATATAAAAATAAAGAAAATGTATAGAAGTCATTCTTGTGGTGAATTAAGAGCATCGCACATCAATACAGAAGTAACCTTAGCTGGTTGGGTCCAAAAATCACGTGATAAAGGATTTATGATTTGGGTAGATTTACGTGATCGTTATGGAATTACACAATTAATTTTTGATGAAGACCGCACACCAAAAAAAATTATTGATCAAGCAAAAACATGAGGAAGAGAGTTTGTTGTTCAGGTTACAGGAACTGTAATTGAAAGAAGCTCAAAGAATCCTAAAATGAAAACAGGTACTATAGAAGTATTAGTTTCTAAACTAGAAATTTTAAATGAATCGAAACTACCCCCTTTTACAATTGAAGATGAAACTGATGGAGGAGAAGATATTAGAATGAAATATCGTTATTTAGATATCAGAAGAAATCCAGTAAAAGATAGTTTAATTTTTCGCCATAAAGTTTCGATGGAAGTTCGTAAATACTTGTCTAATCAAGAATTTATCGAAGTAGAAACTCCATATTTAATAAAATCTACTCCTGAAGGAGCACGTGATTTTGTGGTTCCTTCAAGAATGAATGAAGGTCAGTTTTATGCGTTACCGCAATCTCCACAAACATTCAAACAACTATTAATGGTTGGCGGAATGGATAAATATTTTCAGATTGTAAAATGTTTTAGAGACGAAGATTTACGTGCAGACAGACAACCAGAATTCACACAAATAGATTGTGAAATGGCATTTGTAGAGCAAGAAGATATTTTAACTGTTTTTGAAGGATTAACACGCCATTTATTAAAAGAAATTAACGGAGTAGAAATTGATAAATTTCCGAGAATGAACTATGATGATGCGATGCGTATCTATGGAAATGACAAACCAGACATTCGTTTTGGAATGGAATTTGGCGAGTTAAATGAAGTTGCACAACACAAAGATTTTGGTATTTTTAATAGTGCTGAATTGGTTGTTGGAATTGCAGTTCCTGAAGGAAATATATACACAAGAAAAGAGATTGATGCACTTATAGATTGGGTTCGTAGACCACAAGTTGGTGCTTTAGGAATGGTATATTGTAGAGTAAACGAAGATGGTTCTTTCAAATCTTCTGTTGATAAATTTTACGATCAAGAAGACTTGGCAAAATGGGCAGAAAAAACGGGCGCAAAAGCGGGCGATTTAATTTGTATTTTATCTGGTGTAACCAATAAAGTAAGAGCACAATTATCTGCTTTAAGAATGGAATTGGCAACACGTTTAGGATTGAGAGATCCAAAAGTATTTGCACCATTGTGGGTACTTGATTTTCCATTGTTAGAGTTAGATGAAGGAACAGGACATTATCATGCAATGCATCATCCGTTTACATCTCCAAAACCTGGGCAATTAGAATTATTAGACACAAATCCCGGAGTTGTAAAAGCAAATGCGTATGATTTAGTACTAAACGGAAATGAAATTGGTGGAGGTTCTATTAGAATTCATAATAAACAAATGCAAGCAACGATGTTGCGACATTTAGGTTTTTCTGAGGAAGAAGCGAAAGCACAATTTGGTTTCTTAATGGATGCCTTTGAATATGGAGCACCGCCCCACGGAGGTTTAGCTTTTGGACTGGATAGATTGGTTGCTATTTTAGGCGGACAAGAAACAATTCGTGATTTTATTGCGTTCCCAAAAAACAATTCTGGAAGAGATGTAATGATTGATGCACCAGCATTTATAAACGATAAACAATTAAAAGAATTGAGTATCAAACTAGATATTCAAGCACAATAAATCAAATCCCGCAATTGCGGGATTTTTAGCACTTTTAATCTATGAAAAACTTACTTATTATAGTTGCATTTTTTTTCTCAATGCACTCTTTCAGTCAAGAAATCATAGGGAAACAACTACTAGAAAAAGCCATAAATTTTCACGATCCAAACGGGAATTGGAACACTTTTAAAGGCACTTTATTTGTAACGATGGAAACGCCGAAAAGCCCAAAAAGAGAAAGTGAAATTAAGATTGATTTTGCAAATCAATTTTTTTCGGTAAAAGCAAAAATCGGCAAAAATGTAACAGAATATATTGTTGAAAAAGATAGCGTTCAAATACTTTTTAACGGAGAAAAAAATCCGTTAGAAGAAACAGTAAAGAAAAATAAATTGAGTACAGAACGTGCAAAAATGTATCAAAATTATTATACGTATTTGTATGGTTTGCCAATGAAATTAAAAGATAAAGGAACAATTATTCATGATAAAGTAGAACCAAAAACCTTTAAAGGAAAACAATATTTGGTGTTAAAAGCAACGTATAAAAAAGAAGTTGGTAAAGACACTTGGTATTTTTATTTTAATCCAAAAACGTTTGCAATGGAAGTGTATCAGTTTTTTCACGATGAATCTAAAAACGATGGAGAATACATTTTGCTAACCAAAGAAGAAACAATTAACGGAATAAAAATGCCAAAAAATAGAGCTTGGTTTATGAATAAAGATAACAAGTATTTAGGTACAGATATTTTAAGTACAAAAAATTAAGATGAAAACGTTCACAGAAAAAAGAGTAGCAATACTTAGCTTTATAATTGCAGGGTATTTTTTATTGATTTATTTACTCCATTTATTCGAAATAGATCTTGTGTTGATAGGAGTTTTTAGAGAATTATTAAGCATTCCTTTTTTATTAGCTCAAATTGTATTTTTGTTTTTAGGAACTCGATTTTTAATCAAAAAAAAGTTTCAAATTCTCACCTTATTAGGGGTTTTGTTATTGATAATTTCAAGTATTTTTACATTTGGTAGCTTTTTTTAAAAAACAATGTCAGCAACACTCAAAAAAATATTAACTAAAATTCATATTTGGAGATATAAACATATTTCTGAGCGTCAGTTTATTTATTTATTAAGTATTCTTGTTGGTTTTTTATCTGGTGTTGCTGCTGTTGTTTTAAAAAATATAACGCACTTTTTTCAGCATTTATTAGAAGGAAAATTAGTGCAATATTACCATCATGCTTTTTATTTTGTTTTTCCAATTATTGGGTTAGTTTTTGTCTATTTAATAATAAAATATGTATTAAGAAATAAAGTAAGTCACGGAATTCCTTCTACGTTGTACGCGATTTCTAAACGAAAAGGTATTATGAAACGCTATCAAATGATTGGGTCTATTTTAACAGCACCAATTACAATTGGTTTTGGGGGCTCTGTTGGTTTAGAAGGACCAACTGTAGCAACAGGGGCAGCAATTAGCTCTAATGTAGCACGTTTTTTTCATTTAAATCAATCGACAAGAACCCTATTGATTGGTGCAGCAGCAGCAGGAGCGCTGTCTTCAATTTTTAAAGCACCAATTGCTGCTATTGTTTTTGCCATTGAAGTGTTTAGTTTAGATCTTACAATTGCTTCGTTGTTGCCGTTATTATTAGCCTCTTTATCTGCGATTATTACTTCGTATTTCTTTTTCGGATCTGATGTTTTATTACCATTCAAAATAGAAGATGTTTTTACGATTAAAGACGTTCCTTTTTACATAGTTTTAGGAGTTGTAGCGGGTTTTACTTCTATTTATTTTACAGAAGTTTACGATCGAATTCAAAAGGTTTTTGACAAGTTCAAATCTCCAATAAAACGATTATTAATTGGAGGAGTAGGTTTGGGGATTTTAGTTTATTTCATTCCGCCTTTATATGGCGAAGGGTTTGACACGATTAATAGTTTGCTAGCCGGAAGCCCAGAAATATCATTGCAGAATAATTTTTTAAATTTAGATCTTACAAATGTTTGGGTTGTTATTGCTTTATTGGCAGGATTGGTTTTCTTTAAAATCATAGCAAGTTCATTAACTTTTGGTGCCGGTGGTGTTGGTGGTATTTTTGCTCCAACTTTATTTATGGGCAGTATTATGGGAAATTGTATTGCTAAAATTATTAACAACATTGGTTTATTTAACACCCCTATTTCTGAAAGTAATTTTACATTGGTTGGTATGGCTGGCTTAATGGCTGGAGTTTTACATGCCCCATTAACTGCAATATTTTTAAATGCAGAAGTAACAGGTGGTTATGAATTGTTTATTCCATTAATGATAACAGCTACCATTTCATATTCTATTACAAAATATGCTCACCCTCATTCTGTGTATGCAATGGAATTAGGCAGAAAAGGAGAGTTAATTACACACGATAAAGATCATGCCGTTTTAACATTGATGGATATGGATAAGGTTATAGAAAACAACTTTGTTAAAGTCTATCCTAATATGAATTTGGGGAATATTGTTCATGAAGCAGTTGTAAAATCCAATCGAAATATTTTCCCGGTTGTTGGTAAAAAACAAGGAGAATTATTAGGAGTTATTTTGTTAGATGATATTCGCTCTATTATGTTTGATCAATCTTTATATGATAAAGTTTTGGCGAAAGAAATCATGCAAGAACCACCAGCAATTATTCATGTAGAAGAGGATAAAATGACGACTATTATGAAAAAATTTCAACAAAGTGGTGCGTGGAATTTGTCAGTAATTAAAGACGGTAGATATTATGGTTTTATATCTAAATCAAAATTACTAACGGTATATAGAAATAAATTGATTGAAGTTACTTCTTAGTTAAAAACGTAATAACTAAATCAGGAAAATCTGAAAAAGCTCCATCAACATTTGCTTCTATTAACAGCGTTTGCATCATTTCTGAAAAACTAGAAAACTCACCCAAAGCATCTGCTCTAAATGTATATGTGTGCACTTTTAACCCCAACGCATGTGCATCAGAAACTAATGAAGTAAATGTAAATTTACCATTCACTTTTTTACGGACTATTTGTTTATACCATGGTCCAATTCCGTCTGCGTAGGTTGCAAAATGATTCAAACTTTTAACTTCTTCCGGAAATTCTATTAATTGAACTAAAAATAACTCTGATTTTAAATTTTTTCTAATTCGCTCTAGCTCTTTAGCATCAAAACATTGTAAAATACAGTTATCGTTTTTGGTTTTGTAACCATAATCTGCTAAAATAGCAAGAACAGTTTCTGTTATGTTTTTTCCTTCTTTTTGATGAAACGCTGGCTCTTTAATTTCTGGATAAATTCCAATATTTTTACCGGTACTTTTATTTAATCCTTGAATCAATTAAATTTCTTGCTGCAATGAATGTAGTTTGAAATTTCCTTTTCCTTTAGGAAAACGATTTGGATATATTTGTTTGCCTGTTTTAGGATTAAACCGTTCTGTGACTTCTAATTTCTGTAGCTCTTCGAACGTAAAATCGATGACATAATATCTCTTATCAATTCTTTTCCTTTTCGGATATTTTGTAGCTACATCAGTAACATCATCTAAATAAATATCATGAATTACAATTGGAATATTGTCTTTGCTCAGCACCAAATCTTGCTCAATAAAATCTGGATTCATAGCAAACGCCAACGATTTACTTTCTAGTGTGTGCTCAGGTAAATATCCAGAAGCCCCACGATGCGCAATTACAATTTTTTTATCCATTAGAGATACAGATTTAGTGCAACTTAAAAATAACAATAAAGTTAAAAATAAAGAAATAGATTTCATAGTCAATTAAATTATCATTTTAAGGTATAACTTTTTGTAATTTTGCAATCAACTTAAATGTTTTGTTTCTATGAAATTAGTGTTAAAAATAGTATTTATTATTTTTATTCTTTGGATGTGTATTGGCCTATTTTTACTAAAAACAGAACATCCTAAAGCAGAAATTGTAATGGGTTTAGGTGTTTTTTACTTGTCTTTTTTATTGATGCCTATTTTATTTACTACAGATATAAAGATGGTAAATACAAAAAATATCAACTGAATGACGAGAAGTTAAAAGAGTTGATGAAAAACAAAGATTCTTAACGTAAAAAAATGATTTCTTTATACCTTTGTTGCTTATGATAGATGCAAAAGAAGTAACTTCAGAAAAAACAGTTTTAATTGGTGTTATTACACAATTTCAAGACGAAACTAAATCTGAAGAATATTTAGATGAATTAGAGTTTTTAACTTTAACTGCAGGAGGAATTGTGGTAAAAAGATTTACGCAAAAGCTAGAAAAACCACATCCAAAAACATTTATTGGTGCCGGAAAACTTGAAGATGTAAAAGCGTATATAGAATCTCATAATATTGGTACCGCTATTTTTGATGACGAATTATCGCCAGCACAAATACGAAATATTGAAAAAGTATTGGATTGTAAAATCTTAGACAGAACCAATTTAATCTTATATATTTTTGCACAACGTGCACAAACAAGTTCAGCACAAACAAAGGTAGAATTAGCACAATGTCAGTATTTATTACCAAGATTAACACGACTTTGGACACACCTTGATAAACAAAAAGGGGGAATTGGTATGCGTGGACCTGGAGAAACAGAAATTGAAACGGATAGACGTATTATTCGTGATAAAATAATGCTAATAAAAAAGAAACTATTAACCATTGATAGACAAATGGCAGTGCAACGTAAGAACCGTGGAAAAATGGTTCGTGTTGCGTTGGTTGGTTATACTAATGTTGGGAAATCAACTTTAATGAATGTGATTAGTAAAAGCGATGTTTTTGCAGAAGATAAACTCTTTGCAACCTTAGATACAACAGTAAGAAAAGTAGTTGTAAAAAATATTCCTTTTTTAATGTCTGATACAGTTGGATTTATTAGAAAATTACCAATACAATTGGTAGAATCTTTTAAGTCTACACTAGATGAAGTTAGAGAAGCAGATTTATTATTGCATGTTGTAGATCTTTCTCACCCAAATTTCGAAGATCATATTGCTTCTGTAGACACTATTTTAGCTGAAATAAAAAGCGCAAACAAGCCAACAATTATGGTTTTTAATAAAATAGATGCGTATTCTCACGAAACGATTGATGAAGATGATTTGATAAATGAAAAAACCAAAGCACATTATACGCTAGAAGATTGGCAAAAAACGTGGATGAACGATATTGAAACTACTTCTGTATTTATGTCTGCAATCAATAAAGAAAACATCGAAGAGTTTAAAGAAAAAGTATACGAAGAGGTAAAGAGAATTCATGTAGCACGTTTTCCATATAACAACTTTCTGTATGATGAATATACAGAAGAATAGTAAAAAGCCAGCTAAAATTAGCTGGCTTTTTAAGTTTAATCATTTTTATTGATTTTTTTTGTATAAGGCAGTAACATTCTTGTAAAGTAACAATAAATTTATTTTTTATGGAAAATATATTTTAACCCTAGTCCAAATATTTCTTTAAACTGAATTTTACTTGAGGCATTATCATCAATTAAAGTATGAAAAAGAATATCAACAGTCATGTATTTATTTACATCAATAGAAAATTTTGCTTGGTAATCTAAATCAACATTTTGAGCTTTATTTAAATAATTAGAATACATTGCGATAATATTTTGCATGGTAATGTTATCTGTTATTTTAAAATTAAAATAGGCAGATAAACTAAAACCCAAAGCAAATTTTACGTTTTCTCCAGGATCAACACCATATTTCCCAGAAAACTCATCACTTACAAAGGTAAATCTAGAAGTTGCAGGGGCAATATTTATAGTAATATTATCAGATCTTTTCCATAACATTCCAGGTCCAAAAGATAAATATGCCGGCGAAAATAAATCAGAAATTGGTAGTATTGGCGTTTTTTTATAATCAAACCCTCTAGTATACTGTGTTTTAAAGTTTAAGAAAAATGAGAAAAACCAATATTTATTAGATCTTAAACCTAATAAAGAATTGTATTCAAAACGGTCACCAGTTTTACGAAGACCAGCATCTTTAAAATTACTTAAACCATAAACTGTAATAATCCTATTATCCCAGTTCCAATTTCCTTTTTTATAATTAAAATCATAATTAATAGCCATGTTTCCGGCAATTGTATTATCTCCTCCAGCTTTCCAATTGGTAAAAGTTGATTGATTTAACAAAAAAGTGAATTGCCCCATTATTTTCCATTTAGGAATACTGTCCTTTTTTTCTTGTGAAAAACCAAAAACAGAAATTAATAAAACACAAACGAAAAGAAACTTTTTCATTAGTTTTTAGTTGATTTTAAGCTGCAAAAGTAATAGGATTTAAAGAACAAAAAAAATTATTTAGAAGCTTTGTATAACGGAACTGTAGAACACGCTTCGCCAAACATAATTGTTTTTGCAAATGGCTGAATTTTTTGAATTAAAAGTGTATAAGCAGACGCAGGAATTGGTTTGTTAGAACATCCTTTTATAATTACAGGTTTATCTTTAAAAACAGCTGTATTTAATCGGTTAATTATGTCTTCAAAAATAACAGTTTCTAACACCTCTATAGTACCAACAACAATTTTTTTTGCAAAAGGAGATAATTTTGTAGTGATTAATAAATATGCCCAAGAAGGAATAATTGCATCAGATGAACAAGTTAAAGCTATATAATTATCTTGATATTGATTCCAATTATGTACATCAACAAAAGCTCTAAAATCTTTTTCTTTTAAAATAATTTCTTCAAACAACCAATCTTTAATATCAAATATAACACGGTTTCCTTTAGGATAAAAATCCTCAAGATCTAGTGTAACTATTTTGCTGTTTGCAACTCTATTAATTATTTCCTCAGCCATTTCTTTACGTTTTAAAGCTTCAAAGTACGCCTTTAACTCACATCCCTCAAAGCTCAACATTCATCACTATTTATAGCATTCCTAATTCTAACTTTGCTTCTTCGCTCATCATTTCTTTTGTCCAAGTTGGATCAAAAGTAATTTCTACTTCTGCACTGTTAATTTCCTTTAAAGAAGCTATTTTTTCTTCTACTTCTCTTGGTAAAGATTCTGCAACTGGGCAGTTTGGTGATGTTAATGTCATTAATATTTTGGCATCATTATCTTCATTTACAAAAACATCATAAATTAACCCAATTCGTAAATATCTACAGGTATTTCCGGATCGTAAATAGTTTTTATAACTCGTACTATTTTGTCTCCAATTTCTTCTAATTCTACGTCGTTCATTAGTCTTATATTTTATAATATATTAATATTATTTATTTTGTTTGTAACGCAATTGCGTACATTTTAATTTGTTTTATCATAGAAACCAACCCGTTAGCTCTTGTTGGACTTAAATGCTCTTTCAATCCTATTTGGTCAAT
>Ga0105053_10008705_pt1 | contig 13105 bp, 11 predicted proteins | sample BON01_FD_78093 | JGI IMG/M metagenome (GOLD analysis project Ga0105053, IMG submission 78093) | Freshwater microbial communities from Lake Bonney liftoff mats and glacier meltwater in Antarctica - BON-01 | ecosystem: Environmental > Aquatic > Freshwater > Ice > Glacier meltwater | place: Lake...
AATCGCCACTTCCTCGGCATTCAGTTCTTCTTTCTTCTCGAGTAGATCGTAATACACTTTTCCGCTGCAAAGAAGCACGCGCTCCACTTTTTTCGCATTGGCCGTTTCGTCATCAATCACTTCTTTGAAACCACCGGTTGAAAGGTCTTTTAGAGAAGAAACGCAACGTGGATGGCGCAACAGACTTTTTGGAGTAAAAACCACCAATGGCTTTCTGAACTCACGCTTCATTTGTCGTCTCAAAACGTGGAAGAAGTTGGCTGGCGTGGTGCAGTTGACCATTTGCATGTTATCATCAGCACAAAGCATGAGGAAACGCTCCATTCTTGCGCTGCTGTGCTCGGCTCCCATTCCTTCATATCCGTGAGGCAGGAACAGGGTAATACCGTTCATTCCTTTCCATTTTTCTTCTGCGGAAGAGATGAATTGATCAATGATGACTTGTGCACCATTGTTGAAATCACCGAACTGGGCTTCCCAAATGGTAAGCGCGTTTGGTGTGCCAAAAGCATAGCCGTAATCGAAACCCAGAACTGCATATTCTGAGAGCAACGAATTATAAATATTGAAATCTCCCTGACCTTCTCCTAAGTGGCGAAGCGGAACGTATTCTGCCCCAGAATCTTCCAAAACAAGTACGGCATGACGGTGAGAGAATGTTCCGCGCTCCACATCCTGACCAGAAATGCGAACCTCGTGACCTTCTTTTAGTAACGAACCGTAAGCCAAAAGTTCAGCCATTCCCCAATCGAGTCGATCTGATTCAAAGACCATGTTTTCGCGGTCTTTCAGAATCTTCTGCATTTTGCGGAAAACCTTGATTTCCTTCGGAATGGTAGTCAACACTTTTGAAATGCCTTTCAGCGTAGCCTCATCAACTCCGGTGTCTAACGAGCTTTCAAATTCTTCCTTTTTGGCAAAACGATATCCTTTCCAAGTGTCTTCTAGGAATTGCGTAACCGTTGCTTTCTCAATCTCTTTGGCCTCCAACAATCGCTCTTGTAGCATATCGCTGAATTCCTGTTCCATCGTACTCACGAGGTCAGCACCAACAACCCCCGAAGAGGTCAGTTTCTTAGCATAAATGCTCAGCGGATTTTCGTGCTTCGCAATGATGTCGTACAGGTTTGGTTGCGTAAAACGTGGCTCATCGCCTTCGTTGTGACCGTATTTTCTGTAGCAAAGCAAATCAACAAATACATCTCCTTTGAACGTCTGGCGGAATTTCATTGCCATACGCATGGTGTGCGAAACAGCTTCCACATCATCTCCATTCACATGAAACACAGGCGAAAGCGTCACTTTGGCCACATCTGTGCAATAAATGCTTGATCGGCCATCCGTGTAATTCGTTGTAAATCCTACCTGATTGTTGATGACAATATGAATGGTTCCACCCGTTTTATAGCCATCCAATTTGGCCATTTGTACAATCTCGTAAACAACACCTTGACCAGCAATGGCAGCATCGCCATGAATCAGAATCGGGCACAATTTACTATCGTCTCCTTTGAATTTGCGATCGATTTTGGCGCGTGAAATTCCTTCCACAACAGGGCCAACCGCCTCTAAATGCGATGGATTCGGACAAAGGTTCATCTTCACATCAATGCCGTTGTCGCAAGTCATGTAAGACGTGTAGCCCATGTGATATTTCACATCGCCTTCTATGTCGGCATCTTCGTAATCCTTCCCTTCAAATTCCGAGAAGATTTCTTTGTAAGTCTTGTTCAGAATATTGGCGAGCACGTTCAATCGGCCACGGTGCGCCATTCCAATCACAAATTCTTGAATTCCTAAAGAAGCTCCTTCCTCAACCACCATGTCCATGGCCGGAATGAGCGATTCGGCACCTTCCAGCGAGAAACGTTTCTGGCCAGTGAATTTCTTTCCGAGAAACTCTTCAAAAAGAACAGCTTGACTCAATTTTTTCAGAATCTGCGTTCTCTCTTCCAACGTAAAATCGGGTTGATTTCTGTTGATTTCAAGCATTTTCTGCATCCACTCAACCACTTCTGGCCTACGGATGTACATATATTCTACCCCAATGCTTTGGCAGTATGTAGCTTCGAGATGCTCAATGATTTGTCGCAATGGCGCTGCGCCAATGCCAATCATCGTTCCTGCTCGAAATGTTGTATCGAGATCTGCATCACTCAACTCAAAATTCTCCTTTGCCAAGGTTGGAGTGTATTTTCTCCTCTCCCGAACGGGGTTTGTTTTGGTGAAAAGATGGCCGCTCTTACGATAACTATCGATTAGATTGATGACATCAAATTCCTTTTTCACGTTGGCAGGAATGCCAAAAGTGTGGTCGTCTTCACTGTAGAGTTGTTCGGCAAAGTCGAAACCAGCGAAAAACTGCTGCCAATCTTCGGCAACGGAATTGGGGTCAGATTTATAGGATTGATAGAGATGTTCCACCGTGGAAACATCCATGTTTGAGAGATATGAGAACTTATCCATTATTGGGAGAACGGTCTCTATTTGTTGAGTTTCGGCAAAGATAGGATTATCGCTATGCGTTAAAGTCACGAATTGACTTAAAACACTTTTTTTGCACCGATGCAACTGCCCTGCGAAGGGGGGGTGGTTGGAGGGGGGTAGGGGGGTGGTACCACCCCCCCCCTGGGGTCAAAAACCTAATACAATTCGATTTTTTATTGAATTGTATTAGGTAAAAAGATGAGTGAATTCGATTTTTTATCAAACTAGTTCAATAGAAAACCGAACTAGTTCGGTAAAAAATCAAACCGTATTAGGTTTTGATTGAATGGAGGGGGTGGAAAATTGAATGAGTTCGGTTCGGAATCAAATGAGTTCGATAAAAAACCAAACTCGGTCGGTTTGGGATCAAATAGGTTTGATCAATTTGTGTTGGGCTAGGCTCGCTTGGGTGGCGGCTACGCGTTGCCGACATCGGAGTGTGCTGGAGAACCATTTTACAACATTGTTTTGATTTCTCAAAATATCTTTCCAATTTAACCCCCGAAACTGGAATTGGGAAAGCCGAAAACCAACAAAATCGTAGGCTCATTTAGAGACAACCTCTAGAAAACTGTAAACCATGAATTGTTCTTGTAGTGTGCGTTCCCTCGTATGGGGGCAAACTATGTTGCATTGTGCTCTCAAAAGTGCAATGCTTCAAAAACACCTAAGCCATGACGTTTGCAGAACGGAAACGGCAACTGGAATACTTGCTAGAAATGGTGCAGAAAGGCCGCTGCATTTCGGTGCAGCAGGTGGCCGAAAAATTTGATTGCAGCAGACGAACCGCCAACCGCATGTTTGAAGAACTGCGCGATGACGGCCACTACATCGTTTATTGCAAGCAGACAAAAAAATTCAGGATAAAATAGCAGAGTGCCATTTTTTGACACTCTGATGCTTTTAGTTTGTCGTGTCAAAAGTTTTCGCGAAACAAAAAAGACACGGGCGTACAAACTGCAGCATCCCGTAAAACGTGTGGCGGATATTTTACAAACTAAATTTTTATAAGATGAAAAGTTTAAAAAGTCCATTATTCCAAAAATTTGAGAATGATGAAATGAAAAATCTTCAACGAGTTGTTGGGGGACAGTGTGTTGCTACTTACGATAGTAACTGCAACGAAACAGATAGCGTGGAGGAAGCAACCGTTGGAGATGGGCCGAATGGCACAACGCCAGTTGGTGATTTCGAGCAGTGTTACGATGCCAGACAGAAATCTGGATCAAACAGGAGGTAAGCAGTTGTAATATTCAAAGTGTCAAGGCTGCGGAAAGACCGCAGCCTTGGTTTTTTAATTGATAATCATGAAACTAGTTATATCAGGTGTTCTGCTTTTATCAGGGTTTGTTTCAAAAGGCCAACAACACGATTATGTCCCTTTCTTCCACAAAATGCGTTCTGCATACGAACTTTATGGTCAGCAGCACTATTGTGAAACTGCAGAATTTTTAGGGACGATCTATTCAGATACCACAATTTCGTTTCCAGATGGCTATCTGCTGCTAGCCAAGTCCAAATATCTGTCCGGGGAGAAGGAAGAAAGTTTTAAATGGTTTCGCCTCAGCATTGAAAAACAGGGTTGCGATTTAAAAAGATATTCAACCCTAGAATCTGATAGTGCTTATGCAGAACAATTGGCAGAAGATTCATCGTGGCAGGAATTGATGACAGATTACCCTAGATTACACCAAAATCATGAGCAAACTCTGAATGTATCTTTAAGAGAAAGTATTGATTCGCTCACCCAAGAGGATCAAAGAATCAGAAAAAAAAGAAAAGAATTTGACAATCAGGAAGATTTTCGAAGATCTGTGGCTAGGGTTGATTCAACCAACTTTGTTGCGTTAAAAGAACTAATAAGAAACAATGGAGGTATGCCGGACCGATTCAAAATCGGCAATAATTACTTTAGGTTTCTCACAATGCTATTCCATTACATTCATCCCGACAATAAGCAAGAATGGGAGTATTATACAGATATGCTTTTTCGAAATTTCAAGGAAGAAGGGGGATTCCCAGATAATTACACGATAATGTTCTTTATGGATAAGAACTGGTATTACTCCAATATGCATGGGGGTGGATATCAACTTTATGGAACTTGGCATGACAGAGATACAAAAGCAATTTACCCAATCTGGGATATTGAGAATGTGGACAAAAGACGTTATGAAATAGGGGCCGAACCGCTTTGGCAATTCGCAAGGGACAATAATTACATTTTGCCAGAAAGCTACACTTACCGAGAATAGCTGCTGATATGATTCTTATCCTTTCACAAGAGCGCGAATTATCTACCGATAAAGTCATTGAATGGCTTGACTTTCAAAAGGTGCGGTATCTACGAGTTAACCGATTAGATGATGTCATTCTAAAGCGAATGGAATTGAGCAGAGACCAATCGGACTGTGAATTGCAGGTGAACGATAGACAAATAACATTGAAGGATGTAAGCTGTTTTTGGTATCGGAGAGGTTATCTGAATGTTGCATATTCAGCAGAGGAATTGCAATCTGAGAGTGACCTGTCTGCCAAACTGAACCGTTTCCTTGATGATGAACACCGTAAGGTGCTTGAGAATCTTTATTTCTTCCTGAAGGATATTAACCATTTTGGCAGCTTTTTAGACAACGACCTCAATAAGCTTCAGAATCTGAAAATGGCAGTTGCCGAAGGCCTTCGAATTCCAACTACAATTATCACGTCCTCAAAAGAAGAATTGAAAAATTTCTGTGCTAAGCATGATGCCGTTATAACCAAACCAATATTCGAGACCAGAATCATTGATTCAGACCACAAAAGGTATTACGGTTATACAAATGAGATAAATACGGAAATTCTAGAAGCACTTCCTGAAACTTTTACCGTTAGCTTGTTTCAAGAGAAAATCGAAAAACGGTTCGAAATACGTTCTTTTTATCTAGATGGAAAATTTTTCTCTACTGCCATTTTCTCTCAACTGGATCAACAAACCCAAGTTGATTTTCGAGTTTATAATGATGCGAAACCCAACCGAGTAGTGCCGTATCAGCTACCAACAAAACTTGAAGAAAATCTTCGGGCATTCATGCAAAAATGCGACTATAGAACGGGTTCAATAGATCTTATCGCTACGGAAAATGACTTCGTATTCCTTGAAGTCAACCCAATAGGGCAGTTCCAACAAGTTAGTCTACCCGGAAATTACCAACTACATAGAGAAATTGCAACCCAACTATGTAAGGCAAACCGTTCTAAGTTAAGTGAAACAGTTCGGACAGCTCCAGTTACAATTTGAACAAAATTATTGAATCATGGAAGATAGACCCTTTGAAGTCGAACAAAGAGAATTGCTGAAGTATCTTCCAGTGAATTGTAGGTTTTGGCGAGTAAGGGAAATTCCCACTTACAATACTGATAGAGATGTCAAGTTGAGCCAGAATAGCTCATCACTGCATCCTGTTTACGGCCACAGCAAGAACATATCACCACTTAAACTAAGTTGAAGATGGAATATCATGTGTTTGAATGCTGCCGCACCATTAATGGGTTTAACCGTTCGGTTATTTATGACCTTGGTAGAAAAGAATTCAATTTCGTACCCAATGCGCTTGCTAATTTCCTGCAAAATGATTGTCTAGTTTTAAATGAGCAAACAACTGCTCCAGAAACGAACGAGTATTTAGAATTCCTTCTTAGAAAGGAATATGTTTATGAAGCTGAGAGTGCTTATTTGCAGCAGGGGTTTTCCAAACTCAATCTTGAGTGGGATTGCCCTTCACATATCGAGAATACCATCATTAGCCTGAGAAAAGACAAGGAGCATTCAGAGTTACTTTCTTCAAGTATAGATTGTTTAAAGGGGCTGAACTGCTTTCATGTACAGTTACGAATGGTCGGAAGCTTCAATCAGGATAATATTGTGAGCCTGATAAAACAGTTCGAGTATTCGAGTGTAAACACCATTGAACTGCTTTTTGAATACAACGGATGCGATATGGAATTTCTGAAAACGCTTTGCGAAGATTTCCTGAGAATACAAACGGTTGTAGTTTATAATGCGCCCGAAAGAAAAGTTCGAAATTTTGGAACAGATAGTTTGGGGAACATTGTTTTAGTTCAAATTGGATTGGATGAATTGCTGCAAAGTGGCGTTCAGGATTATCAGTTTGCGGTCAACATGCCCATGTTCACCGAAGCCCAACAACATCACACTTATTTCAACCGTAAACTCTACATCGGCTCCAACGGAGAACTAAAGAATGCGCCCGAATGCGAAGAGAGCTTTGGCAACATCAACAATCTGAGCGATGCCACGCAACTAAAAGAGTTGGTAGCAACACCCGCGTTTCAACAATATTGGTTTGTTCGAAAAGATGAGTGCGATGTGTGTAAAGACTGCGAGTTCCGCTACATGTGTACCGATAACCGCCTACCGCACCAACGCACAGATGGTAGTTGGTATCATAAACAGGAATGCAACTACAACCCGTACATCAGCAAATGGAAAGGCGAGGAAGGCTATCGAACTTTGGCAGAAAGTGGGATTGTCAGCAATGCCGATGGTTTTAGCATTGATACAGAAAAGGTTGCCGCCCTTAACACCAGTCTTTGGGGAGAATGAAATTCCCCTTCTACCGCCAGCCCGACCGTATGGACTGCGGTGTCACCTGTTTGCGCATGGTGGCAAAATACCACGGGAGGAGCATTTCTATGCCAACCGAAAATTATTTTCAAGAAAAAAAGCAGAGTGCCATTTTTTGACACTCTGATATTTTTAGTTTGCTCCTGTCAAAAAAGTTTTCGCGAAACAAAATGGCACGGGCGTACAAACTGCTTTTTAAGGCAACTCCCTCCCCGAATAAAAATGCCGTATCACCACCTTTTGCAATTCGCGTTTTAGAATGAGATCGGTGAGTTGGCCAATCGCGTTTTCAACCCCTTCCTTTCCGAACAGAATTTGCTTCACTTTAACTTCGCTCAGATCTATTCTGTAAACCAGATTCCAGAACGTTTCGGTCTGGTTTTCGAGCATATATTCAATAACGGGTGCCAATTGGTCAGACAGTTCTATGTAAGCCGTTTCGCCTTGGCCAGAAAAAGAAACATCAAAACCCTGCAAACGAAAGTCCTTGTTGATTTGGGCTACAACTTCCTGAAGCAAGGATACACTTCGCTCGTAGCGATCAAAGTCTTGTTGAGAAAGGGGAAGGTTATCCATTTGCTATACCCAAACCTAACAGGTTTTGAAAACCTGTTAGGTTTCGTGCGGTTCGTTAAGATTCGCGGTGCATAAGGTTTTCCGAAAATGCCCGAAGGATTCCAATCCACTCTCCATCACCTTCTACCTTATCCAAACTTGAAATTCCCTTGTTGTAATAATCCCACATCTGTTCTTCGGCCAGTTTTCTAATTCCGAGTTTATCATAGATTTTCGTTACGGCCTTCACTTTTGCCACTTCAGAGTCGCTAGCAAGCCAATTTTTTAAGGAATCGGCATCTTGTCCTTTCGCCAATTCCATCGCTTTCAAGAGCAGAAAAGTCTTTTTGCTTGAGATGATGTCGCCACCTTTCTGCTTCCCAACTTTTTGGCTTTCGCCATACACATCAAGAATATCGTCCTGCAATTGAAACGCAATTCCTGCATTAAGACCGAAGTCGTAAAGCAGTTGTGCTTGTTCCTTATTTGCCCCTCCAATGGTTGCCCCAATTTTCAAACTTGAAGCTAGTAGTACAGCCGTTTTTAGGCCAATCATTTTCAGATAGCTGTCGATGGAAACGTTTTCTGCAGTCTCAAAATCCATGTCCATCTGCTGTCCTTCGCAGATTTCTAAAGCCGTTTTATTGAAGTCGGTAAGAATGTCTAGTAACACATCAATGCGTGTTTTCATCAACTCTTGATATGCCTTGATGAATGTGGCATCGCCAGAAAGGATTGCCACGTGATTGTTCCACTTTTCGTGCACGGTTTTCATGCCTCTCCGGAGTGGTGCTTTATCCATGATATCGTCATGCAAAAGCGTGAAATTGTGGAACAATTCGATTCCGATAGCGGGGTGGATTGCTTCTTCCACCGATTGATTAAATATCCTACAACCGATAAGAACCAACAATGGCCGCATTCGCTTTCCTCCATTAGATAGCGTGTAGCGTATTGGCTCGTACAGGAACTTGGGTTCGCTGGGCAATTCCAACGCTTCCAATGCCTTTTCAAACTGGTTTTGAAGGCCTTGAAGTTGCTCCATTTATCTAATCAGCGAAATGAACTGGCCTTGTTGAATCACCATTTCCAGACCTTTTTCAAGCGGGGTAACTTCGCGATTGAGCAGAATTTGCATTTTGCTTGTATCGGGTAATCTCCGCGTCATATCTCCCTCTTCCAAAGCTGGAAGATGGATTATGTTTGAATTTGAACCTGTGACTTTGATGATGATTTTGGCCAGTTCGAGCACAGAAAGCTCATTTCCGCCACCAATATTCACCACATCATTTACATAAAGGTCTTTTTTAAATGCCGCGTAGCAGGCATCAATATTATCTCGGATGTAGCAGAACGTCCGTGTCTGAGACCCATCGCCATAAATGGTGATGTCCTGATTTTGCAACGCCATGGATAGGAACCTTGAAATCACAAACTCTCTGCTTTGCTTTGGTCCATAGGTGTTGAAGAATCGGAAAATCGTGTACTCCAAACCGAATTCCCGATGGAACGATTTGAGGTAAGCCTCACCCACATTCTTCACAATGGCGTATGGTAATCGGGAATTGAGCGGAGTAGTTTCTTCGTTCTGAGGAAACTCAACAGGCTCACCATAAACTTCAGATGAACTCGAATAGAACACTCGTTTCACACCCGTGTTCTTGCTCAATTGCAAAAGGTTCTTTATGCCTGTGATGTCATTCAGAACCATCACAGGATTCTGCAATGTGCGCTTCACTCCAACCACGGCCGCATAGTGAAAAACGTAATCAAACGAGTAGGCATAAAAGACGCTCGAAATGTCCATGTAATCGTTCACATCGCACTTGATAAAACACAGATTGTCGTGTTCAGCCTCAGGAATTTTCTTTTGCGAACCAGTTTGCAGATTATCAACCACAACCACGTAGTTTTCGGGGTCGATAATCAACTTTTCGACCATACCGCTTCCTACAAATCCGGCACCTCCGGTAACGAGAATCTTGTTCTTAATATGTGCTGGAAAATTCATGCTATTTCAACAGTTTCATAAGGTATTCTCCGTAGCCGCTTTTCACCAACGGCTCGGCAATTTTTCTCAATTGATCGGCATTGATGAATTTCTGTCGGTAAGCAATCTCTTCGATGCAACCGATGGCCAATCCTTGTCGTTCCTCAATGGTCTGAACGTAGTGCCCGGCCTGCATTAGTGAAGCAAATGTTCCAGTATCCAACCAAGCAGTTCCTCTTCCCAAAAGACCAACTTTCAGCTTGCCTTCCTTCAGATAATACTTGTTGATATCTGTAATCTCGTATTCACCGCGTGCGCTTGGCTCTAGGTTTTTTGCCACTTCCACCACCGAATTGTCGTAGAAATACAATCCTGGAACAGCATAATTTGATTTCGGCTGAGTTGGTTTTTCCTCAATAGAAACCGCGTTGAAATCAGCATCAAATTCTACAACACCATAACGCTCTGGGTCGCTTACGTGATAGGCATAAACCACACCTCCTTCAGGGTCGTTGTTTGATTTGAGCAATTGCTCTAAACCGTGTCCGTAAAAAATATTATCGCCCAATACCAAAGCCACTTTATCGTTTCCAATAAACTCTTCGCCAAGCACAAATGCCTGGGCAAGTCCGTTTGGAATTTCCTGAACCTTGTAGTTGAACTTGCAGCCAATTTGCTCTCCAGTTCCGAACAATCGCTCAAAGTGTGGCAGATCGTGTGGTGTGCTGATGATGAGTATTTCGCGGATACCGGCTAGCATGAGAACACTGAGCGGGTAATAAATCATCGGTTTGTTGTAAACGGGCATCAGTTGCTTGCTTACAGCAAGGGTCAACGGATGAAGTCTGGTGCCGGATCCACCGGCTAAAATGATTCCTTTCATAAGGGTGAGTTTTTATCGCTCAATTCGATTTTTCTGTCTTTAGATTCGGAAGAATCCTCTTCTACATTTTTCTTGTATTTGTCTGTCATAGACCGCTCTAATGTAAGTAATAGAGATGGTAGCAGAATCAAATTTGAGAACATTGCCACTAACAGCGTGATTGAAATGAGCATTCCCAATGCTTTGGTTCCACCAAAGGTGCTCATGTTGAAAATAGAGAACCCAAAAAACAGCACAATGGATGTGTAAGCCATGCTCAATCCGACCTCATGCAGAGCCAAAATTACGCTACGTTTAATCTTCCAGTTGTTGGCCTCCAGCTCCTGTCTGTACTTGGCCAAAAAGTGAATGGTATCATCAACAGAAATACCAAAAGCAATGCTAAAAACGAGGATGGTGGATGGCTTGATGGTAATCTCCAAAAACCCCATGAGAGCACCTGTAATAATGAGTGGAATGATGTTCGGAATAAGGGATACCGCAACCATGCGCCACGATTGAAACATGAATGCCATTAGGATAGCTATAAGCACCACAGCCATACTCAAGCTTACAAACAGATTTTTAACCAGATAATCCGTTCCTCGGAGGTAAACAACAGATGTTCCGGTCATCAGTGTTTTGTACTTGTCTGGCGCAAAAATGCTGTCAACTCGTGGTCCAATCTCGGCTAGCAGTCGGTCCATTTCATCCGTTCCCACATCCTTCATCTGAAAACTTACTCGTGTTACCTGCTTGGCACTGTCGATAAAGCTGTTTAGCAATTCGTTTCCTTTACTTTCATCTCCATTATTGTTGGCGTACGAAAGGATAAAACCACGTTCGCTTCCGTTTGGGAGACTGTATTTGGATGGCATTCCACCGTAGTATGCCTGCTTGAGCGATTTGACCACCTCGGCCATGCTAACGGCACGCGAAAATTGCGGATAGGACGAAATGACTTCCTGCAACTCCTCAATTCGTTTGAGGGTGGCGGGTGATAGCGCCTTGTCTGGTTTCAGTGCGTCAATCTGAACTTCAAAAGGCATTACGCCATTAAAATTTTTCTCAAAAAAGGCGAGGTCGGCCAAAACCGGGCTATCTTCTGGAAAATCGTCTACAATATTTCCGTTTGATGTGATGAGGGTGATGCCGTAGATTCCTATTACAACCACGATTCCAAAAAACCAATAGACGCGCGTTCGATACGAAAGGACGATTTCTACAATTTTGGAAACGAAAACCTTGGAGTAATTGCGGTCTAGGTGCTTTACGTGACGAGCCTTTGGCTCACTTAAAAAACTGAAAACAATGGGCACCAACAGTATCGATAGAACGAATATGAACATGATGGAAGTGGCGGCCACCACTCCGAACTCGCGCATAATCGAACTTTCGACAACCGTGAATGTGGCAAAACCAGCGGCTGTGGTAGCGTTGGTCAGAAGCGTGGCTCGTCCAACCTTTCTAACTACGCGCTGAAGCCCTTTTATCTTGTTTCCGTGCGAACGGTATTCCGTATGGTATTTGTTAAGCAGGAAAATGCAGTTGGCCACACCAATAACAATAATCAGCGGAGGCACCAACCCCGTTAATATCGAAAGCTGAAACCCGAATAGAGAAACGAGTCCGATTGACCAAATGGCACCCACTACTACCACTAGCATGGCCACCATTACCACTTTAAACGACCTAAAAAACAAGAACATGATAAGAGCCGTAACCAGTATGGCGTATAGGATGAACAGAACCATCTCATCAGCCACCACTTTTGCCAGAATACTTCGGATATGAGGCATTCCCGAATACCGCAATTTTGAACCTAAACGCCCTTCGTATTTCTTGCCAGTGGCCATTATGCGGTCGGTGAGAGCCACTCGCTTCTTACTGTCTAAAACCTTCGCATTCATGGTAATGGCCATCACCGAAATGTGCGATTCTTCATCCCACATCAATTTGTCGTAAAATTTCAGTTTCACGATTTCATTTTTGATAGAGTCGAGTTCAGTCTGTGTTGCTGGTTTTTCTTGGCTCAACAGTTTGAAGTCAAAGCGTTTCAGACTATCATTCCTAACCAAATGATAACATCTGGCTGCCGAAACAACTTGTTCTACACCATCTAACTGGAGCATTTCCTCGCCCAAATCAAACCAAGCATCATACACATCCTTCCTAAAAAGATGCTCGTTCTCTATGCCGATAACTAGCACATCGCCATCCTCTCCAAACTTCTGTTTGAACGCCTTGTAATTAATTAGCGTGCTATCTGTGAGCGGCAGCAGCGCAGCAAAATCGTAACGGATTTTTACCGAAGTGGCCTTGTAGCCCATTAGCACGGTAATAAGACCGATTACCACCAAAATGGCAACTCGGTTTCTAAGAATGATGCGTGCAATGGTCTGCCACATAATTGGTGCTGAAAATCAGCAAATTGCTTTTTTTAAATGGGCTGCGAAGCTAAGAAAATCACGTAGTCAATCCAATCGCGGCAGGAGGCTCCTAGGAGGACAGAAACCGTTCATTCAGACTCGTCCGCAATTCGCCTGACGTTTTACCTAAAACAAAAAGCGCCCCGACATTGCTG
>Ga0105053_10008711_pt1 | contig 13096 bp, 12 predicted proteins | sample BON01_FD_78093 | JGI IMG/M metagenome (GOLD analysis project Ga0105053, IMG submission 78093) | Freshwater microbial communities from Lake Bonney liftoff mats and glacier meltwater in Antarctica - BON-01 | ecosystem: Environmental > Aquatic > Freshwater > Ice > Glacier meltwater | place: Lake...
ATACATATATATATATAAATATACATATATGTATATGTATATATCAAGTACATATGCGTATACGTATTTGGTGATGGGGATGGGGCAGGAGAGGGGCGGTATAATTTAAAGGCTCACACGAACATCACAAATACACGAGGACAGGCTGCACTATAGGCCCGCGACAAGATCTGCTCACACGCCGGCGCATGCCGAATGCAGTTCATACCCGGTGGACTGCTCCTCGCAACCCAAACTGCACTGTCACCACCGCACGCGTCCTCTGTCTGGTGTGTACGCGTTCACGAATGGAGCCCCCCTGTCCCAGTGCTGCAACGCTGTCGCCATGGTGGGTGGGAGGAGGCATTTTTGCTGGCCAGCGAGCTGTCTGCTCTTCAATGCATCGGAACATGAGTGCCGAGGGAGGCATTGGTTCAGAGGGAGTGCTGGATGGAGTTACCGGGGGTGGTCAGGACACAAATGGGGATATGGAATGGGAGAAAGAGCTGTTGGACACCTTTAATGAAATAGCGCCGATAGCAAACAGTTTGGGGCTGCACCTGTCATTTGATGCGGACAAGACTGCGCGCATTTCCTTTGCCTACAATCCTGAGCTGAATTCGGCGGCACGCTCCCCAAGACAGACTGGTGCTGTGCACGGAGGAATGTATGGTATTGTTGCTGACACTGCAGGTGAGGCGGGGGGTGGTGAGGGGTTGGGAGAAGTGATTGGGGGGAAGGGTGTAGATCGACAGAGAAATGAGAGATCAAGAGGAGTCAACAAAACAGCGAATATATGTGCCTGCTATGAACAAGGAAACCCGAGCACGTACGAGCCGTGATTGGAGCTGATACTGTTTGTGAGGTCTCCGCACTTTGTGTGTACGTGTGTTGACATGTTTGCTTGTGTGCATGTGTGTGTCTGTGTATGGGTGGTTGAGAGTGTAGGATGGTTTGCAAGTGCTCGCAGTCGGGGAGCAGGTGCGTGGCCGCTCACTACTAGCCTTACCCTTCACTTTCTTAAGGTGTTTTCCGTACATCTTTCGTTTGGCGTCCTTTTCTTGTATACACGTATGCATGTATGCACATATGCATGTACGTGTGTATACTTGTATGTATGCGTGCCTTGATGTATGTATGCATAGTTACGTGTATGCATGTTTGCATGTTTGCATGTTTGCATGCTGCATGCATGCATTTATATTTGATTGCATGTGTGTTTGTATGTCTGTGCGTATGCACATATGTTCAATTGTCTGCATGTATGTTAGCACCGATGTAGTATGGATGCACGCATGTCTGTATACGTGTTAGAATAAATCAATCCTTCTATCAATTAATCATCCTTCAATCAATATGTCTGTATTATTTTCTCTGTCTATGGATGTCTTTTCCTTTCCAATTTTAGACACACATAGACTTATGCATGGCATGCCTTTGTACATTTATCGAGCTGGCTACCTGCCTCAGTTTACTTGTATCTCTCGTTGTTTCTGATGTGGGTGTAAACAGACAGTAGAGGGCAAAGGCTTGGTGGCATACGCCAGAGTGTTACACTCTTCAGCTCGTCAAGATATCTGCCATGCCGAGATACAAGATGAGAATGGTGCAGTGGTCGGCCAAGCAACCCTCGTCTTTTCCGTTGCCTTGCCACCTAGACCCAGAGACAAAGTGGAAAAATAGGGACCAACACTGCGGGAGAATGGCTCGGATGCCCATCTGAGGTCCATTTTAGCCAGATCTCGTTTGTTCATGACAGGTGATATGCTGTATGTTAGAGATGAGTATTGTGCCGAGATGCGCCAATCAAATGCTTGCATTCCCAACGGCTGAACAAGAATGGCCAACGACATTGTTCCACGATTCAAGTTTGACCTGACCAATGTGTAGGAGTAGGCCTGCCGTTCTATGACTCGGAAATCTTATCCTCGGGGTGTACCATCTTTTTGGAGGACAGAAGCCCCTGAGTGTATGCGCTCTGAAAAGCAACAGCACACAAGCGGACTCTTTACTGTGTAATGTTGCAATTTGAAAGAAAAGAAAAGCTCAAGCTAGTGTTCTGAGAGAATCCTCTGGGGGAAAACTTTGCATGAGAAAATACAAACCAGCAAAGTTGTGAGGAAAACCTTGATTTCACATTGACAGCTCTGATCCCCGAAGAAGCGGGCATGTCCGTCGAAGCATCGATGGGAGTCTCGTAGTTGGTGCACGTGACGCGCACAGTTCTGCCGGCGTACTGGGGCAGCACCTCAAAGACCAGCTTGGTGTTGCAAATGGGGCATTCCACTTGCATTCGCATCGCCTTTGCGCCTAGAGCCGCCATCTCTCTCGAGCGTGCAGCGCAGCCCGCACGCCGCTCAGCCCCAAGGGACGCAACCTGCACAACGCACACGGTGGTGAGATAGGAGCTGCTGCCTTCTTTGCCCCGGGTGTTCTGCTTCCCTCCTTCCCTCACGCGGGATTCCTGGCTAGTTTGGCACGTATCCTCTGGTCCTGGCCGGCGCAGGGCGGGAAGGAAAGGAAACCAGCAAAGTTTGATCTCACAGCGGCCAAGACATTGACCCGCAAGGGGCTCTGTATCCTGGCGTGTGTTTTGCTTACCAAAAGGCTGTCCACCCAGTTGTACGCGACAAGCTCTCGAATCGTTCAGACACAAGTCACACAACAGCTGAATCTAGGCATCAAGTAAAGCGGGATTGCGAAAAAATGTCGCAGTGAAAGTTGGCGGCCTTTGGGGGGTCCGCTGACTCTTGCTGCACTGCCTAGCAGCAATCGTTTGCTGCCGAGATAGGGGGAGCGACAGGATTTGGGGAGCGCCAGGACGCTGCGCGTCGGTATTAGGCTCCGGGTGGGGGGTCCTGCCACCCTGTCATTGACGAGCGCATGGCCACGCGATGCGCACACAATCTACAATGCTGCCTACACTCTCTCCGCGCCTGTGAGTCACGGCGAGGTGAGGGCGCGGCTAGGAACAGGTGCCGATCCTTTTCCTTCCACCCGGATGTCTTGTTGTAGCCTAAAACTTGAACAATCGAGTCCCTTGTTTTGGAGATCGCCAATTAAAATAGAGGGGGGGCTCGTTCAACATGAGGGCAAGTGGATGGAAGGGTTCATTAGTGTCGAGACAGTAAAGCAACTCTATTCACTTTGTTGGTTTGCCAGCGTCTTGGCCTCCCTTTCATCTTTAATGCGTCTGTGTGACCTTGTCACATACTCAATTTTATTTTTGGACACGGACCACTCTGGAAAAGGCACGACCGTGACAAGAAATCATCACAAAAACTTTGAACTGAGAATGCCTAAGGGCAAGGCAAACCCCACGTCGGAGGAAGAGGTCGAGGATGAAAAGGAGGATGAGGAGAGGCAGTCTCACGAACTGGAGAAACAATGCAGGGGGGGCTAAAAATTGAGTGCCACGAATTGAGTGCCATTCAAATCATGCCGCACACTTCACTCCATGGTTACGCTGTCTACATCATGATCTCTGCAGCTGTTTTTGTTGCTCTTTGGGCGGCCTTCTAACAAAGCGAATCTAAATCAATTTTTCAGGAGAGAAAGGTACAAAAAGAAGAAGGGCCTTTTTAAAAGATTGCTAATTGAAATTATTGGGAGCGGGGAGAGTAGAGTTTTTATTCAAAACTGGCAGTGGGTGTCCCCAGGATACGATGGTTAATACACACTGGCAACCCCTGGGAATCCCATCCGCTATAATACCCCTCGGTCAGCTCCACCAATCTCCACCCTCGCCCATTCCAGAAGACATAGGAAGAGGTCCCAGTCACAGTCGACATGCTCGAACATAGAGACACGTATGAACAGGCCCAAGTCTGTAGTAAGGGTCGTCAGGGGAGTAGCGTAGACCGTCCATGTCAGCCGTCTTTTTGTTCGATCAAGTTCTGGCATGTATGGAATCCGGTACCTTAAAGTCTCAACTACGTCTCAGTGTCTTAGGGCGCAACTGGGCCGGCCAGGGACTGTGAGATTTATCCTGGACGGCCTTATATGGAAAAAAACAAACCAGCGCATCTAACACTCCTATTTGACGACTGCCTGGTGACTCAGCACCCTGAGGCGCAATTAACACAGCATCAACTAGAAGCGGAGGTGTAAACCACTCCTCGCAGTACCGCGAGGGCATCCCCGAAGAAAAAAATTCAAAAAAACCTGAGGGAGAGAGACCCGCGGCAGAGACGTCAAGGGCCCAAGTCCCTCCATGGCAAACCGTGTATTAGACTTGATTTTTAGACCGATTAACCCCTGATTCTGGCCGGGATGTTGACCTGGTCAAGTTGGCGGGGGGCACGCTTCAAGTGGCGGTGCGTGGCGCAAGGAAGGGAAGAGAGGATCGTTTTTTTTGTTGTAAATTGCTGGGGAAGGGAGTTATTTCAGGAAGTGGGGGGGTGCTTTTTTTCCTTTCTTTTTCGGCGGTGTTTAATCAGAGTCAGTGTCAAGAATGGGAGAGGGGAGGCGGGGGTGTCGCAAGGCAACCTGAGATGAGGGAGCAGAGGGGGTGCATAAGGGGCATTTCCACATCTCAGCTGGGATGGTATTGAGGGGGGGGAGGAGACAGTGCATATGCCAGCCAGCATTAAATATATCACGGAGGAGCATTGTTCCTTCGTCGAAGGTACTTTCACATACTTGGCACTGGGTATCTTCGGGGGAGGGGCTGCCAAGGGGATTGAGGAGGGGTGGCACAGGCAAGGAGGATGGGGCTTGGTGTTTAAGAAAGTGGGACTGAACTGAGTAGATGAGTTGTGTAGACGTAGTCGAAGTAGAGTGGGTCCATGCTTTGTCGTATTTGCGGATGGACTATGGGGGAGTAAATCCCAGGAGAATAGCTGTTTGTTCAAGTTGGGTGTGGCAGGACCAGGAGCAGAGGTCATACCTGTGAAAGGCGCGAGTAAGGCTGTGTGGCAGGTTGGGAGAGGGGGGATCAGTTGGGCCAGTGTAGGAGGGTTTGGAGTTCATTAACGGTATCTTGCGGTCCGCAAGGACCAGTTCCCCAAAAATGAAAAAAATTCAAAAAACCCAAGGGAGAGAAACCTGCGCCAGAGAGTTGTTCAAGTTTGAACGAATACAGGAAAAATATGTATGGGTGCGAAGGTAAAACAGTCTCCCGACTCCAAAACAGAGAAGGCGGAAGAGTCTCGTGAAACGGTCTGCCCGCACCAAGAAAGACGTAAGAGAAGTTTCCCGACCAGATAAACTGGTCGATTGTTGAGGCGCACGCGCCGTTAAACGACGGGCGAGCATGGGCTTATTCTAGGAATGTCTTGGCTGAACTCGCGTGACGAGAACTGCTAAGACAGACAGCTAGAAGGTCGGGAAAAAAAGATGCAAAGCATACAGAACCCACGAACAAGATCTACAATCATGCGCTCGGGCTCGACGTCATATTGACATTTGTAAGTACTATGTGCGTGAACTCGTACTGAATGGCTTCCTCAAACTCGTGCATTTGCACACGCACAAAATGGTGGCTGATGCCCTCACCATGAGCTTGCCGTCCCCGGCTTTCGTCGGGCACCGCCAGATAATGACTAGTCATGCTTCCTTCACTGCTCGACTACTACGTTGCGATGGTGGCTAATGTATACTAGCACTGCGTTTTTTTCCTCATGATAATTTTCTCAGTGCTTAATTGATTTTTTCATGTGTACACATCGGTAATTTTTTTGTCGGTTTGCCCATTATTTGTCATCTAAAAATCCCACTATTGTACATGATGGAGAGCGATAAAGCACCTACGAACAAGATCTGCAACCGTGCGCCACTGGCATGACATTAGTCCAAGCACCTACGAACGAGATCTTGTCACGAATGAGAAAGTCAGTCACGGTTTTAAAGTTCAGATCCTGACCGAACATTTGAGAAGTCTTTTTTTCCCCTCGCATATCCTTTGACCGCTAGGGCTGAGGTAAGGCTGTCGAGTTTAGAGCATTACAAGTTACATGTGTACTTGTGTCTCTGGCTTGCCTCATCTCTTCTGACGTGTTCATTCATGCTAACCATTCACAAAACCCACTCATACATGATTGAACCAAAATGATTCATTGCGATGAGACAAATGAATAGAAAGACTTCTAAAGACGTGTCAAGTTGGATACGTGAAAATGTCCAGACATGTTAAAGGCTAATTTTTCCTGGTACCTGAATGCGCGCATGCCGACTGCCGAAGTCGAAAGTTAAAGTCATGCGACAATGATGAACTTCTTCCCTCCAAGACAGCAAAACCTCCCTCCAGCGCCAGCCGAACGAAGATCAATGAAAGGGGGGCTAGTTCTTTTCCCTGGCAGCCTCTTTGTCGCGCGTGCACTCACGTCATCTGTATTGTACGTTCACTATGTGCCCAATTTCGCAGTGGGTTCCAGATTTTCCATGCATTTGTGTCTATTCATCATGTCGTAATTACTTTATTTGTCGTAAAAAAATTCTCCCCGACCTCTTTGCCACTCGTTCACTACTGGCAAAACGGGCACAGAAGTCTTAAAGAACATGGACCAAAATATGTTTGATTTAACATTCACCAGGAGCCAGATTTTTGAAAAGGATAAGTTCTCATCACAAATCCATCTTCAGTCAAGACTGAGATCGCAGTAGTTCAAGGGATTGTCGCACTGAAGAGCATTCCGAATCCCAGTCACTCCAATCGTCATCTTCATCGCTGGGCACTCTCGTCGGGACTGTGTCAAGTGAATGTGGGAAGCTTGGCACAAACGGATCAAATGACGAGTACATGTAATATGCATGTGCTGGAGAGGCAGTAGACAGATTAATAGAACAATTTGCTGGTAGACGAGCCGCTGCAGCTGTTGATTCTGCAAGCTGATCCCGGTGTGCGGCAGTACGAGTAGCAGCTATGTGGGCGATACTACACTCGTCTTCTCCTCCTACCCGGTGCTGACGACGTGCCCCTGCTTCGTCTCTTGCGTACACACATTTGCTGGCAACATTCCCGGATGACTGGTCGGCAGAGCACCTCCACACGCACAAGGCCTTCCGCAGCATAAAAATTTCGGCGAATGCAGCAAGCTTATTCGCACGTGCCACGCCAATTGAACACCAATCCGGATCCTCGCACGTGCCTGACAGGTCCCGTACATCGCCACGCAAATCAGCAAAGCAGAGCTTCTCTACATCGAAAACCTGTAGAGTGCAAGCAAATGACACCTTTCGAACTGAGCCTGTGCTGCTGCCGCTTTGCATTGCCATTTCTGTGTGGCTGGATGCATCCTCAAACGGTGGGTTATGCAACAATACGGGCGACGGTGTCGCCCGCTCTGATGCATTCATGTGCCCCCACCCTTCTTCATCTTGACCATGCCGCGGTATGCTATCGGCAATTGCAAGTGCATCACGCTCCATAACAGGGACTAAGCACAAGGCATATTGGGCTGCGATAGTGGCGGTGGTGGGGGTAGAGTTCAGACGTGCATCCTCTTCAAGCATTTAACCCAACCGCGCCGTGGCTCGAAGAGCTCCTGCGGCGCGAAGAACAAATAAACTGGCAGCCGTCCTTGGAGGTTGCTTGAAAAAATGGTATTGCTGAACACAACGATTTGTTTGAGCCAGCAGCAGCAATTGGGGTTTCTTTCTCGCCGTATCAGCACCTGGTCACAAGCGAGACAAACACGGTGAGGAAGAGAGCAAAAGAGGGGCAAGAAGAAGAGGAAGCAGAATCAAAAAAAGCAGGGAAAGTACACACATACTGGAGCAAGAGAGAGCCAAAGACAGAGCACAAGAGACAGAGAGGCTGCCAGACAAAGAGAGTCAGTTCCCCCTGCATTAAGCTTCGTTCAATTGATGAAGAGGGGGGGGTTGTTATGAAAGAAGGGGCAGACGGGTGGAAGGAAAAGGATCGGCACCTGTTCCTAGCCGCGCCCTCACCTCGCCGTGACTCACAGGCGCGGAGAGAGTGTAGGCAGCATTGTAGATTGTGTGCGCATCGCGTGGCCATGAGCTCGTCAATGAAAGGGTGGTAGGAGACCCCACCCGGAGCCTTGATACCGACACGCAGCGGCCTGGCGCTCCCACAATCCTGTCGCTCCCCTAGTCTCAGCAGCAAACGTTTGCTGCTAGTCAGTGCAGCTTGAGTCAGCCAGTGGTCCCAGGTCACCAACTCTCACTGCGACATTCTTATGCACTCCCGCTTTACTTGATTGCGCGACGCCTCGAGAGTTGGTCTGGAAACTGAGGACTAGTAGTGAGTGGACTACCTCGTGGCAAGCAAACCCAGCGCCAGAATACAGAGCCCCTTGCGGGTCAATGTCTTGGCCGCTGTGAGATCCAACTTTGCTGATCGTCTTTCCTTTCCGCCCTGCGCTTGCCAGGACTAGAGGATACGCGCGCCAAACTAGCCATGAATCCCGCGTGAGTGAAGGAGGGAGGCAGAACAGCCGGGCAGAGCAGGCAGCAGCTCGTATCACCCCACCGTGCGTGCTGTGCAGTTTTCGACCCTTGGGGCTGAGCGGCGTGCGGGCTGCGCTGTGCACTCAGTGCGGGCTGCGCTGCGCGCTCGAGAGAGATGGCGGCTCTAGGCGCAAAGGCGATGCGAATGCAAGTGGAATGCCCGATTTGCAACACCAAGCTGGTCTTTGAGGTGCTGCCCCAGTACGCCGGGAGAACTGTGCGCGTCACGTGCACCAACTGCGAGACTCCCATCGATGCTTCGACGGACATGCCCGCCTCTTCTGCCCACCAAATGCAGCACTTCGAGCAGGAGACCCGACTGCAGCTGGCAAATGGTCTGGCCAGCAGAATGCATGGTCAGGCTCCGCAAAACAGTGGACCAGGTGTCGAGATTAACAAACCGATTCAGCAGAACCCAAATATGCAGCAACACAATGTACAGCAACAAATCCAGCAGCAGCAGCATCAACTGCAGAAGACATCACAACAGCAGAAGCAAGACAATGGTGCGGGGAAGAACTCCACGGAAACGCTGCAGTACGAGGTGCAGTGCCCGCATCCAGAGGTATGCATTCGCACGATTTTCAAAATGATTCTTATTCTCAGACTCACCTTTCTCTCCTCAATGCTGAATCAATCACATAATAATCCAACCATCTTCACAGCATTCACCACCCTTTATTACTTGGTACTTGCTGATCTCTTCTCCCCTCTTGTATTCTTTTCCCTCCTATCGACAATGTGTAGTGCGCGCAAAAAATCATAGGACAAATCGAGCGAAAGAATCTTGGCATCTTGCGTATTCAATGCCCACGGTACCGTCTATTTTTTTGTATGTATCAAAGTAAGTTCTCATTACATTGAATTCCTTAATGTGTTCAAGTTACATGTCTCCAAAATGGAAGCCCTATCTGCTCAAACCCCGTGAGCACCAAAAAGAGGAGGAAAAAGAAAAGATACTTGTTCTGCCTTTTCTTCAGTGAACGTGGTGCGAGACATGAAAAGCTGACACTACACTTGCACTGAGACCACAGGTGCGCTTCGAAAATCGATTGTACTCTACAACATCCAGGTATGGCAGAACACAGTCGAACTCCTACCTCTCAGATTCCTTCGGGGCCAGGACACTCCCAACAAGCGCAGCGCACAGCGCCTGCGCCGCTGCCACCCTTGAATCCACTACCTAAGCCCATGTCGGCATTGAGATACCTTGCAATGATGATGCGCAAGGAGGTTTCTGGCCTGAATGGCGATGAAGAAGTCATTTCGAGTGATGATGACATGTCTCTTGACGACACTAATCTGCCCCAAAAGGAAGTGAAAAGTGAGGAGCAGAAAGAACCTTCGCAAAACACTGCCGACCCGGGGAGTGCACATGAGATGGCAAGGAACAGTAGTAAGACAGGTGAAGAGCAGATATGTCAGGTAGAGACTTGCAAAGAAGAAGAGACTGGAAAGGCAGGGCTGGCAAATGGCGATGCTGTCAACGCGGAAGAGAAAGCGAAAATCGAGGAGAAAGAGGGTATGGACATCAAAATTGAATGCAGCGATGCAAGCCAAACGATTGAGAGCGTAAACAACACCATGCAGATCGATGGTGCTACAACGTCTGTGAAGAAAGAAGAGGACAAGCCAGTGGAGCCAGGTGGTGTGCAGGTCCAAAAAGAAATGGTGCTGGAGGCGGCAGAGACGAACACTGATGGTATAGAGACTGAAAAGAAAACGATGCACGAAGCTGCGGCAGCCAAGCAAGAAAATGAAAGCTGCGGGGAAGAGAAAGCAAAAGAGGAAGAAACAGAGAAAAAAGGGATCGAGGAAAACATTGCGAAGACGAAACTTGGAAAGATGGACAAGATCGATGGCTTGACACACGAGCTGGTGGGTGACATTCTTATGTGCTGGAGTATGTTGCGGCGGCTGGCGAGCCATCTGATGCTGCCAGATTTAGCTCTTGACTCGTTTGTGGCAGCCATTTGTAGTGAGCCTGGCTCCCACAAGAAAAATAGCACGCGTGGCTCTGACGGCAACGAGTGCGAGACCGAGAGTGACGAAGAATCGGGAGATGAAGTAGGTGGAAACGTAAATGACGACGGCTGTGCTCCTGTGCGCTCAACATATCAGGATGATGTGTACATATCGCTCCTGTACGAGTTGTGTAGCGAGCTACGGCGCAGGGAAACGCTGGTGCCAAGCTCAGGTGCGCTCAACGTGCACACGTGGCCGGAGGCGCTGCGCACCTACTTGTATTGGATGGCGCACCATGTTTATCTGGTGTCAGTCGGCTGTGACCGCGACACGCAGAATGAGCGTCCAGACACACAGGATGGCACGGACGAAGGAAAGCGGAGGCTGACTGAGATGGAAGAGGAGATGCAGAATAAGAGCAATGAGCTGCTGCGCGTGACAGAACAGCTCAAAGTGAGTGACTACTCGTCTCTCTCACTCGCGGACCGCATCTTAGTTCTCAGTACCTTGTGCAATCAGCTGCTGCACACAGCTAAATTTCACCAGCAGGTTGATCAGGAAGAAATGCGTGCGATCCAGGTGAAATATAGCCTGCACGAGATCATGACAGCCATTGGAGAGGAGGACTCTTTCTCCAGTACACCTCTTCGCGTCACAGTTCCGGCGCTTCCCGAGCCTTCCCCAATTCCTGAAGACGCGGACGAGGAGACACGCCAGACACTCAGGGCTGAGCGTGAGAAACTTGAGGTTGATCGTGAAAACCGCAACAATGCTCTACGGAACGACGATGCTGCAAAAAGGGCTGCTCACGTCAAGCGCATTGTGCGCCCTGTCAAGGCACTGCTGCATGGTGATGGCACCAAACTGCAGAGCGGTGTCGACCTGAAGGGCACAGAAGTCTTAGTCAATGGGCTGGCCAACGGCCACGAGCTGCCAGCAGGAGTGCGCAGGTGCAAAGGCGTCATCTTTCGCACGCTTATGCCTGGATGGCATGAGGTGCGCAGGACAGACTGGCCTGGAGCACATCCCAGTGCATATAGTGCTACCAGTGCCAAGCCCATAGGCGCAGGTGGTGCAGGAGGTGCCGTTGGCACGGGGGGGGGGGAAGACAAGGTGATGGATGCAGCCGCCTTGCTCGATTCTGCCTTTGTGTGCGACGAGGAGCTGCGCAAACTTCATCAGGTCATGATCAAGACAGCTAAGCTTGAGCTTTTGGCCGAAGCTGATAGGCGCTGTACTGTACTGACGTGTCGTGAGGAGCCTTTGGGCTACGACCGCCATGACCGTGCAGTAATGCGGTGGAATGGATACCTCAACGAGGTCTTTGTTCTGGATCAGCAGCACCGCTGGGGCGTGTATCGCGGCGAGGCCTTGGAACGCTACACAGTAGCGCTCGAGGGTTCGCAGAAACGGCCAAAGACTGGTAAAGATAGCTCCATCATCATCAGCGAAGGCCGTATCCTCGAGTCGCTCCGAAAAGTCAAGGAATTCATTGCTGCGCTCAAGAAGGTAGGTGGCGATGTTGAAGCAGTGGCTGACATGATGAAGCCACGCGAGACTCAAGTGCTCTCGCTGGATGCGCGCAGGGTACGCAACGGCGAGTTGAATGCCTCGCCACATCTACAGGAGCAGCCAGGTGAAATCATCTGCGCCTGCACGGGCGAGACCTACAGCCCCAAAACACATGTGCACTGTCCGATCACCTTTGTCACGATCGACAAGCAGCACTACAACAGCCAGAAAGCAGGAAAGGCTAAGGGACGTGGCACTAAAGGTACCAACGCTTTTCCCGCGGCCAAGACCTGGAAAGCGCACTTGGCTGACTTTCGCACCATGTTGACAGAGGACACGAACAAGTACCTCAAGTTTCGCTCACATATAGAAAAGCTCGCACTGCCAGAATTTGCACCACCCAGGGCTGCGGGGGGCAAGGACAAGGGACAGGTATCGGTTGGGGAGGAAGGAGCAGACAGTGGTGATACAGCATTGACCAAGGGCTGCAACGACGTGATCAGCATATCAGATTTTGAATCGGTCGTCACAGCGCTGGAGCTGGCACCCACAAGCGAGCATTTGATGACTTGGCGTGCCCTGCCGGGTCCCTCTGTCAATCCAGGGCTGATCCATTACTTGGAAATGTTCAATTTGCTCGAGGCAATCAAATCAAATGATCCAATGGCGTTGCCACCAGGCTTGGCACCCGTTAAGAGGGCACTCATGGATATGGAGGCAGCAATCCCCGATCCGGCCATGCCCTTTTGGGGTGACGAGCGCCGTGAACAGTGGGTGTATATGGTCAAGTATGCCTCAAGTGTTGACGAACTCTTAGTATCTGTCTTGTATTTGGAGGCGTGCATCGAAAGATCGTGGATGAGAGTGCGATCGCGGCCCATATCGAAAAGACTCAGGTTGAAATTTGTATTGCAGCCTCGGCCGCTGCCTGACAACGATGATTCCATGATGACAGATGCAATTGAGGCGCTTGTAGCCGAGGACGACGTCGAGGTCGAGGAAAAGGGAGAGGAGGGGGGGGGGGGGGGGGGGGGAAAAGAGGGAGAAGAGGGGGAAAGCAGGGGAAAAGGGGGAGGGGAAAAGGGGGGGGGGGAGGAGAAGGGAGAGGAGGGGGGGGGGGGGGGGGGGGAAGGGACGATTGACGTAGAAGTGGTAGACAAGCAGTCGCCAATTTGCTTCAGATCAACACCAGTGTCTACACATGGTGGTTCCGCAGATACTGTGTTTA
>Ga0105053_10008712_pt1 | contig 13096 bp, 14 predicted proteins | sample BON01_FD_78093 | JGI IMG/M metagenome (GOLD analysis project Ga0105053, IMG submission 78093) | Freshwater microbial communities from Lake Bonney liftoff mats and glacier meltwater in Antarctica - BON-01 | ecosystem: Environmental > Aquatic > Freshwater > Ice > Glacier meltwater | place: Lake...
GCCCCAGACCAGCGCCGCCGCCACCACCGCTCAGCCCTGGCCAGCTACCCTGCCCGAGCAGGTCCGCGCCATCGCGCAGCTGCTGGCAGCCAGCCCCACCCCGCTGCCCCTGCCCACCATCGAAGCCGCGTTCAAAGGCAAAGGCCCGTGGAAGAAAAGCCTGCCCCGCCTGCTCGACACGCTCGAAGCCCTGGGCCGCGCGCGCCAAGAGGGCGGGGGCTGGCGCGGGTGAGGTGGTTGACGCTGATGTTGTTTGTGAAACAAGCTGGCCACCATTTCCGCAAAGCCATCGTTCCACCCACGGGTCGACTTTCAACCGTTTGAAGCAGGACGATCTCCATGACCATGACCAAGACCAAGCTCGATGCTTTTGAGGCAAAGGTGCTCGCCGCCCACGACAAAGGCGAACTGAAATCGGTGGCCACCGAAGCCGAGCTGGCTGAGTTCAGGGCATCGGCGCGTGCCACCAGTGTGAAGTCTCGGCGTGCCGATGCACGCACCGTGGCCGCTGTGAAAGCGGCCAAGGCGGGGCGGTCAAGCCCTGCGTCGTTGGACGATTTTTGAGCTGCTGTTCGTGCTGCCCCAGTGCGTGGTCGCTGTCCAAAAGTACGGCTGCCCACACGCGATCACGCGATCACGCGATCAGCTTTTTTGTCGTGCCTTGGGTGATCGCGGGCTCTTGTCTTCGGGTGGCACAAAACCGATTGGGCGTTTCGGTGTTTCTGGTGGGGCGGTGAGTTCGCGCAGCGCATCCAAAATCTGGCGAAGTTGCAGGCGGGTGTTTCGGCTGAAGCTGTCGTGGTCCATCGCAAGGGCGTCTGTTTTCTCCTCCAGTGCATCAAGCCGTTGAGACAGGTCGCGGTGTTCGATCGCTGCTTCGCGCAGCTTCACAAACGCGCGCACCACGTAAATGCCCATCTCCACCGCTTGGCAGGACGCCAACACATTGGCCGCCTGAATCGCGCCGTGTTCGGTGAAGGCGTAAGGCAGGGTTCGGGAGAATTTGAGCTTGGCGAGGTGGTCGCAATTTGCGACCACCTCGGCTTTCTCCTGTTCGCTGAGCTTGAACAGGAAGTCAGAAGGGAACCGCTCGATATTGCGCTTGACCTGTTCGTTCAAGCGTTTGGTAGGCACGCCGTACAGATCAGCGAGATCGGCGTCGATGATGACCTTCACGCCACGAAGCAGCTGGATGCGCGGTTCGATGCGGTGCACGGTAACGGTGTTCACGTGGCGAGACCTTCCTTGCTTATGTCTGTGAGGGACCGATGTGTGATGGGGATGCTGCGGCCAGTCTGATGAAGCCGCGCTCAAAGGCAAAGACCCGTGGAAGAAAAGCCGGGCCCGTCTGCTCGACACCCTGGAAGGCCTGGGCCGAACGCCGCAAAGTGACTGGTCGGTAAGTAGACAAGGCTTGTACGATGGTATCGAAATAATAAAATGATACCATTGACATCTTTTAATTATAAAGATACCAAATGGCAAACGTGAATGTCAGAAATCTGCCCGATGAGGTGCATCGGGCCATCCGAATGCAAGCCGCCCACCACGGCCGCAGCACCGAGGCCGAAATCCGCGACATCTTGGAGCGGGCAGCGAGGCCCGATGGCCGCGTGAAACTGGGCTCGTTTTTGGCCTCCATTGCCCGCGAGGCTGGCGGCCTAACCGATGAAGAACACGCCTTGGTTGAGAGCGCGCGCATCAAGTCTGCGGCCCGTGCTGTGAGCTTCGAATGATCCTGCTCGATACGAACGTGATTTCGGAGCCGCAGCGCCAAAAGCCCAATGCCCGCGTCCTTGACTGGCTCGATGCGCAAGCCCTGGAAACGCTCTACCTGTCCACGATCACAGTGGCCGAGTTGCGTGCGGGTATCGCGCTGATGCCAGCAGGAAAGCGCCGAGACAGCCTGCATGAGAACCTGGAAAAGCGCCTGCTGCCGATGTTCGCCAATCGGGTGCTTTCGTTCGATATGGCTTGCACGAAGACTTATGCCGAGCTGCTGGCCAAGTCCCGCGCTGCCGGCTTGGCGGTTGACGCAGCCGATGCCTTCATTGCAGCTGTCGCCCTGGCCAACGGCTTCACCGTCGCCACCCGCGACACGGGCCCTTTTGAGGCTGCCGGATTGGAAGTTATCAACCCATGGGAAACGGCTGGGTGACCACGGTCAGGAGAACGACACCACATGGCTGGCCGCTGAACTGGTGCGCCTTGGCCTGACGACCGCAGACGTGATTGAGCAGCGTGCATTGGCAGCATTGACCGGATGCGTTGGCGGACAACCCATGCTGCGGTTGAACCTGCGAAATGCGGTTGCGCTTGCCTGCCAAGTCGAAGCTGAGCGAGTGGCTTGAGTGACTTGAGTGGCTTTATTGTCTTTTATCTTCATTTTGATAAAGTATCGAAATCAAGATAAAAAGACATAAACATGGTCGCTTACCCCCGCACCGCGCTGGCCGACGAGCTGGTGCACCAACTCCAAGGCAAGACCGCCTTTGGCGATGCGCACAACGGCCTGTTTCTGGCGGCACCCCGGCGCACCGGCAAAACCACCTTCTTGCGAGGCGACCTGTCCCCGGCGCTGGAGCGCGCGGGTGTGGTGGTGGTGTATGCGGACCTGTGGGCCGACACCGCGCGCGACCCCGGCGTGTTGATTGCAGACGCCATTGGCCGCGCGCTGCACCCGCACCTGGGCCTGATCGCCCGCACGGCCAAAAATGCCGGGCTCGACAAAGTGAGTCTGGCCGGCTGGCTGGACGTGGACACCAGCCGCATCGGCAAGCTGGACGGTCTCACGCTGGTGGACGCGTTGCGTGCACTGCACGAAACAGCCGGCAAGCCGGTGGCGCTGGTGATTGACGAAGCGCAGCACGCGTTGACGAGCGAAGCAGGCGAGGCCGCCATGACAGCGCTGAAGTCTGCTCGAGACCAGCTGAACCTACCGGGCCTGGTGAACCTGATGCTCGTGATGTCGGGCTCGGACCGCGACAAGCTGCTGCGTTTGGTGAACACCAATGGGTCACCATTTTTTGGGTCGCAGATCAAGGCCATGCCGACTTTGGGCGCCGACTTCATGGCGCACATCGTGCAGTTGGTTGTTGCACAACGGCCAGACCTGGCGCCGGTGGACCAGCTCACGCTGCAAGCCGCGTTTGCGGGTTTCGGCAGTCGGCCGCAGTTTTTCATGGAGGCGCTGGGCCAGGTGCTCAGCCCACTGGCGGCGCTCTCCGGCCGATTCGAGCCGGCCATGCTGGCTGCGGCAGAGCAGCGTCAGCGGGACGATGAGGCGCAGATGGCGTCGGACTTTCTGGGCCTCAAACCACTGGAACAGGCGGTGCTGTGGCGCATGTTGGCGCAGGGTGCGCGCTTTCGACCGTACGACGCCGAAGCGCTGCGCTTTTACCGCGACAAGACCGGGCGTGACAAAGCGCTGAGCCCACAGCAGGCCCAGAATGCGCTGGAGTCGCTGCGCCAGCGCACATCCGCGCTGGTGTGGAAATCGGCCCGGGGGGAATACGCTGTGGAAGATGCCGCCATGCACCGCTGGTTTGAGGGGCGCGCTGCGGCTGGCACTTGGCCGCCGCCCAGCCCACAAGGCAATCTTGCCCGGCCGTGAACAGCCTGCGGCCAAGGCGGTTTACGACAACACAGCGTTTTCAAGGTGCTTCTTGCACCCGCTGCGGCCCATCCGTCTGCTGCAACAGTGGTGATTGCGGCAGCCAGCGAAACGCGGTGGAGCCCAGCGCCAGCAGCACGGCAAGGGTGATCATCACCAAGCGGTATGGCTCCAGCCCCTGGGCCTGCGCCCAGTTGGCAACCCAGCCGCTGAACCACTGCACGATGCCCACGCCCAGAAACATGGCCATGGTGAACACGGAGAGCGCGCGCCCCGTCAAATCGGGCGGGTAGGACGCGCTTACATCGGCGTACTGCAACACCATGTAGCCCGAGAGCGCCGAGATGCACAGCACCAGCACGATGTTGAGCGCGGCATGGTGCGCCAAACCCACGCCCAGGTACAGGGCCGCGATCAGCAGGGAGAAGTTGACAATCCAGGCGCGCCGGCGTGTTGGGCCGGGATCGAGGCGGCCAAACAGGGCTGGGGTGAACAGCGAAATCAACGACATCACCAGCGCCATGTTGCCGCTTTGCACCAGCGTGAAGCCGTAGCGGTCGATCATCATCGGCGCGATCCACAGGCCGCGCAGGGCGAGGAACGACGCATAGCCGACCATGCCCAGCAACAAAATGCCCAGCGTGTGCGGCAGCAAAAACAGCGCGCCAAAGCGGCGCACCGCAGCGCCCCAGCGCTCGCGCTCGGGCGCTGCACCCAGCTTGACGGGCTCGTGCACGCGGCGCCAGATCAGCAGCCACGCCAGCACCGACAACACCGCCAGCAGCGCAAAGCCACTGCGCCAGCCGCCGAGCTCGACCAGCCAGGCCAGCGGTGTGCCGGTGAACAACAGACCAATGCCGCCGATGCCCAAGGCCACGCCCGAGACAAACGCAAAGCGCGAGCTTGGGAAATGCCGCGCAATGAACACGGTGCAGGCCAGAAACGCGGGCGCGCAGCCCACGCCAATGAGCAGCTGGCCCAGCAGCAGCCAGCTGTAACTGGGAGCGGCCGCCGACAGCGCCGCGCCCGCGACAGCCAGCGGGAAGACACAGAGCACCGTGCGGCGCAGCCCGTACAGATCCATGCCGATACCCATGAAGAACTGCATGACACCAAAGGACAGGCCGAACAGCCCGGCAAACGCGCCCAGCGAGGCGGGCGTCAAACCAAAGTCGCCCTGCAAGCTGGGCGCCATGATGGCGGTGACGGTGCGGTAGGCCTGGCTGAGTGCAAAAGCCGAAAGCAGCGCCAGCAGCATGGCCCACAGGGTGGCTGGCGATGGCGGTGGGGCGGGCTTGGTACCGACCGGGCTGGCGGTCGTTTGAGTGGACTCTGCGTTGGTGGATGGCACGGGCTTTTGGGTCGATCGGGTGGGGATCTGTTGCGGCAGTGGTGAACCACACAGCCTACCCGCTGCGGTGTGCCCAGTCTGTCACACCAGAAGCAGCGGCGCTTTGGCACACAGGCGAAGCAGGGTCACATGTGCGCGCAACACATGAACAGCGCAAAGTGGCATCTTTCAAGCCGCACGGCATGCGCGCTTGCCACCCGCGCCAATCGCTCGCCCAACCACCCACGCCGGCCACAAAGCACCGCTTTGCCACCGCCAAAACCTGCGCGCCGATGGCGGCGTACAACAAGACGCTGGCTGAGCGCATCCTGCGCCAGTGCCACGGCATCGCGCGGGTGGGCATGCAGCGGCGCCACCAGGATTTCATTTGCGCCCGAAACGCCACCAGCGTGAAGCTGGGCGACAACACGGATCGTGGCCAGCCCCACCCCGCGCATTCAGGCGTTTGCGGCGCTGTACCGAATTCAGAGCATCGGTTTGTCTGCCGCGTCCCCGCGCAAATACGACACAAAGCGCTGCGCGGGCGCGGCCAGTGGCGCGTCGCTGCGCCAGACCAGCAGCCACTGGCGCTGTATCGGAAAGCCCTCCACCGGCAGCCGCACCCAGGGCGCGCCGGGGTCGACTGACGCCGCTGCACTCTGGCCCATCTGGCCGCTTTCCACCGTGAGTGCCGAGATCACGGCCAGGCCCAGGCCGGCGCCCACCGCGTGCTTGATGGCCTCGTTGCTGCCCAGGCTCATGGCGATGCGGGGCGCAAAGCCGTGGTCGGCAAAGTGTTTCTCAGTCACCAGGCGCGTGCCGCTGCCGGCTTCGCGCATGAGCCAGCGCTCACCCGTCAGATCGTCCAGCGGCACCGGCTGGGCGCGCTGAGCCAGCGGGTGGCTGCGTGGGGCGATCACCACCAGCGGGTTGTCCAGAAACGGCTGGCTGTGCAGCGGCAGCGCCTGGGGCGGCAGCATCATCACAGCCAGATCGTCGGTCTGGCGATGCAGGCGGGCGATGACGCGGTCGCGGTTTTCCACCGCCAGATCAATCTCCACCCCGGGGTGCATCGCGGCAAACGGCCCCAACAGATCGGGCACGAAATACTCGGCGGTGGTGACAGCCGCGATGCGCAGGCGCCCGCGCAGCAGGCCACTCAGGTCGCCCAGCCGGTCTTCAAAGCGCTGCCAGCAAGCGGCGATCTCGCCCACTGTGGCCTGCAGCGCCTCGCCAGCCGGCGTGAGGCGAATGCCCCGGCCCATGGGCTCGAACAGCGGCTCGCCCACCAGCGCGGCCAGTTCGCGCAGCTGCACGCTCACCGTCGGCTGGCTCACATGCAGCGTGCGCGCCGCCTGGGTGACCGACATCAGGCGGGCGGTGGCTTCGAAGGCGCGCAGCTGCTGCGGCGAGGTGCGCAGCAGGCGCTGGATGGCGGTGGGCATGGTCTGGTGGACAGGTAAGCGGAAAAGGACGCGTTAAATCATAGATGCCAAGCTATGTTTTGAATGAAAAAAAAGTATTTTTCTCGATGGGTTGTTTTCCCTACAGTCCGGTCATCTTCAACGCACCGCACAGGCACACCATGAAAACCGACACCTCCAACCAACTGCTTTGCGCCGCCGATCCCAGCGCTGCCCACGGCGCCGAGACCCTGGTGCCGATCACGGTGGCGCATGGCGACGGCATTGGCCCGGAGATCATGCAAGCCACGCTCAAGGTGCTGATGGCGGCTGGTGCGCGGATCGCGCCCGAGACCATCGACATCGGTGAAAAGCTCTACACCGCAGGCCACACCAGCGGCATCGCGCCCGAATCGTGGGACAGCCTGCGCCGCACCAAGGTGTTTCTGAAATCGCCGATCACCACGCCCAGCGGTGGCGGCTACAAAAGCCTGAATGTCACCATCCGCAAGACGCTGGGCTTGTACGCCAACGTGCGCCCTTGCGTCAGTTACGCGCCGTTTGTGGCCACCAAGCACCCCAAGCTAAACCTGGTGATCGTGCGCGAAAACGAGGAAGACCTGTACGCCGGCATCGAGCACCGCCAGACCGACGAGGTGTTTCAGTGCCTCAAGCTGATCACCCGCCCGGGCTCTGAAAAGATCGTGCGCTACGCGTTTGAGTACGCGCGGACCAATGGCCGAAAAAAGGTCACTTGCATGAGCAAGGACAACATCATGAAGCTGACCGACGGCTTGTTTCACCAGGTGTTCGACGAGATTCGGGCCGAGTATCCGGAGATTGAGACCGACCACATGATCATCGACATTGGTGCCGCCCGCCTGGCCACCCGGCCCGAGCAGTTCGATGTGATCGTGACCGCCAATCTGTACGGCGACATCATCAGCGACATCGCCGCCGAGATGACCGGCGGCGTGGGCCTGGCGGGCAGCGCCAACATTGGCGAACACGTGGCCATGTTTGAGGCCATCCACGGCAGTGCGCCCGATATCGCGGGCCAGGGCATCGCCAACCCCAGCGGCCTGCTGCTGGGCGCGGTGATGATGCTGGTGCACATCGGGCAGACCGAGGTGGCGGCCAAAATCCACAACGCCTGGCTGGCCACGCTGGAAGACGGCGTGTTCACCGCCGACCTGCACCGTGGCGGTGTGGTGGCCAGCAAGAGCGCCGCCCAGACCGCCATCCCGCTGCCGTTTGGCAGCATGGACTTCGCCGACGCCATCATCGAGCGCCTGGGCAGGCTGCCCGAGCGCTTCCCAGTGGTGGGTTACAAGAACGCGCCAGCGGCCAAAACCGCGCCCGCCGCCAAGCCGCTTTATGTGCGTGCGCCAGCCGCCAGGAAAGCAATGGTGGGTGTTGACGTGTTCGTGCACCAGTCAGCCTTGAGCGCCGACGACCTGGCCGCACAGCTCAAGGCCAGCAACAGCGCTGCACTTGAGCTGCAAATGATCACCAATCGCGGCGTGAAGGTGTGGCCAGGCGGCTTCCCCGAGACCTTCTGCACCGACCACTGGCGCTGCCGTTTCGTGGCCGCCACCGCTGGCGGCGAGATCGTGCAGCGCGACATCGTCCACCTGCTGGGCACGCTCACCGAGGCCGGGGTGGATGTGATCAAAACCGAAAACCTCTGCACCTTCGACGGCGTGAAAGGGTTTGCACTCGGCCAGGGGCAGTGAGCGGGGCGGCGCTGGGAAAGTAGGATGGGTCCTGCACAGGAACAAGCCAAATCAGCCTTGGATTGCCGGGCATGAAAACCTAGCATGGGTTCAGTCATCTAAACCCAGTGCGGCAACTTTCCGCTGCAAACCAACCGACACCGGTTACCCGCGTTGTGCATTGATGCCCTTTTTTCACAAAGGAGCCCTTGCGCTGTGTTCCAAACCAACACCCCATCGTGCCGCCGCGCCACCGCTGTGCTTGCTGCGTCCTGCGCGCTGTTCCTCGGCGCGTGCGCTGGCAAGGGTGTGGCGCCAACGGCAGAGCTGACGGTGGCGCGCGCGTCCATCACGCAAGCCGAAGTGGCCGGCGCCGGTGAGCTGGCGCCGTTGGAGTTGCTGGCGGCGCGCGACAAGCTGGCGCGCGCCGAGAGCGCGATCCGGGCCGAGCGGTTCACCGAAGCGCGCCGTCTGAGCGAGCAGGCCGCAGCCGATGCCGACCTGGCCGAGCGCAAATCGCGCGCCGACAAGGCGCGCCGCATGGCCACCGAGATGGGCCGATCCAACGACATGCTGCAGCGCGAAATCAAGCGTTGACCCTGGCGCGTGTGGGCGCTCGCCGACTGGCTGCGTCAGCACCCTTTGCCTCAGCTTGGTTCTCCCCTTTTCTCCTCTTTTCTCCTCTTTTCTCCTCTCGGTCGCTCTGCGCCGGGCACTGCCCGCTCAGGCTCCCGCCTTCACAAGGAAGTCCCCATGACCCGCAATCTTTTTTTCTCCACCACCACCGTGGCTTGTCTTTCCCGCCTTTCCCGCCTCACCAACCTAACCAGCTTGCGGCTTGCCATGGTGCCTGCCGCCGCTGTCCTGTTGGTGGCCTGCGCCTCGACGCCGCCCAACAACCCCGCGCCCAACCCTGCGCTCAACGAAGCGCGCGCCCTGTACAGCCAGGCGGTGAACGATGTGAGCACCGCGCGCGCCGCGCCGCTGGAGCTGCGCGCCGCCCAGCAAGCCCTGCAGCGGGCCGACGCTGCCCTCCAGGCCGGCGACGACCCAAGTGCGGTGGATCATTACGCCTATCTGGCCCGCCAGCGTGCAGCAACCGCCATGCAGGCGGGTGTGGTTGCCCGGGCCCAAGCGTCGGCCGAGATGTCCACCGTCGAGCGCTCGCGCATCGTGTTGGAAGCCCGCACCCAAGAGGCTGAGGCCGGGCTTGCTGCCGCACAAAAAGCGCGCGATCAGGCTCTGGTGTTCCGCATGGAGGCCGGCAAACAAATGGCTGCCGCCGAGACCGAGCGCTTTCGGGTCGCAAAAATGCAAAAAGAGCTGGCCGATTTGCAGGCCCAGCAAACCGATCGCGGCATGGTGCTCACGCTGGGCGACGTGTTGTTTGACACCGCCCGCGCTGAGCTCAAGTCGGGCGCGTTCAGCACCATTGACCGCCTGGGCACTTTCCTGCACGAGAACCCCGAGCGCCGCGTGGCCATCGAGGGCCACACCGACGCGGTGGGCAACGACAGCGCCAACCTGAGCCTGTCGCAGCGCCGTGCCGACGCGGTGCGCGCCGCGCTGGTCAGCCGGGGCATTGGTGGCGCCCGCATCACCGCACTGGGCCTGGGCGACGCGGCGCCGGTGGCCAACAACAGCACCGCCGAGGGCCGCCAGCGCAACCGTCGGGTGGAAGTGATCGTTGCCAACGCGGTGTGAGCGGACACAGATCGGCAGATCGGTAAATCCGCTGGCTCCAAGCCCCGCTGCTCCGCTCGGAGCAGCGGGGCTTTTTCGTGGCGTGCGGTTTTCATGCCGCGAGGGCTTCGCTGCAGGTGGCGCGGCGCAGACAGTCGAGCAGCGCCTGCTCGGCCTCTGCCGGGTTGACAAAGCCTTCGTGGGTGCCGGCAAGTTCGAGCAGGGTGACCTGGGCTGAGGCTTTGTGTTGCATGAGGACGCGAGCATCGGCCACCGGCACGGTGCTGTCTTGCAGGCGGTGCAGCAGCAGCACCGGGCAGCGCGCCTGCGCCAAGGTGGCGAGCAGCGCGATGCGGTCGAAGCGGGTGCCGATCACCGCTTTCACCTAGCGGTCGATGCCCCAGCCCAGCGGCCAGTGGGGCACGCGCACGCCGAACAGCCAGCGGCGCATCGTTTGCTCTGGGTGGGCAAAGGCTGACACGCTTACCGCAGCAGCCAGGCCGGGCCGGCGCGAAGCCACCAGCACCGCCGCCATCGCGCCCACCGATTGGTCGATGGCAGCCAGGCGCTTTGCATTCGCAGCCAGCTGCTGGCTGCTGGCTGCTGGCCAAGTTAGTCGGGCGCTGCGTCCAGGTCGTCGGTGAAAACGCGCAGCGAGCGGTGGCCGCCCCGCTCGCTGCGGCCGTGGTTGTGCGACTCGGGCAGCAGCACGCCGAAACTGGCGTGGTTCAGCGCCTGCGCCGCCAACACCAGCATGACGGCACCACCGATCAGGCCCAAGCCGGGCCTGATCGGTGGTGCCGAAGAACGGCATGGGGATGGCGTTTTGAATCGTGGGCGTGCTGGGCAGCGCCGTCATGGTGAAGGTGAAGGCGCCCAGCGCGATGGTGGCGGGGAGCAGGCGTTTGGGGATGTCGGCCTGGCGAAACAGGGCTGCTGCAATCGGGTAGACCGCAAACGCCACCACGAACAGCGAGACGCCGCCGTAGGTGAGCACCGCGCAAGCCAGCACGATGGCCAGGATGGCGCGCTGGCTCCCCAGCGCTCGCGTGATGGCCTCGGCGATGACCAGGGCGGCGCCCGAGTCTTCCATCAGCTTGCCGAACACCGCACCCAGCAGGAACAACGGGAAGAACGCGATCACGAAGCCGCCCAAGGCGGGCATGAACACCTGGGTGTAGCTGGCCAGCAGCGGTGTGTTGGGGCTCAGGGCGGCGGCCAGCAAGGCCATCAGCGGCGCCAGCAGCAGCACGCTCACGCCCCGATACGCCAGCGCCATCAACAGCACCAGCGCCAGCGCGATGCCCAGGATGCTGCTCACGGGGTCTGTGGCATCAGTATCTGGGCGATGTCGTGGCTGGTGCGCACGCCGATGTCGCACCGGTGGCGGTGCCACCACTGGTCGGCAGCGGCGTAGCCCATGTCGTGCAGCCCGTTCAGGAAGCTGGCGCTGGTCTGGGTTTTGCTGCCAGCGCCGAGCGGCGCGAGCAGGGCGCCGCCATCGATCAGGTGCAGGCGCAGCGCCTCCACCCGGCCAAACAGCGGGTTGCGGTACGGGTGGGCAGGGCGGTCTTCGTCGGCAATGAGCTGGCGCAGCAGGGCGATGGAGCGTAGCTCTTTGAGCAAGCTGGCGTTGAAGGTGATTTCGTTGATGCGCTCCAGGATGTCGGCGGCCTGGGTGGGCAGCTCAGGGCGCTCGCGCGGGTTAATCTGCACCAGCAGCAGGTCGTCGGCGTCGGTCTCGCTGATCAGCGGCAGCAGCGCTGGGTTGCCAGCGTAGCCGCCGTCCCAGTAGGCTTCGCCTTCGATTTCCACCGCCTGGAACAGCATCGGCAGGCAGGCGGAGGCGAGCACCATCTCGGCGGTCATCTCGCTCTGGCGAAAGATGCGCAGCTCGCCGGTGGTCACATGCGTGGTGGCGATGAAGAGATGGGTGCGGTCGCAAGCGCGCACCGCCTCGAAGTCGATCGTCTCGCTCAGAATGTCGCGCAGCGGGTTGAGGTTGAGCGGGTTGAACTGGTAAGGCGAGAGCTGGCTGCCCAGGATCTGACCGAACTGCTGCAGGGGGGCGATCCAGGGCTTGAGCCACGGATTGTTGGGGCCGAACAGAGCGCCCAGCGGCCCGTCGTCAAGCCGGTTCAGCGGTGACGCCTCGGCCACCCGGGTCCAGAAGCGGCGCAACGCTGTCCGAGCGCCGTCTCGCCCGCCCTCCATCAGGCCAGCAGCGAGCGCTACCGCATTCATCGCGCCAGCGCTGGCACCGCTGACGCCGGCGATCTCCAGCCGCTCGTCTTCCAGCAAGCGGTCGATCACGCCCCAGGTGAAGGCACCGTGGGAGCCACCGCCTTGCAGCGCAAGGTCGATACGCAGGCGCTTTTTGCGCACTGCTGGCGCTACGCCGGCTGCGGCCTGCCGCTCGCGAGGGGCCGCTTTGGGCACGTTTGCGGGCGGGGCCGATGGGGCGCGTTGCATGGGCGGTTCTCCAGAGAAGGGACAGCTGTGCTGGCCAAGCTGGATTGTGCGGTGCGGCAGTGGCAGCGGCGGCGGGCGGGTCTGGGACAATGTCGGATTCCATGAGCGAATCCACCACCACCACCACCACCGAGTCTTCGCAACCCGCCGCGCCGCGCGGCCCGCTGGCGCGTGAGGCGCTGGCACTGGCCGCGTTCGACCACCTGGTGTCGCATTCCAGCGGTTTTCGCTCGCGGCCTGGCCAGCGCGAGATGGCGGCGCACATTGCCGAGACCTTGAGCGTGGTCGGCTGGCCTGACGCTGAGGAGGCCAAGCTCGCCGACGCGCCACCCGGCGATCGTGCGATCGCGGTGGTGCAGGCGGGCACCGGCGTGGGCAAATCCGCCGCCTACGCGGCCACCGTGATCCCACTGGCGCTGGCACAGCAAAAGCGGGTGATCCTCTCCACCGCCACTGTCGCGCTGCAAGAGCAGCTGATGGCAAAAGACCTGCCGGCGCTCTCTGCTGCGCTGCCGCAGCCCTTCAGCTTCGCGCTGGCCAAAGGGCGCGGGCGCTATGTGTGCCGGCTCAAGCTGGATCAGCTGAGTGGCGGCGACGCGGCCAGCGCGGATTTGTTCGAGAGTGACGACGCGCCCGAGAGCGCCAGCCAAGGTCCAGACGCATTGGCCTCGAACACGGTGGCGAGTGCTGCCGCGAGCGCGCGCGCCGCCGAGCGCTGGGGCGAGCGCGCCACGCAGTACGCGCAGTGGTCGCTGCGGCTGGACTCGGGCGACTGGAACGGCGACCGCGACCAGCTGGCCGATCCGCCTGCGGGCGATCTTTGGGGCCCGGTGGCCGCCGAGCGCCACACCTGCACCGCGCGCCATTGCCCGAGCTACCA
>Ga0105053_10008713_pt1 | contig 13095 bp, 9 predicted proteins | sample BON01_FD_78093 | JGI IMG/M metagenome (GOLD analysis project Ga0105053, IMG submission 78093) | Freshwater microbial communities from Lake Bonney liftoff mats and glacier meltwater in Antarctica - BON-01 | ecosystem: Environmental > Aquatic > Freshwater > Ice > Glacier meltwater | place: Lake...
CGCGCCCAGCCACCTGCTCAATCGTCTGCCCGCAATGGGCACACGTCGGCTGATCGACTCGCCGTGCCATGTTACAAGTGTAACGAGTAAGCGTTACGTGTCAAGCGACGGCCGCAGCGAAGGATTGATAGAGGTCGCCGGAGAGAGGGACTTCGAGTTCCCAGGTGATCGCCATCGGCCGTTCGCCAACGTGGCTTCGGTAGGAGGCCGGGCCGAGGAACCAGAACGATCGATCGGCGGCACTCAATCGCGTGAATAGGAAGATGCTGCGGCCCTCAGCTTCGTGATTGCGGTATCGAAGGCCGGTGTCGCTGTCGGCACGCGTCATCGACTGGCTTTCCCAGTGGATGAGCTTCGGGCTGAGTGCGTAGTCCCGGTAGCGAGTGGTGGGCGAGAAGCCGCCGCTGCTCTTGTCGAGCGTGAACGCGAACAGCTCGGCGTTCGACCCCTTGGCTTCGAGTACACCGCTCTGCCACGACGGGATCTTCGCATCGCCGCCAAGTCCAAAGGCCGCCAGGATCTCGATGCGGCTGTATCGAGCATGCACTTGGAGCGGCGTGTCTGGGTGTGTCGCGATCGGGCTGTGCACGTGATCGATTCGATCGTTCAGGACAGCGAACACTTCGAGCAGTTCACTCCGGACCTGCGGGTGGCTCCACAGCAGATCGACCGCGCCTTGCAAGCTGGTGTGCTTCGAGATGACCTGGTCCCCCAGCGCTGCCACGAGCATGTGCAGCAGCCGGCGTTCTCGCTCGGCCAGGGTGGCGACCGAGGGCGCTTCGGCCGACGCAAGAAGACGGCGGTAGGTCGCGATTCGCTCGCCGTCGTCGATGTGCAAGATCCTGCCGATCGCCCGCCGCAGCACCTTCTCGTCGGAGCCCGGTACGAGTGTCGTTGCTCCAGCCTCGTGAAGGAGGTCGGACCAGCACCGGTTGCCGTCGTACACATCTTCGAGGTCGAGGCCGGACTCGTGGAGGAAGTCGTGCAACCCGATGTCAGGGCGGTCACGCCGAAGTGCGCTCAGCTCTTCGACCTTGCCCTTCCATCGAGTGGGTATGGCATCACGCAGGCTGCGGAGCACGACCTCGGAAGCCTGTGCATCGAGTTGCATGTGGCAACCCGTCGGAAGGAATGGGAAGCGCTGCGCGATTGCTCGCTCGACGTCCCGGCGGCTCCCACCGAGGAGAGCCCGGTAGCGGCGGTCGAACCGGAACTCCTTGCGATGCGTTCCAACGAAGTCGAGCACGGTGCAGCCGGGCTTGCCGACGGCCTTGCGCAGCCCACGCCCAAGCTGCTGGAGGAAGAGCGTCGGGCTTTCGGTCGGGCGGAGCATCAGGATCGTGTCGACCGAGGGGACGTCGACGCCCTCGTTGAACAGGTCGACGGAGAACACGAACCGCACTGCGCCGTTGGCGAGGTCGCGCAACGCTCCCTCACGGTCGGCACGCGGGCTCTCACCCGAGATTGCAACCGAGTCGATGCCGTGCTTGGTGAAGTGGCCCGCCATGAACTTGGCGTGTTCGACGCTCACGCAGAAGCCGAGCCCTCGCGTCGACTCAACGGTCGTGTGCTGCATCACGTTCTGGATCACCAGGCGTGCCCACGCATCCGAACTCGTATAGGTGTTGCTCAGCGCATTGATGTCGTAGCCGCGCCCGCGTCGCCATGGAATGTCGCGGAGGTCGACGCCGTCGTGGATGCCGAAGTAGGCGAATGGCGAGAGGTGCTGCTGGTCGATCGCGTCCCACAGTCGGAGTTCGGCGGCGATGCGATCGTCGAACCACTGCAGGATCGGCGCGCCGTCGCTTCGTTCGGGTGTTGCGGTGAGGCCAAGTAACTCCTTCGGCTGGAGGTGGTCGAGGACCTTCTCGTATGACGATGCAGCAGCGTGGTGGAACTCGTCGACGATGACCACGTCGAAGTGGTCCGGTGGCAGCGCGTCGAGGTCGCCGGCGTTCAGGCTTTGGATCGATGCGAAGACATGCTCAAACCGGGTCGGCCGGGCGCCGCCAACCCATTTCTCACCGAACGATGCGTCGCGAAGTGCGTAGCGGAAGGTGGCGAGGCTCTGATTGAGGATCTCTTCGCGGTGCGCAACGAACAGCAGGCGTGAGCGGCCAAGGCGTTCGCGGAGCGTGACGTAGTCGAGCGCAGCCATCACGGTCTTGCCGGTGCCGGTCGCGGCGACCAGGAGGTTGCGGTGATGTCCCCGTTCACGCGACACCTCGATCAGTTCGAGGAGGCGTTCCTGGAATGCGTACGGCCGGATCTCGATGGGGCTCAGGATCACCTGCGGGCCGTGATCGGTTCGCCCTGCCCGTTCCCGCTCTGACTCGAATTGATCGGCGTCGTATTCGACGAAATGATTGCTCTCCCAATAGCTCTCGAAGACTGCGCCGAACTTTTCGAGGACGAGTGGGTTGCGTGCCGCCGAGGCGCGGACGTTCCACTCCTGCCCAGGGCCTTGCGCCGAGTGGGTGAGGTTGGACGACCCAACGTATGCAGTTGAGAACCCGGAGCCCCGATGAAACATCCAGGCCTTAGCGTGCAGGCGACTTGTGGTGAGGTCGTAGGAGATGCGGATGTCTGCACCGAGGTCGGCGAGGCGGTCGAGCGCACGCCGTTCGGTCGAGTCGGTGTAGGTGGTCGTGAGTACTCGGAACGGCCGGCCGGCGGCGGCGTGACGTTCGAGCTCGTCGATCAGCGGGTTGATGCCGCTCTGGCGAATGAACGCCATCACGAGGTCGATGCGGTCCGCCGACTCGATCTCAGACTTCAGCTGGCTGATGAGTCGCGGCTCGCCCGGCGCGTTGGTCAGCAACGTCGTGTCGAGCAGCGGGATGAGCGGGACCGAGATCGGGTCGGGTGTTCCGTCAGGCCTGCGGCGGAGCACCGCGTGGAGGACAGCAGCAGGATCGACGGGCAGTTCGCCAGGGTCGGTCGTGACGAGTTCGCCGAGGCGGTCGAGCAACGCTCGTGCAACATTGATCCCGACGGCGACTCGATCTTGCTCGCTGACGTCGAGCAGCGCACGCTCGATCTGACGGCTGACGTGCCAGGCAATACGGTCCGACGCGTCGGCGCTCTGCAGGCCACGTTCATCGATTGGCTGCTGCTCGGACAGATCGTCGAGCTGCGACCGCAAGCGCTCAGTGACGAGTTGCTCGTACAAGCCCCATTCGATCTCAGCCATCGGCAGACCGTAGGCGCACCGAACGACTCACGATTGCAAATCGCGGGTACGTACGACTTTCGCCGGACCGATCATGCGGGTATCGCCCGACACCGCCCAACCTCAGCTCTTCCAACGGCGGGCGATGATCCGGTCGCGTTCGGCAGCGTCTCCGACGTTGTCGGTGCTGACGGGCGTGCGCCACCAGAAGTAGGTGTCGCTGCCCTTCGCTTCGAGCACTGGGTGATCCGAGGGCTCGATCGAAACCCGGCAGACGTCGTTGCCGCCGAGCGAGAAAAACTCCCAGTCGACGAGTGCGGCTGCCGACTTGCCCAAGCGATCCAGCAGGTTCTTGAGGTGCTGGCCCCAGAGGTCGTGGTCGCCGCGCTCGCCGCGCTTGGAGAAGGTGGCGTAGTCGTTTTCGAGCCCGTAGATGTCGCCGTTGTCTTCGACGCCGACGAGCAGCGTGCCGCCGTACGCGCTGTTGGCGAACCCGGCAATGGTCTTCACAATCGAGTCTTCGAGGTACTTCGCCTTCTCGCTCTTCTGCACGTCCCAGCGCATCGTCGACTTGTATTCGAGGAACCTGGTCTCGCCGTCGGGTTCGATGAGCTCGCCGATCGGGCACGTCCGCTGGCGGGCGACGCGTGCCTCGGCATAAATCTTCGGTGCGCTGCGATCGAGCCATGCAGCCTTCATGTCGGGATTATCGAGCATCGTGAAGACCAGCTCGTCGTTCAATGCTTGACGGCCGACGAGCTTGGCTTGCCAGGCGTCTTCGAGGCCAACCTTGAACTTTTCGAAGTCGTTCGCGCCCGCCTGAATCTGAATGCCTTCGTCGCTGACGAGGTCGTCGTCAACTTGCTCGTAGAAGAGCGCATCGGTCTCGGAGATACCTACTCCGTACCGCTCGTTGATCTTGGCGATGATTTCCGAGAGCGGCATTTCCTCAACGGTGTTCACCTTGCCACCACCGCCGTAGATGGTGATGACCTCGCCGTCTCCGACATCGAGTGAGGCGTCGCCTTCCCAGTTCTTCTCCATGGCGAGGTGCGTCAGTTCGACGGTGTCGCCGAGGTCGACGCCGCCGGTCGGCTCGCGAAGGGTGAGTTGGTGGAGGCGTCGGCAGTAGAGGTAGTCGCGTTCGAGCTTGACGTCGGTAAACGACACGACTTGAGAGAGGAAGCTGTAGATGCGGATGAAGCGAACGAGCACGTCGCGGAATTCGTCTTGGCGCTCCTCGTTCAGCGCAAAGAACCGGTCGAGTGCCGGCTGCATGACGGTGTGGATCCGCTCGTGGTTCTTCTCGGGGTCAGAGAGGAGGAGGCCGACCATTGTTTCGATTTCTTCGGTCACGAGAATTCCGAACGGGCCGAGTTCGGCGTGGGTGTCGTAGAGCAGGTGAGCGTCGGTCGGCGGGGCTTGCGTGCGAGCAAACCAGGGGGCGAATGATTCCCTGATGTGCTCGACGTCGTTGCGGAAGTCGAGCACGAAGGTGCCCTTCTTCAGCGGATGCGTTCGGTTGAGCCTCGACAGCGTCTGCACTGCGGCGAGGCCCGAGAGGGTCTTGTCGACATACATCGCGTAGAGCTTCGGCTGGTCAAAACCGGTCTGGTACTTCTCAGCAACCACGAGAATCTGCCAGGCGTCGGTGTCGAATCGCTTGGGTGTCTCGGTGTCGGGGAACCCGTTCGCCTTCGACTCGGTCCAATCAGCGCCATCATCGTCGAGCGAGCCCGAGAATGCGACGAGCACTCCCACATCGCCGATGCCGTGGTCGGCGCAGTACTTGTCGAGTGCCCGCTTGTATCGCAGCGCATGGAGGCGTGATGCAGTGACGACCATCGCCTTCGCCTGCCCGCCGACTTCCTTGCGTACGTGGGTGCGGAAGTGGTTGATCACGACGTCGGCACGCTGGGCGAGGTTGTGCTCGTGCAGCGAGACGAAGCGGGCAATGGCGGAACGCGCCCGAGCCTGGTCCATGTTCGGATCGTCGGTGATTGCTTTGTCGATTTTGAAGTAGGTGTCGTAGGTGACGTAGTTATCCAGGACGTCGTGGATGAAGCCCTCCTCGATCGCCTGGCGCATGGAGTACAGGTGGAACGGAGTGAACTTGGCATTCGGATCTGCCCGTCGGCCGAAGAGTTCGAGTGTGCGGCCCTTCGGGGTTGCCGTGAAGGCAAAGAACGACATGTTCGATTGACGTCCGCGTGCATCGACCTCTGCGGCGAGTAGATCTTGCACAGGGTCGGGTACTTCGTCGACGAGCGAGATTTCTGCTGCCTCAGCCGCTGCCAGCGACTGCTCAGGTGTGCGGCCACCGGCTGCGCCTCCGCCGCCGAGCACCTTCTTCATCTCCTTGGCCGAGTCACCGGTCTGTGACGAGTGAGCCTCGTCGATGATCACCGCGTAGCGCCGCTGCTTGAGTTCGTCGACGTGCTTCATCACGTAGGGGAACTTCTGGATCGTGGTGATGATGATGCGGGCTTGCTCGCCTGACAGTGCAGCGGCCAACTGTGCGGAGTTGTCGTCGATGCGTTCGACGACGCCGTGGGTGTGCTCGAACTGGTAGATCGTCTCTTGAAGCTGGCGATCGAGGACGAGCCGGTCGGTGATGACGATCACCTTGTCGAACACCTTCGTGTCGTCGTTGTTGTGCAGCGTCGACAGCCGGTGAGCGAGCCATGCAATCGTGTTTGACTTGCCCGAGCCTGCGGAGTGTTGCACGAGGTACGACTGGCCAGCGCCGTTGGCCCGCGCATCGCCGACAAGGCGGATCACCGCGTCCCACTGGTGGAAGCGCGGGAAGATCGTCATGTCACCGCTGCGGTGCACGAATCGTCCAAGGAGGTCGAGCCAGGCATCGCGCTGCCACACGTCGTCCCACAGGTAGCCGGTCCGGTAACCCTCGCGCTGAAGGTTGCCAGCCCCACCTTCGCCGTCGCCGCGGTTGAACGGCAGGAAGCGGGTGGTGTCGCCAGAGAGCTTGGTCGTCATGTATGCCCGCTCGGTGTCGATGGCAAAGTGAACGATCGCTCGGCGGAGCAGCGGGTTCTTCGGGTCGCGGTCCTTGCGGTACTGCTTCTTCGCGTCTTCAGCGGTCTGGCCGGTCAGGTGGTTCTTGAGTTCGGCAGTCGCCACGGGGATGCCGTTGACGAAGAGCCCGAGGTCGAGCGTCTTGTTGGAGCCAGCTTGGTAGGGCAGTTGGCGTGTAACCGTGAGCCGGTTGGCTGCGTACTTAGCGGCGAGGTCAGGGTTCAGGCCCGATGCGGGGCGAAAGTAGGCAAGGCGAATGTCGGCCTTCTGGTGCCCGGCGTAAACCACACCGTGGCGCAGCACATCGATCGTTCCCCGCAGCTCGATCTCTTTGGCGAGGCGCTGGGCGAATGCCCGCTGCGCTTCGTCGGCAGTGGCGTGGGAGGCACGCACCTTTTCCCACTCGTCGCCTTGGGTCTCACCGATGAAGGCGAAAAGCTCGGCGGTGTCGAGTGCAAGGTCGGCGTCGAAGTCGTGAACAGCATCTGCGGCGTTGCCAATCTTGACGGCGTGGTATCCCCCGGCCGAGGTCAGCGATTCACATATCGCAGTTTCGAATGCATGCTCGTTTGGGCTCGCCACCTGATGGACAGTAGTTGGACGCGACCGCAGGAGTGTCGGTGGGTGGACACGTCCGCAGGCGCGTGCGGCGGCGCGATGCGGCCCGGATCTCTGTGACACCCCACGAGTACGATGAGTCGAGCGAGCTCGACCTGCCCTCGCAAGCCCGGCGGTCCTCCAACGTACGAATCGTTCTTCTGGAGGGCACCACCATGGCTGCACCCATCGTCATTCCATCCAAGCCATCCGAGCGCCCGCTGACGCGTGGCTTGAGTATCGCCATCGACTCCTGGTCGACATCGCAACGACACGTGGTTGGGCTTGCTGCAAACTTCGCAGAGTCAAAGGAGTGGGCGCTCACCGGCGCGGCCACGGCAGCGCATTGGATTGCTGCAACAGCTGACATCGAGGTGTGTACGGCGAGGGAGTGGATTCGAGTTGGCCGGCGGCTGCGAACATTGCCCAAGATCAGCGATGCCTTCGCTGATGACTTGATTTCGTACAGCAAGGTGCGTGCCTTGACCCGGTTGGCGAATGGCGACAACGAGGCCGAGTTGCTCGCGATTGCGGCAACCGTGCCCGCGGGTCAATTGAGCCGCGCATTGGCAGCGTGGGTCGGCCGTACGAGCGGTGACGGCGAGTTGGAGCGGCACCAGCACCAGCAGCGATCCGTCACCTGGCGGACCGAACCCGATGGCATGGTGGCGTTCAACCTGCGGCTACCACCGCTGCTGGCCGGGCGCCTCGAAGCCGAGCTGACGACACGGGTCATGACCACCCGGCCCACGGCAACGTCGATCGACGAGTGGCCGACGCTGGCACAGCAGCACGCCGACGCGCTTGAGCAGTTGCTTACCGAGGGCGCTGGCTCCACGACGGTCGAGGTGGTGCTGCACGTGCGTGGCGATGGCTGCACCCTCGACGACGGCACTCCCGTCCCTGGCTCCGTTGTTGAGCGGATTGCCCAGGAGAGCTTCGTGCGGGCACTGATCCACAATGCAGAGGGACGGCCGATCAACGCCTCAGCCAAGCAGCGCCATCCGAGCACAAGGCAGAAGCGGGTCGTCAAGGACCGCGACCGGCAGTGCATCGAGTGCGGGGCCACTTCGCTCCTCGAGTACGACCACGTCCCCGACTTCGCAGTGACCGGACACACCGTGGTCGACGAGCTGGAGTTGCGCTGCGCCCCGTGCCATCACCGCCGCCACGTGCAAGACGGTGCAGCATGAGCCCGTCCCCCGCAGGCTGGCCGAATCACGCCCGGCGCTGGCCTGGCCCATTGAGTAACGTCTCAGATATGACGAGCACAATGATCGGCAGCGGCCTCTACGACGCTTCGGAGGTTGCGCTCATCGTCGGTCTGATGCCTGATCAGGTGGTTCGGTGGACGACCGACTCGGCACACGGCGACGCACCGGTGGTGCCCACCTTCGACCGGCTCTACTCGTTCGCAGACCTCGTGGCACTCACTGTCACCGGCCAGGTTCGTCACAACGTGTCCGATCGTCACCTTCGGCGCGGCGTGAGCGAGCTCCGCAAGCGGTTCGGCTTCGACAATCCGCTGGCTGTCGATGAGGTGCTCGAACGGCTCGCGACGTGTGGCGACAGCTTCCTACTCCGCCGGTCGGGTGACGAGTTCGACGACATCGGACGTGGCGGCCAGGGAACGTTTCGAGAAGTGGTCGCGTTGGACCTGAAGCGGATCGAGTTCGACGACCGAGGGGGCCCAGCCAGGTGGCGCCCGATCGACGGCGTCGTTATCGACCCGAGGATCCAAGCCGGCGCTCCATGCGTGGCGGGCACACGTGTACCGACGGCAGTGATTGGTTCACGACTGGTTTCCGAAGCGCCTGACGACATCGCGTTCGACCTGGGCCTCGCACTGGCAGCGATCGATGCTGCAGCACAGTTCGAGGAACTCCTCGCGAGTGGAGCCGGCATCCCGGCGTGACGAAGACCAAGGCAGCGAATCGACCCAGGCTCCGGCTGCTGTGGGATGAGTTGCTCAGCATCCGGGTTGCTGCCGCGTTGCGCGAGTTGGGATTCAACGTGACCTGGATCGGCTCCGATCGAGATGCCGGCGTGCCGGCGAAGGGGTCAACCGACGCAGACGTCATCGCGTACGCGCAGAAGACCAACCAGGTGATCGTCACCTCGAACCACGACATGATGCTCCTGTGTGATGAAGCGGGACAGCGCTTCGTGTGGATCGATCCCCGGGGCAGACGTCTCACCAGCGAGAAGCAGGTTCTGCTCTGCTTCTCGCAGATCCGGAGCTGGGAAGAGATCCTCGACACGGACAGCAAAGTGTGCGTTCGAGCATTGCGAACCAAGTCAGCGTCGATCGAAAGCAGCGAGGCCGCACGCCTGGCCGGCCAGCGGTTCAAAGCGATCCAGCGCAAACAGCGAACCAAGGCGAAGCCGCTGGCGGCGGGCACTCCGTTGCAACTCGTGGACAATGAGCCTGCGTGACCAGCTTCTAACAGTGAGCGAGGGCGCTCCAGCGGCGTGACCAGAGCCGCCTTGTCACATGGCTTCGCTTACAATGCAGAGATGAACGAGTCGATGGATGCAAAAGTGTCCCACCGGGGCCAGACCAGCCTGCCGGCTTCGCTCAGGCGGCGGTGGGGCCTCACCGACGGTGGCGTGGTTGGCGTGATCGACCTCGGCGATGCGGCGCTGGTGGTGCCCGGTGGGCTCGACGCCGCCCGTCGAGAACTGCGCGCGGTTCTTCAAGATCGTTACGAGGACGGCCTCAACGCGCTCGACGACCCGGATCTGGCGGATCAGTAGCTGTGGAGCGTGTGCTCATCGACGACCGGCTGCTCATCGAAGAGCTCACCGTCGGGATCGGCGCCGAGGGCGTTGCCTACGCCACGTCGATGTACTGGTACTTCCGGGCGTGTCGGGCAGCAGTCCTCGGTGCCGGTGGCCACCTTTCCGGCCCCTTCGAGCAAATCGGTGCCACCCGCCAAGCCCGAGCAATCGAGCAACTCCTCCAACTGCGAGAAGACATCAGCCTCCCCGAGCCCCGCACTGCAGTGTCGACGATGGTCGGCGTCGCCAGCCGGCATCCCCGGCTCAACCTGCTGAACATCGAGGCCACGGCAGCCGCTATCGACATCGCCGACGTGGTCTGGCTATCGCCGAAGGCGAGCAAGGGCGTGCTTCCCGACGTGCTCGATGCCGAAGGTGTCCGCTGGCGGGTGCATCACATCGACAGGCCAAGCGCCACCGACGACCTCGGCTGAACCCAAGCCCGGCCTGGCAGCCAAGGTTCACCACGGCCTACTTCGCATCGAGCGACGCCGTCGGGAGAGCGCACCGTTGCGGCCAGACTGAACGGGTCAAAGAACAGGTCCGCGCCGTCGCCACCACTCGACGCGTCCGCAGACGCGTTGGGCGCCCAGAACTCAGGTGGCGGCCAATGGCGCGCCGCACCCAGCGGGTGCATTTCACCTGGTCACAGCGTTGCATCTACTCTGTGACACCCTGAAAGTAGACTGAGTTGCGCGAGCGCAACCGACACCATGGCAAGCAAACGGGCTCCCAAAGCGGGCGATGCTCAGATGTGCTCAGGCCACTTCGAACGGTGGTCCCGGTCATGCCGGCAGGCGAGCGCCGCATCCATTTCTCGAGTGATTTCCCCAGATCTCGGTACTCAACGCCACGCTTCCGCGGACGCGTCAGGTGGGGTCTGCGGAGGGGTCGCCAGCGTTGGCGATCTGGTGGTCTTTGAGCGTGACGCCGTGTTCGTCGCGCCACTCGGTTCGGCCGTTGACGTGGCCACCGACCAACGTCATTGCAGCGGCCGATGGCGTCTTGAACAGCGTGTCCTCGTTGAGGCGGTAGTGCGTGGCTTCGTCGACGAGGCGACCGCTGGCGATGAGCCGGTTACGGAGGCGGTTGGAGCCACTCGACTTCATCGAGGGTGTCTCTTCGTACCTTGCGATAGCTCCGGCGAAGACGAGGAAGCCGTCGCTGCGCTCTTCGCCTTCGCCGGTCGCCTCACGGGCGTTGAGTAGGTATCGAACGGTGTCGCCGTTGCCGGTCTGCACGGTGGCTTCGGGGGTTTCGAATGCGTCGACGCCGAGGGCCGGGAGGATTGCACGCATCTCGTCGAGGAATCCGGCAGCCACTGCATGGTCGGTCGGTGGCAGGTGTGGGATCGAGGGCTGGTTGCCGTTGGAGATGCGTGCCCGGTTGGCGCTGTTCGCGAGGCGAATGAGCTCGGCTTCGAGGTATGACACGTGTGCCCGGTTGAGTGACTGGTTGCCGGAGAGGAACACGAGCGTGGTGTCCCAGAAGTCTTTGCCGTCGTCACTCTGGTGTTGCTTGAGCCGCCTGCCGATGTTGTCGCCTTGCCCGACGTAGATCTGCCGGTCGTATTGCTCGTCGGGGTCGTCGCCCAGCAGCAGGTACACCCCCGGCGCGTCGAGCCCTTGCTCGAGGGCGGCACCCAGATCGGCCCGAGCGAACATCACACCCCGCCCAGTCCAGTTCGACTTCTCGACGACCCGAACCCCGTCCGGGTCCCCGTTCGTCACAAGAATCGTGATGACGTAAGGCAACGTGCTCATGGCGCCCCCGGCACAGTGAACTCGCCGGTCACGGCAGCCGTGATCACCGCCTGGCGCCGTTCGGTCAGCAGCTCGATCTGGCGGGTGAGTGACGTCATGGTTTTGTCGAGCCGCCGTTGCCCAGTTTTGATCCTGGAAACGATGCCACCTTGCAATTGAAGAGGCGGCAGCACAATCGGAGCGTCGCGAATTCCAAATTCCAAATGTGGATGAAGGGCCCCGGTCGCAAGCCTGAGAAGACCGCTCTTCCCATAGGGACTCTGGAGGAAAGCCGCGAGAAACGGACCCGTTGAGACTGCCGAGTTGGTTCGGGCAATCAAAAGTGCATGACAGTTTGCCTCGCCAAAATCAGGGGGAACCACGGCGCATTGTGCAATGTCCCCCGTTTGTACGATGAGTACATCATCGGGCTTCAGAGACGTGCGGGGTCTTCCCTCGTGCCAGGCGGCCTCCACGAAGAATGGACGACGACCGAAGTCGATCTGGCCCTTCTTGATATGTAGACCCTGGATGTATCGAACTCCTTCCTCCCGCAAAATGTCGCGGGTCGGCCCGACGAATCCGTTGGTGAGTTGCCTCAGGGCACTGCTCAGCTTGGCGACCCTCCAGCCAGTGGGAATGCGGACGACCTCAAGGTCATCTCGGCCCAAGCTGTTCGGAAGCTCGAATCCATGCTCGGCGAGCGCATCACTAAATGCCAGCCCGCGGCGCTCCTCGAGCAGGCGGATGAGCTGTTGTTTCTTGGCGACGAGGGCGTCGATGCGGGCGGTTTCGGCGTCCAGGTAGTCAGCAATCGCCCGCTGCTCGGCGATGCTCTCGATCGGGACCACACAGTTGCGTAGCCAGTCGTCGGGAACACGCTTCTGGCCAGCCACACCGATCATCTCTGCTTCGCCCCCCAATAAGAACGTTCGCGAGGAAAACAGATGGTCGAGGTACCGACCCTCGACTTGAGCTGATGGTCGAACGATGTGCAGTTCTGTCGTGCCGGTAGCAACGAGCGTTGGCATGCCCTCAACAACAGTCGACCGGTCACCCTCGAACGTTGGAGTGATCTTTGGAACTAGCACGTCGCCTTCGGCAAAACGCGTGTAGCCGGAGGCCGTGTCGCGCTTCAACCGTCGTCGGCGGTAGTCGATGCGTCTGGGCCAGACTGCCTCAAGAGGGACGAATGTCAGTTCCTCATCGTCAGGGATCTGCTCCCACCCTGGGGCCGGTGGGTTCACTTGAGCGACGTGGCGAACGCGGAGTTGCTTCACTCCGTCACCTCTGCAAGCAAATCCTGGATCTCAGCTTCCAGCTGGCGGATCTCGGCGTCGATCTCTTCGAGGGGCCTCGGCGGTGTGTAGACGTAGAAGTGGCGGGTGAGGGGGATCTCGTAGCCGATCTTGGTCTTGGTGTGATCGGGCCAGGCGTCAGCGACATAGGGGTGCACCTCGGCGTCGACGTAGGCGTCGACTGCTGCGGTGTAGGTGTTGTTGGCCAGTCTTCCGGTGGGGTCGGGCTCGTAACGGACCGGGTCGGCCGGGAGGGGGACGTTCTCGTTGTCGCGCAGATCGCTATCGGGTTCCGGGTCGCCGTTCTTGTCGGCGACGATCGGTGCCTCGGGGTCTTTGACAGCCAGGTGATCAACGATGGCGTTTTCGAGCGGCTTGCCCTTAATGCCCAGCTCGTCCATCCAAGCCTTCACTTCTGCGCTGACTTCTTTTTCGCTGGGCCACGTCGTGCCCACGCGTCCGCGGACAC
>Ga0105053_10008716_pt1 | contig 13093 bp, 8 predicted proteins | sample BON01_FD_78093 | JGI IMG/M metagenome (GOLD analysis project Ga0105053, IMG submission 78093) | Freshwater microbial communities from Lake Bonney liftoff mats and glacier meltwater in Antarctica - BON-01 | ecosystem: Environmental > Aquatic > Freshwater > Ice > Glacier meltwater | place: Lake...
ACGCCGGCGCACGTCGTGTTCGGCACCAACGAGAGCCATCCCGAGGTCTATTCCGTCGCCAAACACCGCACGGCACAGAACGGGCGGACTGTCGCCACCCGCTGCTGGAGCGGCTGGCACACCGACATCACGGCAGCCATCAACCCGCCCTGGGCATCGATCCTGCGCGGCGTCACCGTGCCGCCCTACGGTGGCGATACCCATTGGACCAATCTGGCGCTGGCCTACCAGCGCCTGCCAGAATCCCAACAGCGTTACGTCGAGGGGCTGCGCGCCATCCATCGCTTCGATGCGCCCCAGGGGCAGGACGACTACGCCCGCAAGGTGGGTGCAAAGCTTCTTGCTGCCGAGCACCCGCTGGTGACGATCCATCCCGAAACCGGTGAAAAGATCCTCTACGTCAGCCCTGGTTTCGTGAAGGAGGTCGTCGGCCTGGAAGCACACGAGAGCCGTACGCTGCTCGAAATGCTCTGGGAGCATGCGGTCTCGGCCGAGTTCACCGTGCGATTCCGCTGGGCGCCCGGCAGCGTCGCCTTCTGGGACAACCGGTCGACCGCCCACCTCGCGCCCGTCGACATCTTCGCCACGGAGTTCGACCGTCAGTTCTACCGGGTGACGCTCAACGGCGATGTGCCGGTCGGTGTCGACGGCCAGCCATCGCAGTTGCTGAGCGGCGCTCCCATCGAGGCGCAGCCGACCAGGGACGAAACCTGACGAAAGCTCGTATCTAGAGCGACGCCAACTGGGCGTTGAGCGTAGCCATCGTGCCTGGTTCAGGGGCCTCTTCCAGGCGTGTCACCGGCACCTTGGCGCGGATCAGATCCTGGAATTCCTTGAGCCAGACCTCCTTGGTCGAGAGCACGCCGACGTTGTAGCTCGACGAGCGCAGGCCGCGCTGCACAGCCAGGGTGAGGTCGTTGTCCTCGTCCTGGACCTGGCCGTTGATCCGCTCGTTCAGCCAGCGCGCGGCCTTTGCCTCGCGCCGGTCGTCGGGCAGGGCATAGGCACCGCTGCGGATGATGCACTTGCCTGGTCCGGCCGGCAGGATCTGGAAGAAATCCATCATGTCAGGATAAAGGTCGAGCGCCATGTTCGGCAGGATCGACATCAGGCGCCAGGTACGCTGCAGATCCGACGGCAGATGCGGGTATTCGGGCAACAGGCTCTGGTAGTGGCCCACGCTCCAGCGCGCCGAACGTTTTTCGCTGATCTTCAGGTCGTCGCTGTCGGGCACGTCGACCAGATCGTTGAGCCCGGGATGGCCCGCCGGCACGTGATAGGACTCCTGATAGTTGTCCATCGCGTTTTTCCAGTCGGCCGCCAGCGGCCTGGCCCAGATCTTCCGGATCGGCTTGACGTCCTCCAGGTCGTAGGGCGCCACCTGGGCGGGGTCGATACCCGCAAAGGGCGCCAGATCGGGTCCGCCGGAACGGAAACGAACGAAGACGAAGCCGAACAGCGTGTCGAGCTCGACCGGCTCCAGGCCGTAGTCGGCCTTGTCCATGTCGGGGAAACTCTCGTCGGCCGGCACGATGCGCAGCTCGCCGTCCAGGCCATAGGTCCAGCCGTGATACGGGCAGGTCAGACGACCGCGGCACTTGCCCTGCTTCTTGCTGACCAGGGGGTGGGCGCGATGGCGACAGACGTTGTGGAAGGCGCGCAATTCCTTGTCGCGGCCACGCACGACCAGACAATGCTCGATGCCGAGATCAAAGGTCATGTAGCTGCCGGAATCCGGCACGTCACTGGCGTGACACACGATGTGCCAGCCGGGGTAAAAGATCTCTTCGAGCTCAAGTTCGTAAAGTTCTTGATGATCGTAGACCCACGCCGGAAGCGTGGTCCACGGCTCCCCGTTGTCACCGGGTGCCCGAAGGTCATGTCTGGGATCCTGTTCGGCCATGGCATGGTCCTCCTTGGCCGCGAAGCTACTCCATGTAGGATGACCTTGTCACCTGTTCCGAAACAATGGCTTCCAATAGATTGAATCAGTTCGAATATTGATCACAAGGTGGAAAACGCGCGTCCCGTGATCAGTGTCGATTGGACATATTGAAGAATCTCACGGCTTCGATGGTATTCTCCTGGTTTCCGTATCGCGGTGAAATGGCTGAACGGATCGCAGTTATATTTGACTGGCGATAGAAAAAACGGTCTTGCGTCCGATCCGACGCTTGTGGCAGTCGAAAGTTCCGGCCAGATCTGCCTCCGGGCCAAAGCAAAACGGGGCGTCGTTTGTGCGACGCCCCGTCCGAAGGTTCAGATCAGCGGAATGAGGCTGTCGGATCGTCAAGCTGGCAGCGCCGATTGCAGCGGCTGTCCACGGCGTCGGCCAACATGACGGCGATCATGCCGCCCTGGTCGCGCAGGGCATGCTGCATTTCCCGCAGATATCGCGCCGGATGTCGTTGTCGGTTCCGGTGCGGCCTGCCTCGTCAGGGCGCGGGTATCGGATCGGGGTCGCAGAACCGGGTGACCACGTTCTCCAGCAGGCGGCTGACGTTGTTGTCGTAGCCGTTGTGGGCGAGCGAGCCGGCAAAGGCGATCGAACTGGTCGAGAAGACGGCGCCGCCATTGGGCGTCTCGTAGAACACCATGTCGCAGATGACGAAGGGGTTGTTCTCGCCGTTGACCGCCGAATGGGCGTGCTGGTGCTCTTCCTTGACCCAATGGAAGTCGACGCCGAAATCGTCAGCCTGGGCGATCACCAGAGCGTGCGGCGGCGTGCCGATGTCGTAGTCGATGCTGTCGATCTCGCTGCCCGCAGCCGCGCCGAACACGGTACCGAAATCGCCGATCAGTTCATCCTGGCCAATGCCCTCGAAGATCCAGGCCGCCCTCGGGTTCTCGCTGTCGGGCATGCGATGGTAGGGCCGTCCGCGGTTGAAGCCCTGAGCCGAGAAGCCGGTGCCGCAGATCGCCTCGGGCGGAATGCCGTTGCGCCGCCACAGCCCGCCCAGTTCGCCGGTGAAACTCATGTAGTACTCGCCCGGTTCGGCGATCCAGCTCCGCATGCCGTCCTCGGCGCGGCGCATCTCCATGGCGCCGGGCATCTTCGGATTGAAGGCGACGCGCCAGTAGAAACCGTTGCCGCCCATGTAGATGAAACGCCCGCCGCGGTCCTGATAGTGCAGCAGCGCGTGCATCATCTCGGTCGTGTAGTACTCGGGATGGGTCGTCGTCATGACGCAGTCGTAGTGCTCGAGCAGGCTGACGCCCTCGGCATGCATGTCGTCGTCGGTGAAGACGTCGAAGGCGATGCCTTTTTCTTCGAGCCAATCGGTGATGTGGGTATCGGCGTTGTACTGCCACAGACTGTCGCGCGGCCCCATGTGCAGGAAGGGCCGCAGGCGCGAGGCATAGGCCACGCCGGAGTTGTCGTTGTGCATGTCGTACATCGACAGGCCGTGCTCGGGATGCATCTGCAGGTGCAGGTCGACCTGGTCGAGATGGCTGAAGCTGTTGCCGGCGTGTTCGCCCAGGGGCCCCCAGCCGATCGGCATGTGGTTGTTGACGTAGGCATAATAGCTCGCGGTCGCGATCAGCACGGCCAGGCGCGCGGTCGGCTTGCCAAGATGGGGGCGGATGTAGAAGGGGATGTAGAACCACTGGTCGCCCTGGGTCAGGCGGGCACAGTAGGTGCCGCTCTTCATGTCCTCGGGCACAGTCCAGCCGGCGTCGGTTTCCCAACCGCAGTCATAGACGTCGTCGTCGTGGAAATGGATGGCGCCGTAGTGCTCGGGTTTGTGGGTCCAGACCATCTCGCTGCCGTCGTGGTTCCAGCCCTTGGTCGCGCGTGTCGGCATGTTGACGATGGCGCCGTGATTGCGGTTGACCGAGATGTCGTGGGCGACGACACCGTCCATCTCCTTGCTGAAGTCCCACATGGCCACGACGTCATTGGCAACGTCGCGCGGCACGCTGCGCGCCTTGAGCCGCTCCATGGTCGCGCGCGAGAGTGGGCGGCTGGCCACGGTCACCGCGTCGATCCGGCCGTTGGCATGGGCCGCGGCGATGATCTGCCCGTCGCGCCGGTCGTTGCAGGCAGCGATCAGGAAACGTCCGCCATCGGCCGGACGCACCTTCATCGTGCCTTCCACGCTTGCCTTGCCCCGGTCGCCGGCGTAACGCACCAGCGGTTCCTGCACGAGATGGGCCTTGCCCGTGGCGGCATCGAAGCTGGCGGCCACGAAATACCAGCGCCGCTCGTCCATCGCGGCGCCGGAAACCAGCGTCTCGACGCTCTTGCCGTCGCCGATCCTCAGCACCGCCTGGCCGTTCTCCATGGCCAGCGCATACCCTGCCTTGTCGGCCTGATTGAAGGCGCCCATCAGCACCTGGTCCTGCTTCTCCAGCAGGGTCGGCCAGATGAAACACTGCAGCGTGAAGCTCTGCAGGGAGAAGGGCGCGGTGTTCTCGACGCCGACGTAACTGCCGACCTGGGTCCACTGGTAACGCGCGGGATAGCTGCCGTTGACGGCGGCCTCGACCACCTTCTCCTTCAGGCCCGGACCCTGCGGCGTGTCGTCGCCGCAGCGGACATGAACGATGTCCAGGTTGACCTCGCCGACGTCTTCGCTGGAGACCTTGAAGTTGATGGTCTGGCCCGGACGGACACTGATCTCGTCGCAGTAGCCCAGCAGTCTCTTCATGGTCTCAATTCCCTTGTTCGATCGGGGTTGGATCGGCAAAGCGCCGCAACACGTTGCCCGTGATAACAGCCACGTTGTTGTCGTAGTCATCGGTGGCAAGGCTGGTGGCCCAGGCGATGGAGCCGGTGGACCAGACTGCCCCGCCATGGGGTGTCTCGAAGAACACCATGTCGGCGCGCACCGCCGGATTGACCGGGGCGGCGACCGCCGTGTGGTTAAAGGTCATGGTGTCGATGGTCTGGAGATACTGGTGCGAATGCCCGGTGGAACTGGCCAGACGCAGGCAATGCGCGGGCGTGCCCAGGGTGCGGTCGATCCAGTCGAGCTCAAGGCCGGCGGCGCCGCCCAACTGGCCGAAATCGCCGATCCTCTCGTCATCGCCCACGCCATCGAACATCCAGGACGCGCGGGGGTTGTTGCTGTCGGGCAGGCGTTCGTACCAGCCGCAGGAATCGAACCCCGTCGCCACGGTGCCGATGCCGACAAGCTGCTGGGGCGCGATGCCGATCCGCTGCCAAAGACCGCCCAGTTCGCCCGAGAAGGCCATGTGGTATTCGCCCGGCTCGGCGATCCAGTAGCGCGCTCCGGCGTGGGCGCGGCGGACCTCGAGCGCGTCAGGAAACTCGGGGTGGAAGGCGATGCGCCAGTAGAAGCCGTTGCCGCCCATGTACATCAGGCGGCCGCCGCCATCGAGATAGGCGGTCATGGCCTGCCACATGGCGCTCGACCAATATTCCGGATGGGTGCCGGTGACGACCACCTTGTAGGGGGTCAGCAGGGCCAGGCCCTCGTCGTGCAGGGCGTGGTCGCTGATGGCGTCCCATGTGAAACCACAGTCGTCGAGCCAGGCCGTGACATGGGTGTCGGCGTTGAAGCTCCACAGGCCGCTCTTGGGCCGGTAGCCCAGCATGGGGCGGCGGGCGCTTGCCACGGTCACGCCGCTGCCGTCGCCATGGGTGTCATAGGGCGAATGGCCCAGTTCGCGGTGTTCGAACAGGTGCACATCCGAAAGCGAAAGCACGGTCGCGCTACCCGCGCGCATTTCGGCGCCGGCGTCATCCATGCCGTGATGGTAGTTGGCATAGGTCTGGTAGGTCGCCGTCGAAGACAGGAAGGCGATGGCGGCGGCCGCCTCGCCGCGTGGCGGCTGGACGACGACCGGCGGCATGTCCTCGTGGCCGCCGCCCGTGAGCTTGATGCAGTAGATGCCGCTGCGCATGCCATCGGGCAGGTCGACCGTCGCCGTCGCCTGCCAGCCGGCATCGCCGAGGTCGTCGTCGTGCAGGTGGATCGCGCCGTATTGCCCAGGGGCGTGGCGCCAGTCGTGCTCGTCGGCGTTCCAGCGGTGCCCGGCCATGGCGCGGGTCGGCAGGTTGACCGTGCGCCCGTGACGGCGGTTGCCCGAAACGTCCTCGACCCGAAGGCTCGTCATGGCGCGGCTGAAATCCCAGGCCAGCGCGACGCCGCGCGCTTCCGGGGCAATGACACCGGCTTCGTTGAGCCCGGCGAGGTCCGTTTCGTAGTGGCGCAGCACACGCGGCGCCTCGACCTTGCCGTTGAAACACTGCACGGGATGCAGGCCGTCGGCATTGCCGGTGCCACTCCAGGCGGCGCCGACCATGAAAGGCGTGCCCGGCCGCGCCTTGGGGGCGACGGCATTGTCGGCCACGGCCAGGTGCGGGCCTTCGCCGCGGCCGTCCCGGTTCAGCGGATGCTGGGCGATCCGCAACATGCCGTTGACCGCGTCATGGCTGGCGGCGAGCAGATACCACTCGCGCGCCACAAGCGGGGCGCCGGTGGCGACCCGGCTCGTGGTCTTGCCGTCGCCGGTCGTCAGCGCCGCACCGTCGGGACCGATGGAAAGCAGGAAGCCTGCTTTGCTTTCGCTGTCCCAGATACCCATGACCGCCTGTTCGCCATCGATGGGCGTCGTCGGCCAGACCAGGATCTGGAGCGTGGCGTCGTCGAGCATGTGCAGGGGGCCGGCATCATCGGCCACGATACACGAGCCGGCGTGAACCGGCTGGAAACCGGCCTTCACGGTCTGGCGCGTGCCGGGCACCGTCTCCTCCCGGTAGCCTGGACCGTCCGGGCTGGTGTCGCCGCAGATCAGGCGCACCAGTTCGACGTCGAGGCTGTCGAAGCCATCGGCACTGGCGAACACCGTGACGGTTTCGCCCGGGCGCGCCCATAGCCGGTCGGTGTAGGAGAGCAGCTTCAGCATGTCAGGGCAGGGGCTCTGCCTGCGCAAAGCGGCGCAGGACGTTGCCGGTGATACGCGCAACGTCGTTGTCGTAGCCGTTGTGACCCAGGCTGGCGGCCCAACTGATCGAGCCGGTGGCGAACATGCCTGCGCCCGTGGGCAGCGTGTAATAAATCATGTCGGCGCGCACGCGCGGGTTGGCGTCGCCGTTGACCGCGGCATGGTTGAAGACGATCTCGTCTGGGCTCTGCATGTAATAGGCCGAATGGCCGGTCGAGCTGGCCAGCACGATGGTGTCGAGCGGCGAACCCAGGGCATGGTCCATGCCGTCCAGCTCGATGCCGGCAGCGCCGTTGCCCAGAACGCCGTAGTTGCCGATGGGGCCGTCGCCGACGCCCTCGAAGATCCAGGCCGCCCGCGGATCGCGCGAGCCTTCCGCCCGCTCGAACCAGCCGCAGCGGTCGAAGCCCGTTGCAAAGGTGCCGATGCCGACCAGCGACTGGGGCGGCCGGCCGATGCGTTTCCACAATCCGCCCATCTCGCCGGTGAAGCTCTGATGATACTCGCCGGGCAGGGAGGCCCAGAAGCGCGCGCCGGATTCGGCGCGGCGGATCTCGATGGCGGTGAGGTCGGCGTTCCAGCCGATGCGCCAGTAGAAGCCGTTGCCGCCCAGATACATCATGCGCCCGCCGCGATCGAAGTAGGCGGTCAGCGCATCCCACATGTCCGTGGACCAGTATTCGGGATGGGCGCCGGTGACGATCACCTTGTAGCCATCGAGCGCTGCCACGCCCTCGGCATGGATGTCCTCGTCGGTCACGACATCGAAGTCGAACCCTTCGGCCTCCATCCAGTCGGTGACATGGGTGTCGGCGTTGAAGCTCCAGATGATCGACTTCGGGTTGAAGTTGATCACCACCGGGCGCAGGCGCGAGGCATAGACCACGCCCGAGCCGTCGCGGTGCGTGTCGTAGGTCGAAAGGCCCAGGTCGCGGCGTTCGTTGAGGAACAGCTCGTCGCCGGTGTAGGCGATGATGCGGCCGCGCTTGACCTCGGCCTTCTCCTCGTCGAGCTGCCAGTGGTTGTTCGAATACGCCATGTAGGTTGCGGTCGAGCCGAGGAAGGCGATGGCCTTCTTCTTCGCGCCCTTTGGGGGCCGCACATAGAAGGGCACATAGGCCTCGTCGTTGCCGGCGCGGAATCGTCCGGCATAGACGCCGCTCTTCAATCCCTCCGGCACGGTCAGCGTCACGGATGTCTGCCAGCCGGCGTCATGCAGGTCGTCGTCGTGGAAGTGGATGGCCCCGTAGTGTTCGGGTTTCCTCGTCCAGTCGTGGCAGGAGCCATCCCAGTGATAGCCGGTCACCGCGCGCGTCGGCAGGTTGACCAGGTGGCCGTTCAGGTTGTTGCCCGACACGTCCACGATGCTGTCGCCTGATATGTCGCGCGAGAAATCCCAGGCGCCCAGCACCCACTCGGCGCGCGGCGGGATGGCGCGTGCCAGCTTGGTCATCTGGTGGCAGACGACGACCCTGGAGGCCAGCCGCGGGCTGTCGATGCGGCCGTTGAAGAGGCCGGCCATGCGCGGCCTGCCATCCTCGTGGCTGCCGACCTGCCAGGCCGCCAGATGCAGCGGGTGATCGGCGGCGAAGGTGACGCCCTTGGGGGCCTCACCATAAACGTGGGCGAAGCTGTCGATGGTGACGTAGCAGTCGTCGGGCTCCTGCCAGAGTTCGACCTCACCGGTCTCGGCGTCATAACTCGCCGAAACGAAGGCCCACTTCCAGGCCAGCATCGGCACGCCGGTGGTGACGGTGACGAGGTCCTCGCCGCTGCCGACCATCAGCGCCAGGGCGCCCTGATCGTCCAGGATGACGGCAAAGCCGGGGCGCCGGGGGCCTGAGCCGCGGCTGCAGAGGACCTGGCGGCCGTCGCCTGGCAGGGTCGGCATCAGGTAACACTGGAAGGTGAAGCTGGAGAGGCGGTCGAGTGCGGGTGTTCCCGGTATCACGGCATAGGAACCCGCATCGATCCGCTGAACGGCGCCGGGATGGCTGCCGTCGGCGGCGGTATCGATCTCGACTTCCTTGTAGGGCGCGCCCGTGGGGGTCTCGACGCCGTTGACCACGCGCACGACCTTGAAGTCGAACGCCTCGTGCTCTTCCAGGCTGACCTTGAAGGCGACCGCGTCGCCCGGCCGCACGCTGATGCGATCGGCGTAGGCCAGGATCCGGCGTTTGTAGTCGAAGCCGGTGTTCACCATGTCGGATCGGGCTCAGTCAAGTGCCAGGTCGGCGCCCGTGTGTTTCTTCCAGCGCATCTTGAAGATGTGCCACTCGGCCTCGCCCAGATCGGTGAACTTGACGTCCTCGTGGAGCTTGACCGGCACGCCGCGCTTGCCCGGAAGCTGGGCCAGGCACCACTCCTTGTGGGGGATGGTGTTGACCAGCACGTATTTGCCCTCGACCGGCTCCCAGCGCATCACGTTCAGCACCTTCTGGAGTTCCGCGCTGTGCGGGCCGAAGGGCTTTTCCTTGAACTCGCTGGCGAGTTCGGTGCGGGCGGCGTCGATCTTGTACATGGCAAACTTCCCTGGATGCTGGCGGGGGAGTTAAGCGCCGCGCGACTTGTCATGCAAGTCCTGCGGCTTGTCCGTATCTGCCGCAGCGGGCACACTGGCGCCCAGCCGCAACCATTCGGGAGTCCTGCCATGCTGGCGACCTGTCGCGCCGCCTTCGCGGTTCTTTTCCTTGCCGGAACGCTCTCGGGGGCCGTGTTTGCTCAGGACCCGTGGATGAGCGAGGACGAGATGACCCAGATGATCGTGGGCCATGGCACCAAGGGCAAGGACAGCGGCCGCAGCTACAGTGAAACCTACAAGCCCGACGGCTCGATCAACGGCGTCTGGGGCGGTGAGTTCTACGACGGCAAGTGGTTCTTCTACGAAGGCCAGATGTGCTTCGATTACGACGGCAGCGCCTATGACGAATGCTGGTACCTGCAGGTCGAGGACGACCAGATCGTCTATTTCGACAAGGACGGCGTGCGTCAGGACGACACGACCGACTGGGTCGAGAACCCCTGATCGCCAGATGCCGGCCTGATCCCTACATGCCCGACTTCACGTCGTCGAACATGCCGATGAGTTTCTCGCGCTTGTCCGGCGCGATCTCCTCGTAGAAGACACCGTCGGTCAGGAAACTCTCGGCTTCGCCCAGGCCCAGGGCGTCGATCAATTCGGGATCGACGAGGTCGAAGGACTTCCGGTTGGCATGGCCGTAGGCATATTTCTCGATCAGGTAGGCGCCCGATTCCGGGCTCGCCATCGAGGAGAGGAATTCATAGAAGCGGTCCTCGCTCCCGGTGCCCTCGGCCAGCTTCACAACGCCGCAGACCCAGGTGAGGATACCCTCCTTGGGGTTCATGAACCTCACTGGCAGGCCCTGGCGCTTCAGGTTGCGCGCGGCATCGTTCCAGGCCCATGAGGCGACCAGTTCGCCCGAGGCGATGCCCTGCTCGGCAAAGGTCTGGTCACCCCAGTAGTAGAGCATGTTGGCGTGGATGCGCCGCATGACCTGGTACATCTCGGCCATCTCGTCATCGCTGGGATCGAACGGATTGGCCACGCCGGCGATCAGGCCGGAGGCCGCCGTCATGGCGTCGACCGAATCGTACATCGCCATGCGTCCGGCATAACGCTCGTCCATCAGCAGGCTGAAACTCTCCTCCTCGATATCGACCAGATCGGTGCGATAGAGGATCGAGGAATTGCCCCAGTCCCAGGGCATCATGAAGGTCTCGCCGTCGAGTGCGATGCCGCGGATCGTCTTCAGCGCGGGGAAGATGTCGTCCCAGTGCGCGATGCGCGATGTGTCCAGCGGCTCGATCAGCCCGGCGTCGCGCCAGCGCCCGGTCGAGGCGGTGCAGGGATGGGCGCCGTCGGCCAGGTAGCCGTTGCGCAGCTTCTGGAAGGCCTCCTCCTCCTCGGCAAAGAAGGTGAAGGTCGGGATCATCTCGTGCTCGGCGTAGTACTGCGGCATGAACCCTTCAAGTTCGTACCCCGCCCAGGTGAAGATCGCCAGATCGGGATCGGCCGTGGGATTGTCGAACTGCGCGGAGGCCTGCCCGCCCACCAGCGGCAGCGTCACCAGCCCCGCACCGAAGCCCGCCAGGAAGCGGTTGAGATCGCGCCGCGAGGCGCCGTTGCGCAGCAGTTCCGCAAGGTCATCCCTGGTCGGCATGTTGGTCTCCAGAATGTGGTGCGGCGTCCGTCAAGGTAGGCTGTCGCCCCGGTGTTGGGCAAGGCGGGCCTCAACGACAAAGGGCCGCGGTGTTGCCACCGCGGCCCCAGAGTAGGCTCTGATCGCTGGGATCAGAAGTCCATGTCGTCCATGCCGCCGGGGCCGGCCGAAGGAGCAGCTTCCTTCTTGGGCTTGTCGGCGATCATGGCCTCGGTCGTGATCAGCAGGCCGGCGACCGAGGCTGCATCCTGCAGCGCGGTGCGCACGACCTTGGCCGGATCGATGATGCCGGCCTTGATCAGGTCCTTGTACTCCTCGGCCTGGGCATCGAAGCCCCAGGCGTCGTTCTTCTGCTCGAGCAGCTTGCCGACCACGACGGCGCCGTCGACACCCGCGTTCTGGGCGATCTGGCGGCACGGGGCCTGCAGCGCCTTGCGGATGATCTCGATGCCTACCTGCTGGTCGGCGTCATCGGCCTTGAGCTTGTCGAGCGCGCGGGTGGCGTAGAGCAGGGCGGTACCGCCGCCCGGCACGATGCCTTCCTCGACCGCCGCACGGGTCGCGTTCATGGCGTCCTCGACCATGTCCTTGCGTTCCTTGACCTCGACCTCGGTCGAACCGCCGACCTTGATCACCGCGATGCCGCCCGCGAGCTTGGCCAGGCGCTCCTGGAGCTTCTCGCGGTCGTACTCCGACGTCGTGGCTTCGGCCTGGGCACGGATCTGGTTGCAGCGGCCCTGGATGTCGGCCTTCTTGCCGGCACCGCCCACGATCGTGGTGTTGTCCTTCTCGACGATGACCTTCTTGGCCTTGCCGAGCATGGAGAGGTTCACGGTCTCGAGCTTGATGCCGAGATCGTCGCTGATGACCGTGCCGCCCGTCAGGATGGCAATGTCTTCGAGCATGGCCTTGCGGCGATCGCCAAAGCCCGGGGCCTTGACGGCCGCGACCTTGAGGCCGCCGCGCAGGCGGTTGACGACGAGCGTGGCCAGGGCCTCGCCCTCGACGTCCTCGGCCAGGATCAGGAGCGGGCGGCCGGACTTGGCCACTTCCTCGAGGATCGGCAGCATGGGCTGCAGGCTCGAGAGCTTCTTCTCGTGGATCAGGATGACGGCGTCTTCGTACTCGGTCTTCATCTTGTCGGCGTCGGTGATGAAGTAGGGCGAGAGGTAGCCGCGGTCGAACTGCATGCCCTCGACGACCTCAAGCTCGGTCTCGCGGGCCTTGTTCTCCTCGACGGTGATGACACCCTCGTTGCCGACACGCTCCATCGCCTCGGCGATCATGCGGCCGACTTCCTTGTCGCCGTTGGCCGAGTTCGTGCCGACCTGGGCGACTTCCTGCGACGACTTGATCTTGCGCGAACGCTTGGCCAGATCGGCAACGACGGCCTGGACCGCCATGTCGACGCCGCGGCGCAGATCCATCGGGTTCATGCCGGCGGCAACGGCCTTGGCGCCTTCGCGCACGATGGCCTGGGCCAGCACGGTCGCGGTGGTGGTGCCGTCACCGGCCTTGTCGTTGGTCTTCGAGGCGACCTCGCGGACCATCTGGGCGCCCATGTTCTCGAACTTGTCCTCGAGTTCGATCTCCTTGGCCACCGAAACACCGTCCTTGGTGATGCGCGGGGCGCCGAACGACTTGTCCAGCACCACGGTACGGCCCTTGGGGCCGAGCGTCACCTTGACCGCGTCGGCCAGAATGTTGACGCCGCGCAGCATGCGCGTGCGGGCGTCAGCCGAAAACTTGACTTCCTTGGCTGCCATTTATCGGTCCTCCGTTCAGGCGGATTTCTTGGCGCCCGAGGACTTGCCCTCGATCACGCCCATGATGTCGGCTTCCTTCATGATCAGAAGCTCCTGGCCGTCGAGCTTGATCTCCGTGCCCGACCACTTGCCGAACAGGACACGATCGCCTGCCTTGACGTCGAGTGCGGTGATCTTGCCCTTTTCGTCCCGGCCACCGGGGCCGACGGCGACGATTTCGCCTTCCATCGG
>Ga0105053_10008719_pt1 | contig 13088 bp, 16 predicted proteins | sample BON01_FD_78093 | JGI IMG/M metagenome (GOLD analysis project Ga0105053, IMG submission 78093) | Freshwater microbial communities from Lake Bonney liftoff mats and glacier meltwater in Antarctica - BON-01 | ecosystem: Environmental > Aquatic > Freshwater > Ice > Glacier meltwater | place: Lake...
CTCACACATGTATGGGGTGGCTACGGTCAGTAGGATCGATAAAATTATAGGTCTCTTTTGCAGAATATCGTCTCTTTTATAGGTCTCTTTTGCAAAAGAGACCTATAATTTGATCGATCCTACTACCTGTAGCCACCCCATATGACAATCTCACACACATGTATCGCACGTCCAAACGTGAGCTTGTTTGGACGTGTGAGTTATTTAAACACATCTGATGAATATATTTTGTGTATATGCATATGTGTATATGTACATATATATGTATATCAGCAAATGTGTATGGTGGAAGTGGAGGTGGCTCGCATGGAGGAGGAGGAGCGCCTGGTGGTGCGCGCCCTGGTGGCGAGGGCGGATGGGGTGAGTACATTATGGCTTACTGCCTGCTTTGGGCCTTTGCGTGTCTCTCTCTCTCTCTCTCTCGCTCTCGCTCTCTCTCTCTCTCTCTCTCTCTCTCTCTCTCTCTCTCTCTCTCTCTCTCTCTCTCTTTCTCTCCCTCTCCCTTTGCCTGCCTGTCTGTCTATCTGATAGCGCGCGTGAATGTCTGTGACTGCGGATTAGGGCCTGTTGTCAGTTAAGGGCTGCTGCCTGTTAGTGTCTGTTGATGTCTGTAGGTGTCTTTAGTCGAGCGCCTCTAGATTTTTGGTGTTGTCTGCTGGGGTGTCGTCTCGTGTCTATACACGGGCCCCCGTCAGCGCCTGCTGTTGTTTTTTAGTGCCAGTTGGTGTCTTCTAGTATCGTGTAGTCGAAAAAAAATTATCGATCCTACTATCCGGTCTCTTTTGCAGAATATAGTCTCTTGTATAGGGCTCTTGTGCAAAAGAGACCTACAATTCAATCGATCCTACTAACCAAAGGCACTCCACGATACCGTTTGGTGTCTTTTAGTATTGTGTAGTCGAGTGTCTCTAGATGTTGGGTGTCTGTTGGTGTGTTTGAGTCGAGTGTCTGTAGATGTTGGGTGTCTGTTGGTGTGTTTTTAGATTGTGGGTGTCTGTTGGTGTCTTAGAGTCGAGTGTCTGTAGATTGAAGGTGTCTGTTGGTGTCTGACAGTCGAGTGTCTGTAGATGTTGGGTGTCTGTTGGTGTGTGGCCATCTCGTGTCTCTACAACAGACATCGACACGCACTAACAGACAGCAGCCCTTAACGAATGTGTCCAGATGTTGGGCGTCTACTCGTGTGTTGTCGTCGTGTGGCTCCACACCAGCCCTTGTTACAGGGTGGTGTAGAGTCAAAGGGTGCCTTATTTTAACAGGTTATTGTCTGCAAAAGAGCCCCATAATGTGTGGCTCTTCTGCGATAAATGACCTGCAACGTAAGGCATCCTATGACTCTACACCACCCTGTAGCGCCTGCTGTTGTCTGTCAGTAACTGTTGGTATGTGTTGGTGTCTTTTAGTCGAGTGTCTCTAGATTCTTGGCAAATGTTCGTGTGTTTTAGTCTGATGTAGAGACACGGAAGGGTGTGGGTATGGGTGTGGGCGTGGGTGTGGGTGTGTGTTGGTGGGAGCGCATGGGTGTGTGAGTGTTGCTGTGACTGAGTGTGTGTGGATGTGTGTGTGATACACACACACATTCACACACATCTACAAATAATACATACAACACGTGTGACCAACATGTTGATATGTACATGCACAAATAATATATTACTAACTGGGGGCCTTGTGCACAGCAGCGGCTGATGTACATACACACATGTACACGTGTATAAATACATACACATATACATATATGTGTATACATCTCACACACATTTTCATGTATACATACACAAATCTAGAATGAATACATACACATATACATATATGTTTATGCATCTAACATACATTTTCATGTATACATACACAAATCTAGAAACAAGCTGGATGACAAATCTAGAATGAATACATACACATATACATATATTTTCGTGCATCTAACATACATTTTCATGTATATATACACAAATCTAGAATACAAGCTGGATGCCTTGTGCAGAGGATCAAGTGAGGTATATGCACACATACGTGCAAACGTATCTACATATACATGTATATACAGGGTGGCGAAGACTCATAGGATCTCTTATTGTATAGGACATTTTCTGCAAAGGTGACCTATATTTAGTGGCTCTTTTGTGGAAAATGATCTCAACTTAGGGGATCCTATCAGTCTTCGCCACCCTGTACCATCCGGAGGCCGTGGAAAAATCATGATCTCACTAGGTTGAGAGCTGTGTGGCGGCGCCTCGTCTATATGTATATATAGATATGTATCGATACGTAAATGTATGTATTTATACAATCAAATATATATATATATGTTAATTTATACATGTGTCCGCATACATGTGCATGTATTGATATGTCTACATACATACATATACATATATATGTATGTATACATACACACGCATGTATATTTACGTACACATATATGCACACTTATCAGGAGGCCCAGGCGGTTATGGTGGTGGAGGAGGAGCAGGGGCAGGGGGTAGCGGGTCTGGGGGAGGCGGTGGAGGGTATCCCCCACCTGGTGGTGGGGGTGGAGGCCCAGGCGGTTATGGGGGCGGGGGGGGTTCATGGGGTGGGCCTCCGCCACCATCTGCAGGATACAATGTCTACCCACCGGCTCCTCATCACGGAGCGCCTTCTGGGCCACCTCCCAATCAAGGCCCTCCCCAGTCGGGGGGGGGTTGGGGAGCTCCTCCTGGCGGCGGCTGGGGGGGAGGTCAAGATCAAGGGAGGGGCGGGCAAGAACAAGGTGCTCGGCAAGACCAAGGTCCTCATGGGGGGGCGGCAAGTGGCGGTGGCGGTGGCGGTGGCGGTGGCGGAGGGTGGGGGGCCCCAGCGAATGCGCCATATGGTGGTGACTTGTATGGAGGAGGCGCTTCTGCAGGTGCTTCTGCTGGAGGTGGTGGGGGAACTGTGCAGTACACTTTGCATGTGTCAGACAGTGTGGTGCCAGCAGTCTTGGGTCGCGGCGGCCAGGTGATCAAGGAAATGATGGATCAAAGTGGTGCCTCGATCAAAGTTTCTCAGAAGGGCGACTATGTTTCGGGCACTCAACTCCGCATCATTACCATTTCTGGCAACCAGGTTCGTCCTCGCCCTGGCCCCCCTCCTTCCTCCCTCACCCTCTCTCCTTTCTCACTTTTTTCCTTGCTCACCTCCCTCATCCTCTTTCCCTTGTCCCATGGCTCCTTTTTTTCTCCTCCTCTCTCTTTTCCCTTGTGTTCTGGCTTGTGGCTTTCCTCTTTCTTTTTCCTCTCTCCTCGCTCTCTCGCGTCCCACATACTTTCCTCTCTCTTCGCTCTCTCGCTTCCCACACACCTTTCATCTGTGTTCATACGTTTCGTCTATTCTCCTTATCACCCATCATCTTACCCTCCTTTTCGTTTCCCCTCGTTGTCATTTGTTGCTGACGTAATGCGGACAACACACAGGAGGCTGCATCGTATGCGCATCAACTAGTGTCGGCTAAAATTCCGACTCAGTAGATCCACGTTGCGACTACACCGCACTTGGACGAAATCTCCCTCGTTTTCCTCCTCTCTCTACCTCTCTCTCTGCGTGAGTACATACATGTGGGTGTGCACACTTGCATATGTGTGTGTTTATATATACATGTATTTATGCATATAATATACATGTACGTCACGTACATGTTTGGCAGTGAATCTCGAAATCGAGAACCCCCTACCCTACTGATGACACTTTTAGTGGAACCAAACACACTCCACGCAGATTTGGTTTTCGCTGAAATTTTTTTCGCCTGCTGTCAGCACGGCGTCTTCATTATTAAATCAAATCATATATTTTTTCTGGGCCGGTTTTCTGGTCTTCTTCCTCTATGCGTGCATGTGGCATGTACACAAATAGAGTATGATAGTGAAACAAGCCAACACATTTCAAGTGCCGTCGGGTGCCTGGTTGTTGTAACACAGCCTCAAGCTCGAAAACAAAACTCTCCGACTTCTTTTAAAAATCTGTGAGGTTCTAAAAGAAAAGTTTGATGCTTTTGTTTCATTTTTTGCGAAGAAACGTTGAGAGGCAGACTTGAGCGTCGTGTAAGACGAATAGATTCCCCCAGATGTGTGCCGCTTGAATCGACCAACATGTATCAGATACTCTACTCGCATCAGACAACATGGTATCCACAGAAACTTTTGTATGTACATTTGTAAGTGGTGGCGGTTCAGGTTGAAACGGCGCCCAAACAGCTGCGAGGACTGCCCACCTCGGCACACGTACTGTCTCAGTGCGCTTTGCCGAGGGACGCTGCCTCTAGCCACCTCGAGAACCGAAGAAAAACAAAAAAACTAATCAAGCGCCAGCGCCGTTGCGGCGAGACAGGAAGAGTTTGGCATTCTGCGCTGCAGGGTGTCCGCCGTCTTGGTTACGAGGGTGGTTGGCGACAGAGGAGGTGCGGAGTGACTTGGCTACACCACTTGGTCGAAACACAAGGTTGCCGTACTTTTCGCGGTTTTCCTTTCGCTCGGCCATCATCTTGTCACATTTGATCTGCTCGGGATCGTCAATATACTCCTGCCCCTTCCAGCGCATCGTACCGTAGTAGCCTCCTCCCCTCTTAGGAGGCTGCGAAGGGTAGAAGGGTTTCAACTGGTCGGAAACCACTTTTTCCCTCCGCGCACTTGACACCCCTTGTGTTGCGTATGTGTATTCTCCATTTACCCCCGCCGGGTTTTTGGCGCCATTGATATTGAGTTGCATGTATCCATACGTGCCCTTTTTCGCTGGTGATGACGGCACAAATGGCACGAATGAAGGCTTCTCGCCTGCCGTCTGTGCTCGCGTCTTGGGCGGCTCGGACGAGTATTTGAATTCACCATTGATTCCCTCTGGATTTCCGCCGATGTTAGTGCCCACGAACCCATATGTGCCCCTCTTGGAAGGCGAAGTAAGAATGTTCTTGAGGGCCACAACGTTTTCGCCTTTTTTCAATTGTCGTTTATCGTAGTCTGGGTATGTTCGTATTGCAATCGTTACGAATATGGACACACACAAAATCGTCACAGAGTCCTTTTGCATTCTTGCAGCCTTTGGAGAAAGCAGCGCGTCCGTCGCGACGGCCGAGAGCGCATCGGCAGCAGACTGCCGTTTGGGCATGCAGCGACCACATGAATCTCAAAATCGATACATGATACTGATTGCAATCAATTTTAAATACAGAATCTCACAAGAAAGTAAAAAACCGGGCGTGACCGGTCAAAAAACCCAGTCGGCACAAAAAACCGGGCAACTGAAATCAGCATGGAGTATCAATTTTGAGATTCGGAAAGTTACTGTGCGTGGGCGCAAGACGAAGAGGCGCGCCGACGCTGCCGCGCGCCACACGGGTACTTTCGCGCCACGTTGTCCAGGCGCGAAGGTATCCGAGTGGCGCGTGTCAGCGTCGGGGTGACAGCCCCTCGCTGTCGCACGTGCAATGGGAAGAGTTGAAAGGAGAGCAACTGGGAGGAGATGAAGAAAGAGAAGGAGTTTCAGACCATTTGTAGTCTTCACATTTGGGTTTTTGGAGAAGGCTCCGTAGTATGCGCCGGAGCCATTCGGCTTCTGCGAGGGGTGCGAGGGCCGGAAAGGTGCCGGGACAATTTGCTTTTTTGCATTTTCATTGCGATCATGCTGTTGCAGTTTGCCCAGCTCCACATAGGGTGAGCCAATTGACAGGGTGGTGAATGGACTGAAGGTCACATCTGCTGTCTTGCCTCGTTTGGTAGGGTTTGTCTTGAATTGCATACCCTTGACGCGATCCCCGTTGTCTGGTCCTTTGTTTGTCTTGTATGCGCAGCTGCGATTACACAGAAATTACACGACGGCAGGGCCAGGGAGGGAGGAAGAGAGAGAAAGTGTACAGAGTGTCAGATTAAAGCATTCGCGGCGTGAGGCGCAACGAAGACAGAAAGAAGTCAAGGAGAAGAATGTTCTTTTGAACAGCTCCCATTTCCTGCACACAGGAGGTCGTCACAATACCTTCCTGTAAATACATCGCAGTGAAAAGCTGCTTCGCAGCGCACAACAAACTGTGCAATAAAAAGCCACTGCACCCCGCTGGGCGGCAGGTACGATCGTACCCAACGTTGATGGAGGGAGGCGCCGAGAAAAGGCCGAGGGTATCAATGTCATTTTTCAAAGCTTCTGGCATGGTTTGGTTCTGCTAGTGCACGATCCTCGACGAGTGTTTCCTGTCCAAGAAAACAAACCCTGAGTCACTGACTGTGCCAAACGTAGAGAGCAAGGTGGAGGGGCCGCGCGATTTCACAGCCTATAGAATAGACACATGAAGGCGGAGCGCATCTGCGGAGCGCCTGCACGCGACAGAGGAAACGGGGCGTCAAGCACTGCATGGAAAGCGTGAAGAAATTTTTTAGATTGACAGGACAATCAATTATGCGCGTGCATCACATGAACGACATATGGCAGACTTGCAGCACAACCAGCAGCAGAGCGGGAGGACGAAGGTTGGAGACCTGAGAAAGTTGTCCGGTAGGATTGGGGAAGAGCCCTATCGGTCCGGAGTGGAGGAGATTAGTACAGAAAACTGGTCAACTGCCCGGAGTTGACTAGAAATTTTGGTACTGAGTTTAAAACAAATGTTTCTTTCCATTTGAATGAGCCATATTGCACGAACTCTCAGACGTATGCCCACCTAGATTTGCCGCTGGGGTCAATGGGATGGACGGGAGCAATAGAAACGTTGGCGAAACGCGGGAAGGTCCAGGTCAGACGCACAATATACTTACGCATACACACCTACACTCACACCATTCACACGCGCACACGCACACACATACAGGCACACACACACACAAACATACACTCATACAAAAACACTGACACACACGTCGGACGTTTTTGAGAATTGGACGTTTATGGCGCGCGGACGTTTTTCACAGCGCGGACGTTTTTGAGAATCGGACTTTTTAATCAATCAGACGTTTGTGAGAATCGGACGTTTATAGCAATCGGACGTTTTTGAGAATCGGACGTTTGTAAGAATCGGACGTTTGTAGCAATCGGACGTTTGTGGCTATCGGACGTTTGTAGTAATCGGACGTTTGTAGTAATCGGACGTTTTTGCAGCGCGGACGGCTTTAGCACGCGGACGCTGTTACCTATGCTGATAGTTACCTACGCTGATACCTATTACCTATGATGATAGTTACCTACGCTGATACCTACTACCTATGCTGATAGTTACCTACGCTGATACCTATTACCTATGCTGATAGTTACCTATGCTGATACCTATGGGTAGGTATCAGCGTAGGTAATGATACCTATCAGCGTCCGCGCACTACAGACGTCAGCTTTGTGAAAACGTCCGATTGCTACAATCGTCCGCAGGGGGGTGGGTATTCTGAAGACTCGACAACGTCCGATTGCTAAAAACGTCCGCTTCTTAAGAACGTCCGCGCGCTATAAACGTCCGCTGCTGGAAATCCGCAGGGGCTGGGCATTGTGAAGACTTGTCACTCACAAATATTTCTTGGTGGGTGCGGCAGGAGCTGCTGGAGCGGCAGAGCACAGAAAAAAAAGAGCTGGCAAAAAAGAGGCAAGACCGGTACATTGAGTCACGGCCATGCCCCATCCAAAAGCCGGCAGGCAGCGGTGCGACTATGGTGCGTATCAAGCAGGACAGAGGCCCTGGCATCTCGTCCCGGACCCGTGGGAACGCGCACCCGCAGCGCACACACTCAAAGTCGGTGACGGCCACCTCGGTGTTGGGTATCGCATATTCGCCCACGGCTCGTTTCATGGACGCTGTCAAAGGGGCGGACATGCAGGAAGTTCACCCGTGGAAGCTGTTAGCCATGTGCAGCTCCAGGGACATGGCTTTGAGTGTCGCTGCAATTTATGCCATCAAGGCTCTAGGGCGCAACACGATGTGCGCCGCACTGTCGGGTGGTTATGCTGAAATGATTGCCACGATTCTTGGAAAGATGCGCGACCCAAAGGTCGAGGTCAGAACAGCCATGGCGCAAGCCTTGGCCACTTTGGCTGTCGGCGGGGACCAAGATGTCATCGATGAGCTCCTTGTGGCTACTGAAGACGAAGATGACTATGTGCGCGCCAGCGCACTGTCAACGCTCGCCCTGATCACACCGCGCGAAACCAGCACAGACCGCTGCACGACCCGGCCAGTGCGAACTGTCATGGAACGATTGACCGACGACGACCCCGATGTGCGCGAGGCAGCTATCTTTGCGCTTGGTGCCATGGCTCCAATCGGTTGTCTATCCCTTTTACCCCCGCTTGCAGATGCGCTTGCTCCACTGCAAGACAGTGAGGGCGCGCGGCGGCGAAGGATGGGGCGTGCAAGGCGCAATGTCTGGGCGCGCTGTGACGAGGTGCATCGTGCCGAAGCTGCTGCGTGCCGAATCTTCGAGTCGATAATCCGTATAGATTTCAAAAATCGGGACGCAAATAGGGGGGAAAATCATGATACAAAATTGGGACGCAAAGTCGATTAATAGCAGTCAAGTCCAAACCCAGGAAACGACAGAAAGCCGGATGGACCAATTATCAAAAACACATGCCAGGGTACAGTGTATCTGGAGTAGTGTATCCACCTGGGGCGCGCGGCGGCGGAGGGCTTCGGGCTAAAGCCCTCCGCCGCCGCGCGCCCCTGACGGAAAAATATGCCACGCGCCCAAGCTCTTTGCCGCCGCGCGCCAAAATACTCACCACTGAACGCCCCCAACCCACCGCTTTCTGTGATCTAAAGCCTTTTTGTTCTGATTGGCAGGCGACAAACTAGCAATTGAGATGGTACTGCAGGCCTTGGAAGACAGCAACCCTACTATCAATGCCGCTGCTATAGATGGACTCATCCTGCTAGGAGACGTTCACGAACTAGAAGAGGGTGAGAATTGCCTGCTGGAAATAATTGTAGGTGAGGTGGTGCTCGGAGATACCGTAAGGCAACACGACATTATGCGTCACACCCACATTGGCGACCAGACAGCACACAAGCCCATCGGCGACAAGACAGCACACGGCTCGAACTGTCCGCCTCTTCCGGCTCTTTCTGCGAAAACGCGTGCTGCAAAAACGCGTGTAACATACAAGGATCTGACCCACGAGGACACCTGCAACGACACAATTCCTACCGGAAACCAAGCAACTGGGATCCAAGCAACTGCTACACAAGCTGACGGGACACTTGCTGACGGCCATGAGTGGCTATTGAGTCTAGCGGTCGAACCTGAAATCATTCTAGCAGGAAGTAGTGGCCCAGTTCAAGCTTTACAACACTGGATCACACTGTTTGGGGTACAGGATTTTGAGTCACGCTTGCGAGGTGGGACCTATAGGCCTCTGTGGCACTTGACGTGTTTGTGTGTGTGGTGACGCGTGTATGAGCCTAAAGGTCCTTGTGACATTTGATGTGTTACCTTGTGACATTTGATGCATTACCTTGCAACATTCGATGTTTTACCTTGCCCCGCTCGCACATGCCTTTGACCTTTTGCTTCGCCCCGCTTGCACATGCCTCTTGTCATTGGCCCTCTTTTAGAAGTCGTGTTGCTTCTGTCGCTTGTTGGCACGTTTTGTTATTCAAGTCATACTATACAAAAATTGATACAGCCAGTGAAACAGGTTGTGTGGAAGATGGAAGGTCGAAATTGCTAGCTTTCTTTGAGGATTCTTTGGCCGTGATCGAGGGTGAAATTGAAAGTGATGGTCGGCTTATCTTTTGGTGGCCTGCTGGCGCGCGGCGCATCTTGTTTCAGACTTCTGGTTCGTGGGCCTGGGAGTACCGCAAACAGTGCCAGTACTGCAACGGTTACTGCTACTTTGATGCTGATACTGGTGTGTACATCTCTGTCGTTTCGGTGCCTTTTTCCACATTTGCGCACTCCACATTGCCCAAGATGCCCTCTTGGAGTGTGTCGGTGTGTGTGCAGTAGCAACCCGATGTTAGGCAGTAGCAACCTGATGTTAGGCACTACTGCACCCGATGTTAGGCAGCAACCTTGACAATCTGCCGCCCCAAAGGACTTGCAGCGCCGAAAGCACGCCAAATGCACGCCAAATGCACGCCAAATACATGCCAACTGAAGATGATTGGACATGATTGGACAGGTGAAGAGGTGTTTGGCTCCGACTTTGCGTACGACAAATACTTTTTCCTTGAAAGTGACAAGCAGGGTTTGTGGCATAGCGTTTTTTTGCGCGGCACTCAAGGCCGCGTGCGCCAAGAGCTGGCCACTTTCGCGCAACCTTGCATCTCGCATCACCTCCTCCATGCGCACACGCAAACTATCAAGGTTGATGGCCACACGCAAAGCACCAAGACCCATGGGCACACACAAACCACCAACGACACGCAAACCACCAATGCTGCGCCGCGCAATACCTCGATGACATGTGATGGCCGCATTCAGATAGATACCGACATTGTCGACGGCTGCAAGGCGCTGCTGGTAGTCCGCCTCACCCACAACCTCTTCCCACTCGCGGTACAGACACACACAAGACACGCGTCTTGGAGCACAAGCATCGCCCAAGCAGCCCAGCCACCGCCCATTCTCTCAACTATTATTCCCCTGGCAAAAACTGAAAGTGAGCCGCTCCACCTGAGCCGTGCACTAGTGTCGGAAGAGGATTGCACTTGGTTCTCAGCTGCACACACTCTAATAGATCCCGAGGAGAAGCTGGGCACGCGCAACCGCAAACTACCTGCCGGTGCTTGCAGCAATATGCCTTCACCCGTTGCTCTAACACGCGCCGAACTCTTCAGCGGCCACCATGGCTATGGGTCGAGGGGCTCCTTTGCACTGCGCACGCGCCACTCGAATGTGGAGCAACGCATTGTCGCTGGGATTCTGTCTCGCCTAGAGAGTCCGAATTTGCATATTCGCGATGCTGCTGTGCAAGCAGTGGAGACGTTTATCGGTTTTGGCAACGCGGATGCAGTGCGGGGTGTCCTCCGCCGCTTAGAATGCCCCCAACTCGATGTGCGTCTTTTTTGCATTTCTATGACTGGATGTATTTTTGTGTGTGGCCTGGTGCATCCATATGTGTGACGTGACGCGTTTGAACTCGAGGTGTGATACGTTGTAGTCTTCTGCAACTGCAACACACTGCAACACGCAATTCACTGCAACATGCGTTTGAACCTGAGGTGTCGTGCGTGATCGACACTGCCTCACACTGCAATACGTATTTGAACTCGGGGTGTCGTGCATGACAGACACGTATCGTACTGCATGGTATACGTTGCAATCTTCTGCAGCACAATGCAACAAACTGCAACACACTGCAGCACACTGCATCACACTGCAACATGCATTTCGACATGTATCATAGTGTATGACATCAGTTCTTCATGTTCTTGCGGAATTCTGGGTTTTCTCCAAAAGGCACAGCGTGGCAGCATGACATGTGCAAGAACACAACGGATACATATGTAATAAGGATACGATACTTGTTGCAGTGCGTTGCAGTGTGTTGCAGTATGTTGCAGTGAGTGATGAAGCATTCCAAGACGGCAAGACGGCAATGTGTATCATACAGCAGGATACATGTCGAAATGCATGTTGCAGTGTGTTGCAGTGTGTTGCAGTGTGTTGCAGTGTGTTGCAGTGAGTGATGAAGCGTCTTCGAATGCTAATATCATACAGTATGGTGGATATGTATCATATAGATAAAAATCTGTATTGCTATTGACTCGGAGCTTTACGTTTGCAGTCTTGCCGTCTTGAAGTGTTTCATCACTCACCGTTGCAGCACGTTTTGCATGAATGCTCAAGGCCCTCGATTCGTTTTTCGGAATGTTGCTGAATCTGTTCATTTTTGGTATGTTTTTGGTCGGTCTGTCTGTGCGTTCATTCGTCCGTCTGTCCGTCTGTCTATCTATCAATATGTCTGTCTGTTTGTCTTGCTGCCTGTGTATGGGGGGAGGGGGGTCGGTGGACAGGTGCGAGCATCGGCAGTGAGGGCGCTACAGTGTGTGGCACCGGTAGGCGACTCATACGCTATAGATGCCTGTCTCAATAAGACCCACCACCACCAATGGTTTGTGCGTGCATCAGCGCTCGAAGGCCTATGTCTTGTATGCCCCTCCGGTGATGACCGCATCATTCAGGTCTGCCCTGTGTCTCTTTCCCCCAGGCTCATATGCTCGTGCACTCGCCCTTGCGCTTGCTCGTGCGAACTCTCTCTCGTTCTTGCTCACTCTCTCGCTTTCGGGGGATCTTGCTTGATTGTGCGTGCTGTCGCTCTTTAGCTCTTTGCGTCGTGGCAGAGCTCTGTATTATAAGTATAGAGACGCCCAAAAAGGGGATTCTGCACGAGCAACAAAAGAATCGTGATTCGTAATGGCACGTACGACTGTGCTTTGTTCCTTTGCGTCGCCGGATCTTTAGTCTGTCTTTGAAATCGAACCCTCGTTGTACAGTGCTCCATTGCAACCAAGACATAATTATCCAGGGAGCTCTCAAATTGCTGCCGCCCCATGTCTGTGTGTCTGTGTGTCTGTGTGTCTGTGTGTCACTCTCTATAGCATTGTAAACACGACATGTTGAATGGAGAAAGAGCCCTTTTTGAGTAGTATTCTTCAACACACTGCAACACACTGCAACTCACTGCAATACACTGCAACGTCCTGCAACACACTGCAACACACTGCAACACACTGCAACACACTGCAACTCACTGCAAGTCACTGCAACTCGATGCAGCTCACTGCAACATACTGCAACACACTGCAACACACACATTCATGTGACATGAGCAGTCCCTTCAAAACTTGATCGACGATCCAGACTACAGAGATTGCAAACTGCAACACACTGCAATTCGCTGCAATATGCTGCAATTCACTGCAACATGCTGCAAAATCCTGCAAAATCCTGAAACATACAGCAAAATGCTGGAACATTCTGCAACATGCTGCAACGCGCTGTAACACGCTGCAACACGCTGCAAGATATTCACAAGTGTAACGTGAGCAGTCTCTGCAAAAGGTGATCGACGATCCAGACTCCCGAGACGCACTGCACAACACGCTGTAACGCACTGCAACACACTGCAACACACTGCAACACACTGCAACACACTGCAACACACTGCAA
>Ga0105053_10008722_pt1 | contig 13085 bp, 8 predicted proteins | sample BON01_FD_78093 | JGI IMG/M metagenome (GOLD analysis project Ga0105053, IMG submission 78093) | Freshwater microbial communities from Lake Bonney liftoff mats and glacier meltwater in Antarctica - BON-01 | ecosystem: Environmental > Aquatic > Freshwater > Ice > Glacier meltwater | place: Lake...
ATTTATATGTATATATACATATGTATGTATATGTAAATATCTATATATATATATATATATACATATACATATACATATATATACATATATATAAACATATATATGTGTATATATATACCTATAAATATATATAAACGCGCTATGCACATATATATAATTGCGCACCTCCGCCGGGCAGGAGACGTTTACACGATATTGCCATTGCCAATATTGTACGGTGTATGCCATACAAAGGGAGGGTCGGTGGGGAATCGTATATTTCGCAAAAGTCGCGAAAACGCATTGTAATAGTATGGGCAATGCAGGTGGGGGGATAAAGGGATGATTGATTCGTGCCTAAAAGCCTCGGCGTGTAAGAATATCTTGTAAAGGCAAGGAGGTGAGGAAAGACGAACTCGTCTGTGCACGTGTGTACAGTGTCGCGGATGATTAGATATATTCAAAATGTATACACACACACTCTCTCTCTCACACACACTCTCACACACACACGCATGTATATATACACACACACATGTATATATATATATATATGTGTGTGTGTGTGTGTGTGTGTGTGTGTGTGTGTGTGTGCATATATATATATATATGTGTGTGTGTGTGTATATAGACAGATAGACAGATAGATAGATACAGAATAGATCTATATATATATAGAGAGAGAGATATACATATATACATATGTGTGTGTGCGCGCGCGCGTGTGCGTGTGTGTTTACCCGATATATAAATAAAAAGTAAATATGTACATATGCATGAGTAAATATATAAATACATATAGCCGTCTATCTATCGATCTATCTATCTTTATCTTTATCTATATCTATCTATGTGTGCGTGTGTGTGTGTGTATATATGCCCGAACACCAGCACTGGGTCGAGGTGTGGACGGAGGAAGATAGTGGCGGATATTAAGCTTAATAATTCATTGTATCTCTATATATATCTCGCCTGCGTCATCGGGTCGAGCTCGCACTTGTTGCCCGAGCACCAGCACTGGGTGGAGGTTCGGACCGAAGAGAGCTGATCGCCGGCGAAGGATCGAGTGAACTGCTCCGAGCAGCCGTCCACAAAGTGCTTCGCCTATGCACACGGACAACGGAAGTGTGTATCTGCATAGGTGGTGTATCGCACACAGCGTAGAGTGTCCACGCTCGATGATATTTTCATGTGAATAGATGGAGCAGGGGCGGCGTGAACTGCTCCGAACAGCCGTCCACAAAGTGCTTCGCCTATATACAAGGAACGGAGAAGCCACCGTGAGAGGGAAGTACGCATACAGCGCACAGTGTCGATCCCTATTATCATTTAATGTGAATAACTGGAGGAGGATCGAGTGAACTGCTCCGAGCAGCCGTCCACCAAGTGCTTCGCCTATGTACACGGAAAACGGAAGTGTGTATCTGCATAGGTGGTGTATCGCACACAGCGCACAGTGTCCACCCTCTATGATATTTTCATGTGAATAGATGGAGCAGGGGCGGCGTGAACTGCTCCGAGCAGCCGTCCACAAAGTGCGTCGCCTATATACAAGGAACGGAGGCGCCACCGTAAGAGGGAAGTGTGTAATAGGTATTGTATCGCACACAGCGCACAATGTCCACGTGTCCACGCCCTGTGATCTTTTCATGTGAATAAATGGAACAGGAGCGGCGTGTACCACTCCGAGCAGCCGTCCACAAAGTGCATCGCCTATATACAAGGAACGGAGGTCACACACACACATACACAACAAATACAGAACAAACTCACACACACAACACACACACAAACACACACATACAGACAAACACACACACACACACGACACACACACACGACACACACACACACACACGATCTGTGAACGAGCAACTGCGCAACGACTGCATGCTTCGCCTACACAAATGAAACGCAGATGGCACCGTGAGATGGAAGTGTCCACGAAAGTACGTGAAGCAGGGGAACTGCGCGTGCGCTGGTTGTAGATAACCATAGCAGGTGCGGCGAGAGACCGGGCTTGCAGCAACGGGGTTGGGGCTAGTGGGCCGTGCTGCGCCTGGAAACGGAGGCGGCGCCGTGAGATGGAGGTGGAGGCGAGAGAGACCGGGCTTGCAGCAACGGCAAGTGGACGGTTCATTCACAGCTCTTGCATGCCGCCTGTGAAGTGGGCGAGGCCATACGCGTGGTTTGATGTTCGAACTGTGCTGCTCATTCCTATTTATATACGGGCGCTGAGGGCGCACCTCCTCATCGGTGATGAAATTCTCAAACGTGAGGACCCACGGCGAGCTGTCTCCTTTTGGCCCGTCGCCGGGCCTTGAGATGGCGCGCGGGTTGTACTGCGGGAACTCGTCTAGAATGCGTTGCATCGTGGCCCCGATGTCGCCAGTTGTCACGAGTGGTGGTGTGTCGGGCGGCCTGTCGCACGAAGAGCGCTTCCGCTCACACGTGTCGCACGCCATCGTGCACGACTCGGCCATGAACATCGGGTTCTTCTTGCACTCGCCCGCTGTGGCCCAGGTCGCGCATGAGGTGTCCTTGTCGGTGCAGTCGAACGCGTCGCGCAGCGTGTTCCAGAAGCGGCAAACGCCGCAGGCCCTCGGGCAGCTCATCAGCATGGCGGTCTTGTTTGTGTCGCACGCCCCCACCTTGGCGCGCGCCGCGCAATCCGCATCCGGCAGATCGGAGCAGCTGCGGTCCATGCCGGTGCTCGGCACGGCCTTGGCGGTCTTGCCGAGGATGCGGCCGACTAGCGAGCGCAACGGGCCGCACTGATTACACGAGGAAGGGCAGTAGGCCTCCATGAAATCCGGGTTGGCGTCGCACTCGCCCATACTCGCCCACGAGGAGCACTCCTCGTTGGTATCCACACAGGCTGTCCTCGCGCGCCCCGTTCCGTCGACGTCATCGGGCAACTGAGCTGGCGGCGGCGGCGGTTGTTGCGCCGGTTGCTGCAAGAGCAGGCCGCCGAATTCAAGCGAGCGGTGCGGTCGGTTTTCCAGTGGCGCACTGTGCCGAACCGGCAGCAGGGCGAAGAGCAGTCCGATAGGGCTGCGCATTTCTGCTGGGCGGTTTTCGGCGTTGGCGCTGTGAATGATGATTATTTAGCCTCTGTGAACAACTGGCCGCCGGCAGTTATATCCCGACTTTGTCGCGCCACGGAACACAGCGTCAGCATGCTGTCAACCAACATAGCATTCGACCGCGTCGGCAACTACACGCCTCCGCGGTTGCGGATACTGTGGATCGAGGACAACACGCACCACTACTGCCTGCAGTGGAGCTACTACTGCGACATCAAGCGCGCGCTGAGCCGGCATCACGATATCTGCACGCCCACCGAGAGCAGGAGGCCCTGCCTCGGGCCCAAGAGCTCCTTCGTGCCCGACATGGCCATTGTCGGCCCGCACTACGCGAGCAACGTCTACACTCCAGAGGCGACGCTCGGGTTCGACCGCAGCCTGTACCCCAACCTGCCGCTTGTGATCTTCCAGAACAAGATGTACGCTTGGGCGTCCGAGCTGGCGGGCGAGGTGCAGGCCAAGCTCGACTGGGCGCGCATTACGGGCGCGGTGGCCGCCTTCACTTTCCTAACGCGGAGTCGTGAGTTTTCCAATCGGTCCGGGGTGCCGCACTACTGGATGCCGTTTGGCGTCGACACCACGCTCTACGGCAAGTTCGCGGGCCGGTTCGGCCCCGAGGCGCAGCCGTTCGACGTGGGCTTCACTGGCGCTAGCAGCTCCAAGTACCCATTGCGAGAGGGCATCCTCCGCACGGTCAAGGACATGAATGTGAGCTCCTACCTCGGGACGTGGTCGCAGACGAATCTCAACCGCGCCGACAGCCGCTCGTGGAAGACGCTCGGCCGCAACGACTACGCGCAGCAGCTGGCGAGCACAAAGATCTGGATCAGCACCACCGGGCCCGAGGGTATTGTGGGCACGCGTTTCTACGAGGTGCTCGCTTCAGGTCCGTTCTCTAGCCCTGCAACCCAAGCAGCCCTAACCCCTCACCCTTACCCCTCACCTGCCCCTAGTCCTAGACCTGGCCCTAGCCCTGACCCTACATCCTTCAGGCACGACGTTGCTCCTCGCCAACCGACCGAGCGCCGCCGACGCTTCCGCCGCCGCTGCAGCCGGACGGCCGGCGGCCTACGAGGGGCTGTTTGAGGACGGCGTGCACGCGGTGCTTTTCGACGGGCTGGATGATATGCGCGCCCAGATCGGGTACTACCTGCGCGACGAGGAGGCGCGGCGGCGCATCGTGCGCGCGGCGGCGGAGCTCGCGCGCGTGCGCCACTCATGGGACAGCCGTGCCCGATTCGTGACTCAGGTGTTCCTCGTCGCCTTCTTACACTAATTCGTAGTAAATACACATTTGACGCATATTCAATATGAGTAGTTACCGACGACGCTGAGAACGCCCACCTCCTGTTCTCTAGTTCGGACTAACCTCTTCTATTTATGACTCAGGCGGCCCTGCACGCGATCGGCCAGCACGACCCGCACAAGCCGTACTACGTCGCGCCCACGAGCCCGCCGCGCGCGGCCCGCTCGAACGCCACCTTTGTGGGGTGCTTCGACCGCAGCCACCTGCCTCTCAACTCGTACGCGCTCAAGCCGCCCACGCGGCTCGGCCAATTCACGGTGGCGAGCTGTGCAGCGCAGTGCTGCGCGCGCAACCACTCGTCCTTCGGCGTCGTCGGTGGCGGGTTTGCAAACGGGATGGCCCACCGGCTGGCCAAGTGCCAGTGCGGCGACGGGCCGGTTGTGGCCTCGGCGCGGGCGCTGCCAAGGGTGACGTGCGACTACCCTTGCCTGCTGCACGACCTGCGGCCGTGCGGCGGGCCCGCGGCGTTTGCCGTGTACAAAATCAGGCGGGGCCGGCGGCGCAGCCGGTACAATGCGACGCTTCTGGCCGGGGGCGGGCAGCCGTCGAGGGACGCGAGACGGAGGGAGCGCGCGGACGGGGGGTGGATAAGAACTGTTCCCAGCAGTAGCCAGTAGCTACGATGATGATATAATGACGATAAGTTGTGTTTACCCCAACCCCTGACGTAGACATATTACGGCCCGCAGCGGCTTAATCACACCGATGTCGTCTCCGTGTCTCGTGTGGAGTTTAGAGTGTCGTAGAGTGAAAGTGTAGTCGTGGGCAACATGAGTAACAGTACTGTAAGCCCAGTAACAGTTATACGTAACCTCGAGTATGCAGTATGCTCCTCTTTATTCTTTCAGTCATGAGTCTACCCACCACACACACATTGGCGCCCCCTACGACACACCTACACCTATACAGCTATACAGGAGACCCCTATACTAGCCCCCTATACTTGTACATATTATTATACATATATAATAATAATATTCCCCCAATAACAATAATATAAAGAGAAAGAGGCGCCCCCCGCGCGTCGTCGCGGCGGACGGACGGAGGGATAGTATAAGTACAGACGACGAGTAGCTATCAGAGAGCTATATATATATAATTATATGTTATATGTTATATATATATAAGTATAAGTAATATGTACGGATGTGACGTTATATAGTATAATATATAGCTATGTATATGTATATTGTATACGTATACACACAGACGACAGTTGTTGTAAGCGAGAGAGTATCATACGAGTATGGGTGTGTACATACACATACACTTGTACTTCGTACAAACCCTGCGCCGTGACCATGATGCGCTGACGCTGTGGTGCCGCTGGGGTGTCTTGATGCATCAAGCATCAAAAGATTGAAAAGTACATAGTCAGTGTTGACCGCCGTCACGCCTCTGCTCAAATTAAGGGGGTGTACGGTGTACTCTACGTGTAAAAAGAACTTCTTTAGAAGGCCCTACTCACCCCTTGTTGTGTGGGTTGCGATTTCGCCGTCCGGCACCTTGATGTGGCGATCCTCCGCCCTCCTCTTCGCATGCGCCCTGCCTGGAGCGCACGCCTTCACGCTGCCTGTGCACCCTCCGCAAAGACCCGCCCGTGTGGGCATGGGTGTGCGGCTTGATGGATCGCAGCCGCCGACCGAGCCGTCCATCGCTACAAAGGGAGTCTGGTTCGCGACGGAGCTTTTTGGCAAGGCGGCGGCGCTCGTGCGACGCGACGACCTACCCGGAGGGCCGCCGCCCCCGTCCGACGGCGCACCACCACGCTCGCTCGAAGAGGCGGTTAGTCGGCTCGAGGCGGATTATGCGGGCTCGGCTTCGGACCCGCGCGCCTATTTTTTGACCGGGTGCATGGACGAGGAGCTTTATGACGAGCAGTGCGAGTTTGCCGACCCGTTCGTCTCGTTCAAGGGCCGCCAGCGCTTCGTGGACAATTTGTCCAACCTGGCCGGGGGATTCATTACGGACTCGTCGACCAGGACGCTCGAGTCGTCCTCAAAGGCGTACGACCCGGCAACCGGCGCGCCGCCAACCTACCGCACAAAGCTGCTGGTGAAGCTGCAGCTGGGCCTGCCGTGGAAGCCGGTGCTGGCGTGGCCGTGGGGCGTGGAGCACGTCTTTGACCCGGAGACGATGCTCATCGTGCGGCACATTGAGTCGTGGGACGTGAGTGCAGCCGATGGCCTGCGCCAGCTGCTGCGCGCCGGCCCGCCAAACGGACTGAAACAGGGCAAGGGTGGCGCGCGCAGCGAGGGCGGGCGGTGAGATGTGCGCAGCTGGGCTTTTGCTCCGCGAGTCCCCTGTCTCTCAAGTGGCAAGCGGTGTCACACGGTGTCGTAAGACTGTAAGAGTTCACCATTCAAGTCAGCGGTGGGTCCGTGTGGTGCCAGGGTCCGTGTGGTGCCCGCGTCGATGCCGATGCAAGCAAGCTCACGCCCATCCCCCCACTCGCATCCTCCATCCTCCCACTCCTGGTCTCTCCCGAACTTGGCCCGCCGCGCGAGGGGATAGGCAGAGAAGCAGAGAAGCCCCCCCCTAGCGTGTGAGTGTGAGGGTGAGTGTGTATTCTGCTGGCCAAACGCCAAACGAGGCGGTGAGGTACATACAGAGGGAGACCGACAGCTGGATACAGCTACAGCTAGATACGTACGGATAGAGGAGGCTACAGTGGGATACAGCGGGATGCTACAGGATTTGCTGCAAAATGTCTAGATCTAGATATTATATAGATCGATCGATTTGGCGGTGCGCGGTGCAGCCAGGGTGCAGGGTGCAGGGACTGGGACTTGGGACTGCCAGGACTGGGACTGCGGCAGGGATACAGTGAGAGATAGATACAGCAACAGCATACAGCGGGACACGAAGGATACGTACGAGATACAGATACAAATACAAGCGGGATATCCCAAAAATACACACGAGAGGAGGGTTCAGAAGTCCAAGACGTGTGTGGACCAAGCCACACACGACTACAAATAGACTACTATTTCGGGATACAAAATAATAGTCTATTTATAAGCCATTTTTTTCCTGAAGACGCGAGCTTCGCCATCCGTCCACGTTTCAGGCCCTTGATTACTGCTCCAGACGCCACCCTTACCGCTCCAGACGCCAGCCATGCAGTCCTTGCGCAACAACATCCCGACGTGGGACACCCTCCTCAAGGGAGGCCTCTTCGCCGCTGCACTGGGTGCGACGGTGATGGCGTTCCAGCCGTGGACGCTGGTGTCAGCTCAGCCTACAAAGGATGGCGCCGCGGAGAGTGTCGAAAAGCAGGTCGATGCGAAGGTCGATGCGGCAAGCGACGCCGCGGGGAAGCTCGGAAAGAAGGTCGGTGCGATGGCCGAAGCGACAAAGGCCGAAGCTGCCGACGAAGCGAAAGCGCTGAAGAACTTCGTGACTGAGCACTTCGGCAAGACAGGTTCCCCATGAATGAGCACACCCACGACGTGCTGAGGGCGGTAAACGCAGGCACGCACCAGCATCACTGCACGATCCTGACCGCGATCGCGGGGCGAAGGCGACGCACAGAGCCCTAGATCGTGTGCGGCGTGTGCGGTGCGCGCTCTGAGCCGACAACACTGTGTATCGCTGCGACTCAGTTTGTGCTGGCGCATGCCGCGGCTGGCTGCGTCGGGGCTGAGTCTGGCCTGGGTGATGTTTACGTGTACTGTGAGGTGGCGTGGACTGTATGGGTTCTCGCGGTTGGCGCCTCGTCGTCTGCGGTCTGCGTGGGGCCTTGTGTGCGGGGGCTGGCTTAAATGGTAAATGGTTATAGTTGTTTTGGTGTGAGTGGTGAGGTATTTTTATTGGGTTGTGTGGAGAGTGTAACTACACGGCAGGAGTTTTGCGGTTTGGGGTTGAGTGCCTCGGGTTTGTATATTATTAGTTTAAGTAAACATAGGACCCCGTCACACAACACGGAACCTCACAATCACAATCACAATTTTTCAAAACAAAAACTTTCTCCAAACAAAATAGCTTCTTATCCAATATATACATACACAACTTCACGCCACGGCTCTTAGCTTGGCGGTCGCGAGCTGCTCCTCCAGCTCGGCGACCCGGGCGCACGCCTCGGCGCACTGCAGCTTGGTCTCGATCATGCCGCGCATGTCGGCGTCGTACCTGCGCTTGAGCTCCTCGTACTTGACCTCGAGATTCGTCATCAGCTCCGCCACCTGGTTGCCTCCCGAGCGCGCCTTGGTGTGCCGCTGCCGCGCCTGGTCGCGCTCGTAGGCGTACTGCGCCGCCGCGAGCTTGGCGTCCACCAGCTGGAGCGCCAGCTCCGCGTACTGCTCCTCGCCCGCCGCCTCGAGCTCGTCGGCGGCGCACTGCATCTCGCGCTGCACCTCGGCGGCCTCCGCCTCGGCGTCCGCAAGCCGCTCGAGCGCCGCGCGCTCACCCCGCCGCAGCGCCTCCAGCTGCGCGTGTAGTGCCGCCGTCTGCTCCGCCGGCGCGTAGCCCTCGGCCCCCGCCGCCTCTTCCGCCGCCTCCGCCCCGCGCGCCGCCGCCGCCAGCAGGGCGTCGCGATCGGCCACCGCGGCGCGCATCTCTGCCCGTGACGCCTCAAGCTTTGCCCGCGACGCCTCGAGCTGCTGCCGCATCCACTCAAACTGCTCCTGAAGCTGCTCCATTCCACCGCCACCATCACCACTACCACCCCCACCGTCACCACTACCACCCCCACCGTCACCGTCACCAAAGAAAGCGCTAGCAGCCGCACCACCACAAATACCACCACCGTCGCCACCACCGCCGTGGCCCGTCCCTTCCGCAGTAGCCGCTAGACCACGGCAGGAGGCTGCGCCGGCCCTCGGCGAGGTGGAGAAGCGCGCCTCGGTGGTTCCGTCGGCCCTCGACGTGGTGTAATAGTCCGCCGTGACCTCGGTGGCTTCTCCCCGGGGAGCGTCGGGGACGTTCAGATGGGCCGAGGCGGAAGCGCGCGAGCGGGTGGCGCTCGAAGCGAGTGCCCCCCCACCTCCCTCCCCACCGGTATCACTCCCCCAACCTCGCCCCTCCCCTCGGGTATCACAACCCTCCACCTCCCTCCCCTCCGGGATCAGTGCGGCTGGAGGCGCGCGGTCGGCGGGTGCGCGTCCATCGGCGAGGGGCGCGGGTGCCTCGGCGCGCGGCGCGGAATCATCATCAAACGGATTCGTCTCTAAGGCAGCGGGTGGAGGCACGGACACGGGAACCGGCGCGGCACTCACGGCCGCCGCCTCGTGGTGGTCTCCGCTGGCCGCCGCGGGCCGCGTCTTTGCAAATGCGCTCGTCTTCTTGGGTAAAACTGGCGCGGCACTCACGGTAGCGGCCGCCGCCCCCGCCGCCTCGTGGTTGTCTCCGCTGGCCGCCGCGGGACGTGTCTTTGCAAAGGCGCTCGTCTTCTTCATCGTCTGGAGCCGCTCCTCGAGCCCCTCGCGAAGCCCCTTGAGCTGCTGAATCTTCTCCCGCGCCTCCGCCTTCTGGTGCGAGCGCCCGCTCACCGTGCGGCGCGCCCCCTCCTGCACACCCAGCACCACTGCCTCCTCGCCGCCGGCCTCTTCCAGCGCCGCTCCATTCCTACCGCCGGATAAGTGCGGCGCATCGTCAAACGGGTTGTTGGCGGGAAGCGGAGTGCTAGCGCCAAACGGGTTTGCGCCCTTGGCCGGGCTGGCCGCCGTCGGCGTCGGCGTCGGCGGCCCCGGCTCCTCCTCCTCGTCCCACGGGCTCTTGCTCGGCGTCGACGATGTCGACGCCTTGCTCCACCTCATCGGCGCCGAGAGCGCGGCGGCGCCCATGTCCCTCGCCATGGCGGTGGGCGGAACGTCCGACGACGGAACCTCCGACGGCGTTGCGGCCGTGCGCCGCGCCGCGATTGCCTGCGCCGCACTCATCCCACCGGCCTGGTTCGCACCGTTGGCGGCTACCGCCGCGCGGTTGGCCCGCAGCCCGGAGACCCCCGACCAGCGCTTGCCTGCGCTCGACTCTGGCGCGACGTCCCACGAGTCGCGTGGGGGTGCGTCGTCGCCGAACCCCTCGAGGTCCTGCTCCAGCGTCGCCTCGGACGGCGCCTCGGAGGCCGTGCGGAAGGAGGACGTTCCCGAGAAGCCCGAGATGGCGCTAGAGATGGACTGGTCGTCGTCGTCGTCGTCCGCGTCGGCCGTTCCCAGGTGGGACGCGCGAAGGAAGAGCACCAGCTGGACGGACGCGGCAGCGCCCGCCTTGCTCGACTTGGCCTTGCCCAGCGGCATCGTCAGGTCCAGCCGCGTCGGCATCTTCTTGTCGAAAAAATCAGCCACATTGAAATCAACGTGCGCAATCTCGCGCATCGCCCGCTTCGACGTGCCAAAGGCGGCCGGCTTGGCGGCCAGCAGCGTGGCGCGGTAGCGCTTGTCGGAGAAGGACTTGCCCGTCTTGGACGAGTAGAGCGTCGCGACGAGGCTGAGCTTCTGGTCCGCCCAGTCCGCGCAGCCGCCGACGGGCCGCCCGCCCGGCACGTCGACCGAGCACTGCGCGATCTTGGGCCCGCGTGAAAGGCTCACGACCAATTCCTGGCTCCCCGCCTCGAGCTTGTCGGGCAAACCGGCCACGCTGATGCCCGTCGCTTCGAACTGGTACTTGGACCGCGTGCGGCCGGCGTGCTTGCCCCGCAGCCGCGTGGACGCCTTGAGCGCGGACGCGGCCGAGAATATTGGCATGGACCTGGCCGGCCGACTTTCGCCCGTTAGCTGAGTTCCAATAGGAAGGCTCGATTCTTTGTGAATTCACGGCGCGGGAGCTTGGCGAGAGGGTAACAGTAGTCGCTCTACTCGCGAGAACTGCCTATCTAAGCTGCCTATGCACCACAGATGGCGACTCGCACACAACAGCTAGAGTTGGTTGTTGCCTTGGAACCGCGCAGCGCCCTAGTCGTGCCGCCTAGGTTGTTGGTCCTTAGTTATTTCCTATGCAGCGTTCCCGCTAAATGCAACACTACCCTATCACGCCGTAGCACCAACCAGCTAAGCGGGCAGCAACACGCAGGCCTGGCAGCACGCGCGCGTTGGGCAGCGCCGTGCAGCGCCACGTCTTTTCAGGTAGAGCTACGATAGTGCAGTTCTATTTTTGACACAATGTACAAATTTAATAGTTTTCTTGTAGCCTCTCTCTCACCTGGTCGCCGAGAACAGGCTGAGCTCCGCCGTGCGCTAGCGGCTGACTTTGGGATGGCGACGGTTGCTCTACGAGCGGCGCAGCGCGCTGTGGCGGCGCGGGCGGGCGGCGCACACGCACGCGGCCTGGCTTCGGCGGCCGGCGCGCTCGCGTCGCGCGATCGCTTCGCGGAGCGCCACTTGGGCCCCCGCGATTCGGACTTGCACGAGATGCTCGCGACGGTGGGCGTGAAATCGCTCGACGAGATGACCACCAAGACGGTGCCGGCCAACATCCTGCTGCAGCGGCCGCTCGACCTCGGCCCCTACAGCCCGGGCCTCTCCGAGTCGGACGCGCTCACCGAGCTGCAGCGCCTGGTCGAGCCGAACCAGGTGCTCCGCTCGATGATCGGCATGGGCTACAGCAACTGCAAGACCCCGGCCGTCATCCTCCGCAACGTGCTCGAGAACCCGGCCTGGTACACGCAGTACACGCCCTACCAGCCCGAGATCGCACAGGGTCGCCTCGAGTCGCTAATGAACTTCCAGACCATGGTCGCCGACCTGACCGCCATGGAGATGTGCAACTCGTCGCTCCTCGACGAGGTGCGCCGTGCCGGGCCCAGGGTCTGGAGTAACGTGGGCGGAAGAGGGGTGCCGGCGGCGTGACGGTTGGACGACGATGCGCAGGGGCACCCCAGGCACACGCGGGCGTGGCCCCTTTATTAACCCCTTGCCTCGCCCTTCCCCCCCCTCCAGTCGACGGCCGCCGCCGAGGCGATGGCGATGATCTACGCGGCCGCCTCGGGCAAGCCCGTCTTCTTCATCGACAAGCGCGTGCACCCGCAGACGGTCGGCGTGGTGAAGACCCGCGCCGCCGGCCACGGCATCACTATTGTCGAGGGAGACTACGCCACCTTCGAGGCGCCCGACAACCTCTGCGGGGCGCTGGTGCAGTACCCGGCGACCGACGGCTCGGTGATCTCCTACTCGGCCTTCGCCGACAAGCTGCACAAGCAGGGCGCCAAGCTCGCCGTGGCCGCCGACCTGCTCTCGCTCACCACGCTGGCGCCGCCCGGCGAGTGGGGCGCCGACATCACCGTCGGCTCGGCGCAGCGCTTCGGCGTGCCGATGGGCTTCGGCGGGCCGCACGCCGGCTTCCTCGCAACCTCGCAGACCTTCGCGCGCAAGATGCCCGGGCGCATCATCGGTCTCTCGATCGACGCCCAGGGCAAGCCAGCCTACCGCATGGCGATGCAGACGCGCGAGCAGCACATCTGTCGCGACAAGGCCACCTCCAACATCTGCACCGCGCAGGCGCTCCTCGCAAACATCGCCGCGCTCTTCGGCATGTACCACGGACCGGAGGGCCTCAAGGGCATCGCGACCCACTGCCACACCTCGGCCACCATGATGCGCGCCGGACTGCTCAAGGTTCGACCATCACTAATATGTACACCTAAATATTATATGTGTATATATATATATATATATATGTATGTATGTATATATATATATATATATATATATATATATATATATATATATATATATATATATATATATATAAACTCATTACTAATAACATCAATCCCTACC
>Ga0105053_10008729_pt1 | contig 13078 bp, 7 predicted proteins | sample BON01_FD_78093 | JGI IMG/M metagenome (GOLD analysis project Ga0105053, IMG submission 78093) | Freshwater microbial communities from Lake Bonney liftoff mats and glacier meltwater in Antarctica - BON-01 | ecosystem: Environmental > Aquatic > Freshwater > Ice > Glacier meltwater | place: Lake...
CACCATCACTGCTAGCCGGGGATTTAAATTATGCTGCAAGACCGGCGATTTTGGGTGGTCCAACTGCATGGGATAAAGCCAAATGGATAAAGTGGCCTATTTGGATACCCGAAACTGATGAAAAACGCGTTCTTGAAGTACTTAGAAGTGGAATCTGGTCGCGTGCATCGGTAGTCAATGAATTTGAAGCAGCCTGGGCGAAAGCCAATGGAGCTAAACGTGCTTTAGTTGTAAATAATGGAACTAATGCTTTAATCGTGGCATTGAATCAACTGGACATTAAAGGCGGTGATGAAGTGCTTGTTCCACCTTATACGTTTATATCTACCGTCCAAGCAATTCTTATGAATGGAGCAATGCCGGTATTTGTGGATATTGATCCGGATACATATCAGATCGACCCCTCAAAAATAGAGGCTAAAATAACACCACGTACAAAAGCAATTTTACCTGTTCATATTTTGGGAATGCCTGCAGATATGCCTAGAATAATGGATATTGCCAGAAAGCATAATCTTTTTGTGATTGAAGATGCCTGTCAGGCACCGCTTACTGAAGTCAATAATCAAAAGGTAGGTACAATTGGAAATGCAGGTTGTTACAGTTTCCAGAACTCAAAAAATATTCCGATTGGCGAAGGAGGAGCGATTGTAAGTAATGATGAAAATCTTATGGATCGCTGTGTTTCTTTTCAGAATCTTGGCTTTCCTTTTGGTACTGCGGTTGGAACCTTTAATGCAGGGAGCATAAGGATTGGAACAAAAGTTCGTTTTACAGAATATCAGGCAGCTATTGGTTTAGCACAACTAGAAAGACTGGATACACAAACTACCGTGCGTGAAGAGAATGCAAAATATTTAAAATCTAAGATTCAGAATATTCCGGGTATAGTTCCATATAAATTATATGATTGTGCTACCCGTGTTTCATTCCATTTGTTTTCCTTCAGATATAAGAAGGATGATTTTAAAGGTTTATCTAGAAATGCATTTTTACAGGCTTTACGTGCAGAAGGTGTACCTTGCTCAGGCGGATATACTCCTTTGAATAAACAGGAATTTTTAAAGGAGGCATTTGCCTCAAAGAATTATAAAAGAATGTATCATAAAGACATGCTTGATTATAATAAATATATGGAGCGAAATCAGTGTCCTGAGAATGATCTTTTATGCACAGAAATGGTATGGTTTACACAGAACTTACTTCTTGGTACCAGGGAAGACATGGATTCAATTGCAAATGCAATCAGTAAGATACAAACTAGTGCAGAAGCTGTAAAAAAATCATTAGAAAAATAAATTCATAGTTGGATGTCCTGCTAATTGTTAACAGGAAAAAAAGATACGAAATATTGCATGAATACATTAGAAGGAATTGTTGAAGTTAAACATCTAACTGCTACTACTTATAATTCGGGATTTCAAGAGGCACACGATACTTACAATGCGCTATCGGCAGCCAGCGATTGTAAAATTTACTATATTTTATCTTCAGACCAGATCCATGTTGGAGGTAAAATGTACCTCTATGATCCTAAGATCGATAAAACAGAATTTCTTGGGGATCTGACTGAAATATGCGGTGAAAAAGATCAAATGTTTATCCCACAAGGTAAAAGTCACGCCCGGTTTATGAAAGAAATGGTAAGCTATACTTCTCAACTCATATTGGATATTATGAACTTATCGGGGGAATGGAACGCCTTCCGGTAAATCCCCCTACAGGTTATAAACTATACCCTGGCGGCTGTATTCTTTCCTATGATTTGCAAACCAGAAAATTTGAAAATCTAGCGCTATTACCAGATGGAGAAGGTATGGTTTCGATGACCATGGATTGTGATCGTGGCCATGTTTTCGGCATATCATGGCCGAAAGGTAATTTTATACATTATGATATCGATAATAATAAATTAAAAAACCTGGGTCAGATATCCGCAAATGGTGAGGGGGGCATGCCTGGTGATGATTTCCGTTCCTTATGCCGTTCACTTGTTGTTGATCCAAGCGATGGAACTGCACATTTCTCAACTTCAGAAGGTGATATTTTTAGTTATAATCCTGAGGAGGGTCTGATCAATAAACTTGAAAATGTAAATCTCAGACTTGATTATTTTGGGAAATATGAACCCACCAAGCCCGGTAACATGGGTTATAACTGGCGGGAAATCTTCTGGTACAAGCCTGAAGGTTTAGCTTATGGTGTTCATGGAAATTCCGGGTACTTATTTCGGTTCGATCCCAAAAAATCAAAAATTGAACTAGTTAGACGGATTACTTCAGAGCCCTCAGCTAAAAGCGGAATGTTTGATCAATTTAGTTATGGTTATCTTGGTTTTCAGCTCGGACCTGATGGGAAGACTATTTATTATCTGACAGGCGGTCCGATTTATATTGATGGTAAACGCGTCACAGGTCAATCTGATATTGCTAAAGGTGCAGCGAAAGGACTTGAGAATCTTCATTTAATAACTTATAACATACCTGAAGGCAAATATCAGGATCATGGTCCTGTGTTTTATCCGAACGGTGATCGACCCTTATATGTAAATTCGATAGCAGTAGGTCAAGAAGGTGAAGTTTATGCCCTTGCCAGGGTCACAGAAAATGGACTTACCAGAACCGATCTGATAAAAATCCCTGATCCACTTAAATACTAAACGGAGTAAACTTTGGACATTCAGACCCAATATTTTTTTATTTATATGCTAAGTTTATAATTATTTATATATTAGTGTACGTAAACGTTTTATATTTCTATCTTGTTGCAGCATTAGAATTGTATTTTCATAATTATTGTTCCTTTTAATTTTATTTAAGATTGTTTAATAATTAAAGATTAATTTTTAAAAAGCTCTGTAAAATGAAATTTTAAGCATATTTTTTTTAACCAACTATAAATTTCTTTTTTTTTTCATTTTTTTTTTAGGATTAAGAGTATAAGGATTTATTGATTTTATTTAAAAACGGGTACGCACCCGAATGTTTTATTGCCTATTATTAACTATTAATTATAAACTATGCTTAAAATTTACATGATGAAGTTTAAAAAACAAAGGTATTATCCCTCCGGAGCAGGGATAGTAATTCTGCTGATGCTTTTCCTCAGCTTTTCTGAGCAGGCTATTTCCCAGCAATTAAAAAACATTACTGGAACCGTTCTGGAAGCAGGGCAGCCATTACCCGGGGTTACAGTAAGGGTTAAAGGAACAAACAGAGGAACCACAACTCTGGCAAATGGAAAATACAGTATTCAGGCCGCAAGTAATGAAACAATTGTTTTCGCCTTTCTAGGAATGGAAACCAGAGAACTTGTTGTGGGTAACCGCACGACTATCGAAGTAACTTTACTCACTTCAAGCTCTTCTTTAAGTGAAGTGGTAGTAATTGGTTATGGTACTGTTGCAAAGCCGGATCTTACCGGATCTGTTGGAGTTGTTCCAATGGATGATATGATGAAAGCTCCAGTTGGAACATTTGCTGAAGCTTTAGCTGGTCGTGTAGCTGGTGTTAAGGTTAATGCAGCTGATGGTCAGCCGGGTGGTGGTATCAATATCGTGATCAGGGGAGCAGGTTCTTTGACTCAAAGCACATCTCCATTATATGTTATTGATGGATTTCCGGTTGAAGATCCTGATCCTGCATCAATAAATCCTGAGGAGATAGAATCAATGACTATACTAAAGGATGCTTCTTCAACAGCGATATATGGATCAAGAGCTGCAAACGGAGTAATTCTAATCCAGACAAAACGAGGAAAAGTTGGAAAATCTACTGTTAATTTTTCCAGTTCTTATGGTATTCAGACTGTTCCAAAGTATGTAGATGTCATGAGTCCTTATGAATTTATTAAATACCAAACTGAATTAAATCCTAATTCAGCAACAACCACTGCATATTTTGCCGGAGGCAAAACTCTGGAGGATTACAGAAACGTAGCGGGTGTTAACTTTCAGGATTATGTAATGCAGCAAGGTAATATTCAAAATTATAACTTGGCATTAAGGGGAGGTACCGAGATGACTAAATATTCTATTTCAGGATCTTTATTCGATCAAACAGGTTCAATTATTAATACTGGCTTCAATAGATATTCAGGCCGTGTTACGTTGGATCAGACCATCAGTAACAAAATTAAGGCTGGTGTTACTGCCAATTACAGCGGGATTAAACAGAATGGTCAAATTATCAACCAAGGAGCATTAACATCCGGTAACCCTACAGCTTTTGCTTTAGCTAGAGCTTGGTTATATCGTCCGATTACACCTAATCCAAATGATAATCTTTTGGAAGATGCTGTTGATAATGAGGCTATGAATGCGTCAGATTTTAGGGTTAATCCACTAATTGACCTTGAGAATCAGTATTCTTATAATATTACCAATCTTGTTGAAGGAAACGGTTATGTTAGTTATGATATCAACAAGGATCTGATCTTAAAATCGACTGCAGGTATCCGCCATAATAAATTAACGCTTGAACGTTTCTACAATTCGAGAACAGCACAGGGTGGCCCCAGTCCGAATAACGTGAATGGTGTGAATGGCTCCATCAGTGATATTTTCTCAAATAGTTTCTCAAATGAAACAACCTTGAATTACAAGAAAACATTTAAGCAAGATCATACCATAACCGGACTTGGCTTATTTGCAATTAATAGTAATAATTCAAATTCAAAGGGCTATGGAGGAAGGTTATTGCCGAATGAGAATTTGGGAATGGATGGATTGGATGAAGGTCTGGCTTATAATCAGAGTTCCAGTTCCACTACTAATACAATGGCATCTTATGCCGGTCGTTTAGATTACAACTATAAATCGAAATACATTGTTACCGGCACATTCAGAGCTGATGGTTCTTCTAAATTCGTTAATCACTGGGGATATTTCCCTGGAGCGGCCTTAGCTTGGAATATGCACAAGGAAGGTTTATTTGCTAAAATATTTCCAGGTGTTTCTACGTCCAAATTGAGAGCCAGCTATGGTAGTAATGGAAATAATAGGGTCGGTGATTTCGATACGTATGCACGCTTATTGCAAAGCATTAACGGTTATTCCTTTAATAATTCAACTCCAATTGCTTCAAACTATGTGTCTGCAGTTGGCAACCCCGATCTTCAATGGGAAAAGGTTAATACTGTAGATTTAGGTTATGAAATTGGTATTCTAAAAGACAGAATCACCGTTGAAGTCGATTTATATAGAAAAACAACGGAGGACCTGCTGCTTAATGCAATTTTGCCTCCATCAACCGGATTTACCTCTGCCGTTAAAAATATTGGTAAATTAAGGAATGATGGAATTGAATTAACCTTAAACACTGTAAACGTCCAGTCAAAGAACTTTATGTGGGAAAGTAATTTCAATATTAGTTTCAACAGAAACAAAGTAATGGAACTTACTCGCGGTCAACGTTCACTCAATAGCAATTCTTCTTATGTATCTCAGTTTAATAAGCCATTATATGTTGCTGAAGTTGGAAAGCCAGCAGGTATGATGATTGGGTTTATCTGGGAAGGAAATTATCAGTATGCAGATTTTGACAATCCTTCACCTGGAGTTTACATCCTGAAGCCTTCAATCCCTACCAATGGAGCGGTTCGGAATTCTATTCTCCCCGGCGATATCAAATACAGAGATATGAACGGTGATGGAATTATGAATGATGCTGATTTAACTTTCATCGGTAGAGGGCAGCCAATTCATACAGGTGGTTTTTCCAATAATTTCACTTATAAGGCTTTCAATCTGAATGTATTCTTCCAATGGTCTTATGGAAATGATATTTATAATGCCAACAGGCTAATTTTAGAAGGTAATAGTAATGGTTGGGCGAATATCAATCAGTTTGCTAGCTATTCTAATCGTTGGTCGCCTGAAAATCCAACTAATGAAAACTACCGTACAAGAGGTCAGGGGCCAATCGGTTTCCACTCTTCAAGAGTAGTAGAGGATGGTTCTTTCTTGCGCATGAAGACAGTTTCTTTAAACTATAATTTACCCGCAAAATTAATTAAGTCTGCTTATATGAGTAATTTAAGTGTAAATGTTTCTGCACAGAACCTGATTACATGGACAAATTATTCAGGAATGGATCCAGAAGTATCTACCCGTAATAATACCTTAACACCTGGTTTTGATTATTCATCTTATCCAAGATCACCAACAATTGCTTTTGGTATTAAAGCAGGATTTTAACATAATTAATCGAAAGAAAAATGAAAATAAAACAATATATACTCGCAACATTATTCTTAATGAGTTTAGGCTCGTGTAAGAAATATCTGGAGACAACACCATCGGATTTTCTGAATCCGGATAATTATTACCAGACCGAAGCACAGCTTGAATTTGCACGTGCCGGTGTCTATGATCACCTGGGTGCAGGTGGTTTGCATGGTACTTATGCTAGTTATTTACTCGCATGGACTGCAGATGAAGGATATATGAACAGAGCCACATTGACAACGGGACCATGGAACTATTTCTATTCTGCTGCAGATCAATACAATGCAGGGCTTTGGAATAATCTATGGTCAGGTATTAATAAGGCAAATGTTTTGATCAAAAATGTGGATAAGAACTCTGCCATTTCTCAGGCTAAGCGTGACGCAATCAGAGGGGAATGCCTATTCTTAAGAGGTTATTATTACTTTACATTGGTGCAGTACTTTGGAGGTGTTCCATTGAGGCTTGAACCTACTACTTCTGTTGTTGACGTTGATGCATCAAGAGCATCTGCCAAAGATGTTTATGTACAGATTATTAAGGATATGGAAGCTGCTGAAAAGCTTGTTCCTGGGATTAAAACTTTAGGTTTTGGAGGAGCAATCAGCAAGTCGGCTGTTCGTGGTCTTTTAGCAAGGGTTAATTTGCATATGGCTGGTGATCCGGTTAAAGATAAAACAAGATATGCTGAAGCAAGTAAATGGGCTAAAATGGTTATTGATGATGCAGAAGCAGGTCATTCACTGAATCCAAGCTATCCGCAGATTTTTATGAATCTTGCCGGAGATAAATACGATATCAAGGAAAGTATCTGGGAAGTTGAGTTCTTCGGAAATCTTACTGATCAATATGTAGAAACCGGAAACATCGGCTGGATCAATGGACCTGCAGCAGGCGTTAATTCTAAAACTGGAAGGGCCGATGCCTATATGAACATCACATCTGAGTTTTATGATAAGTTTGAGCCCGGGGATAACCGTAAATGGTTTAGTATTGCTCATTATACACATACGGCTACAGGCGATAAAACCATGAGTTTATTACCTATCAACGATCATGCAAAGAATCTTCTGAAACCTGCAAAATGGAGAAGAGAATATGAGACACTATTGCCAAAGAGCCCAACCAGGACTCCAATTAACATGGTACTTTTAAGATATTCTGATATCTTATTAATGTACGCTGAAGCTGAAAATGAAATAAAAGGTCCAACTGCTGATGCCATTGAACAATTCAATAAAGTTAGAAGAAGAGCTTGGTCTACAGGTATCAACACTATTGCAGTTACAAATGGTGGTTCTGGATACACCACAGATCCAACCGTAACATTCAGTGGAGTTGGTGGTGCTACAGCAACAGCAATTATTTCAGGAGGAAGAGTTACCGCAATTAATCTTGACCGTGACCCATTGGCAGTGACCTTTTTTAACGAAGGAAAATATACAACAGTTCCTACAATCACTATCAGTGGTGGTGCTGGCTCAGGTGCAACTGCAACTGCAACAATCAACAAAGCAACTGATGGTAATCTTAATCCTGCTTCTAAAGCAGCATTCTTAGAAGCAATTCAGGATGAAAGGATGAGAGAGTTTAACTATGAGAATACGAGAAAGGCAGATTTGCTACGTTGGGGCATATTCCTCAAAGTTCATCAAGACATGGGTAATAAATTACAACAGCAAAGTCCTGGGCAATTTTTTGTAAAATACTATTCAAACGTAAGTTCAAGGGATCTTTTGATGCCAATTCCAATCAACGAAATGTCTTCAAACTTAAAAATGACTCAGAATCCGGGTTGGGAATAATTTAATATAAAATAGAAATTATGAAACTAAAAATATATAGTATGCTCGCTACGGCGCTAATAATGGCGTCATGTGAAAAACCTGCAATTGAGGCAGAGACACCCGCATTTGATGTGTCGGCCGAAAAAACTACCTATAAAGCCGGTGAAGCAGTTAAGTTTTTAATTACCGGTGGTGAGGCTCAAACGATATCTTTCTATTCAGGAGAATTGAAAAAAGATTATGCTTCTAGGACAGGAAGGGTAGCTGACGTTGCCGGTGCAGGTGCTACACTTGCATTTACGAGTAGTGTGCAGCTGGGAACTCAGGCCAATCAGGTTTCACTCCTCGCTTCAACAAACTTTAATGGTGATTATAGCAGTATTGCTAAATTAAAAGCTGCAACTTGGGTCGATATTACAGTTAGATATAAGCTTGGTACTACAACGGCTTTTCTTGCTTCAGGAACGGTTGATGTATCGGATCTTATTGTAGCAGGAAAGCCGATTTATTTTGCATTTCGCTATAATACAAAGAAGCAGGCTACCAATGGTATTGCACGTCAATGGTTCATTCAGTCCTTTACTTTAAACAGTAAAAAACTATTGGATAATACCCTTGCATTAACTATCGCAGATCAAGCAAGTACAGGATTTAGAATTGTAGATGATTTGAAAGACAAAGCTCCGGCTTTATCTTCGATTACAGCTACCAGATTAACACTTCAGGCTAATACCTATCTAAACGCCAGTTTACCTCAATTTAATGCTGCTAATCCGATCTTTGATCCTAAAAATCCGATCTATGATCCTCAAGATCCTGCATATCAACCTACTGCTGTCTTTAAACCATTTGTACCTTTCAATCCAGCTAGCCCGAATAATGATCCCGAAAGTGAACATTGGGCTGTTAGTAAAGCAATAAGTATTGATAAAGTTGATTTAGGACCTGATTGGTCAACAGCTATCAAAGGTCTAACTAACCCTATTTTATCAGAATACCGTTATACCTATGCAAAGGCCGGTACATATAAAGCTACCTTCGTTGCTGCTAATGGTAATATAGACCAGCAAAAAGTTGTTACAAAGGAGATTACAATTACAATAACTCCTTAATTTGTTCAGGTTTCTCTCTCGCCGTAAATTCATCGGTGGTGTCGCTACAACTGGTGTTGGTTTGTATCTCGGAATATCACCGGTTTTTGCCAGCAGGAATGGGTTGACCATTCCTGCTGAGAGCGATCCTCTGCTGGACTGGTCTGCATGGGAAGAATTCCGCACAACAGTGAAGCATCCTTGTCTGACCATAAAAGCGGAGAACCTTAATTTTGCCCATGAAAATATCAGACGATATGGATGGGCGAAGGACTATGCATCGAGAGTTGAAAGAATTATCAAACGCTATGTTCATCTAATAACTCCGGTATTTCTGGAGAATATGATCGAAGAGACCACACCAGGCGATCCGCTGTGGACTCCCTGTCCGGCATGCCGTGATCAGGAAAAATCTGTCCATCCCCATGGTTTATGGACATGGGAAATTGAAAATCCTGAGCAGCTAAAGTGCAATATGTGTAGTACAGTTTTCCCTAACTACAAGTATCCGGAGGATATCATTCTTAAGACAAAATGGGGAAAACCTCAGACATTTACTTATTGTGGCGGAGATCCTTTTAAAATTTTCGGCTACATAGGCCGACCCAGTTTCAGTGCCAATATCCGTTCCAGGAAAGTGCAATGGATTGCCAGCTATTGTCGTACTCTGGCAGAAGGATACCTGCTAACAGGTGATTTGCAGTATGCTAATGCCTGCCGGGATATACTGCTCAGGTTTGCAGATTGTTATCCGACATGGCTAGTCCACGTTGGCTATGGAGAATATGCCGACATGGATCCACGTATTGCCTCCATGAATATCAATAACCTTCCTGATCCTGAGCTTTGTCCTCCACCAAATGAACCTGACAAAAGTCTATGGACAGGTTTCTGGAGCGCAGGACGGGCAAGCGGGGTAGGATTAGAATCGGATTTTGTAAGGAAAGTAGTAGCGGCTTATGACCTTACGTGTAGTGCAATTAATTTGGGAAACAGTCCTGTTTACACAGAAAATGAAAAACGTAAAATCGAACGCGACCTGTTGCTGGAAAGCACCATTCTTCTGGTATGCGATAAGCAGATAAATAACAAGTCAGTAAGTAATCGTACGGCCGCAGCACTTGTGGGAATGTGTGTTGGTCATCCCGGACTGGTGCGCTTTGGACTCGATGGTTTCAATAAAACTGTTGATGGATGGTATTTACCTGATGGCACATCCAGCGAAACACCCTTTTATGGGTTGATGGCATTGGGTGGTATATGGGATATGGCACAGGCAGCACAAGGCTATTGTGACCCTCCAGCTTACAGAGATCATGAAGGAAAACGGATTGACTTGCTCGATCTTTATCATGATACAAGTTATCATCGTGTTTTGGATGCTTTTTTTAAAGGACTACAGGGAGACCTTAGTTATCCCCCATACGCTGATTCATTTCGAAATACAAATCTCGATGTCTCTTACGTTGAACTTATGGTTGCAAACTATCCCGAACGTATTGAATATCTTTCATTACTTAAGGCGCTATGCGGGAATGATCTTGACCTGCATAGCGGTTCTCCGAAATTTAGCAATAAGATGGTTGAGGATGAGACCGAAGATGAACCTGTTCTGACACTTCCTTATGACCTCACGAAACCAGGGGGAGCATCCTCATTTTCATTTTATTACCGTAGTCCTGGTCTTGAGAATAAAGCTTCTCCGGTTTTGACATTTCCTGACTGGTGCCCGCCACAGTTACGAATCGGACACTTACGTACTGGCGACGACGGGCGGGAGAGCCTGCTGTTACTGAGTGCCAGCCACTGGGGAGTGCACCATGAAAACGACAGTCTGAACCTGTACTACTGGAAAAAGGGATGTGAAGTCTTATCAGATTTAGGATACCTCTGGGATCATCCCCTCAAACCTCAAAATATTCGTACAGTAGCCCATAACACGGTTCTTATTGATGAAAAAAATCAGATTAGTAAGGAGCGAGGAGGTGAGGTATTGTTCTTTAAGACATTCGAAAATGTCAAGGTCATGGAGATGTCTTCTTCAGCATATCCTGAAGCACGTCTATACAGACGTACATCAGTGATAATTGACCATGGCAAGGGGCAAAATTATGTTGTCGACTTCTTTCGCGTTGAAGGAGGAAAGCAGCAGGATTACGTTTTTCATGCTGCTGAGAGTTCCTGTAAAGTATACGATATTGAGTTGGAACCTTTAACCTCTGGGAAACTTTACGACTTCAGTAATATCCGTACAGCCGATGGTGCCGGCGTTTGGCGTGCCGCATGGAAGAGCGGTACGAACATTAACTGCGTTGCATGGTCGGTTGGACAGCAGGGCGAGCAAGTTCTGGTTGCTGACGGATGGGGCCAGCGCGACTGGAAGAATTCAGACGTTGGTGCGACAATTCCCTACATTATACGTCGGTGTAAAGGAGAGGGCGTCAAAACTTTTATCTCTGTATTCGAGGGTTACGAAGGAACCAATCCTTTTGTGCGTAATGTCAGACTTATTGATCCTGCCGGCATAATACTTGTCGAAACAGCACTTGGCCAGGACTATGTGATGTCAATGCCTGACACCGGTATTTTGAAAATTAATTCCGGTACGGGCCGACAAAAAATTAAAGCACATTTCGCCGCTGGTTCAGTTCAGAACAACAAGCTCGTTTGGAATGTTAATGTACCAGAATACTCATAATATATGAAACCAAGATCATTGTTTTATTGTTTAAATTCTATGAGCTAGTTTGAATATGAAAAGGAAAAAGTGGAACATGTTAGGATGCGGGCAATGGTTGTTGATTATTTTATTTCTCTTTAATCCATTTTTTATTTTTGCCCATAATAGGAAGGAGATCAAAGGAACTGCTCTGGAAATAATTCGTAAGAAAAGCCCTGCAGGTTTAGCTAAGTGGAATCAGAAAAAACGATGTCAGATCCTAAAGAGTATGGAGAAGGTAATGGGGAAATTGCCTGATCGTAAGAATCTTCCTGATTTTGATATTAAAATAACTGATAGCTTAAAGGACAATGGTTTTACTCGTTATTCCTTGAATTTTGCTACTGCTGTAAATGAAAGATTAACGGTTTATCTATATGTGCCTGATCAAAGTAGGCCAATTAAGAGATTACCGGCAATGCTAGTTTTACACGGAACACATGAATTAGGTAAAGGAGTTGTTGATGGTCAAGGTACTAGGCCAAACCGTGCACATGCGCGTGAACTTGCTCAGAGAGGTTATGTGGTCATTGCCCCTGATTATCCAAGTTTCGGTGAACTGAAAGACCATAACTTTGTGACTGATCGTTATCAATCAGGTACAATGCTTGCAATTTTTAATCATATGCGTTGTGTAGATCTTCTTCAAAGCAGGGCAGATGTTGATCCCAATAGGATAGGAGTGATAGGGCATTCATTAGGTGGACATAATTCTATGTTTGTTGCTGCATTTGATGATAGGCTTAAAGTAACTGTATCGAGTTGTGGATGGACTCAATTTGAAAAATATGATATAGGAGAGGCAGGTAGTAAAAGGTATGGAGGCAAGTTGGGGCCTTGGGCTCAAGATAGATATATGCCCCTTATAAGAACGAAGTATAATCTTGATCCTTCACAATTACCGTTTAATTTTAGTGATGTTATTTCTGCCATTGCACCCAGGGCTTTCTTTTCAGTATCACCCCTAAATGACAGTAATTTTAATTTAGAAGGTGTAAAAACAGGTATTTCAATTGCGAAAAAGTCCTATGAGCATTTTGGAGTAGAAGACATGATACAGGTCAGACATCCGGATGCTGAACATGATTTTCCGGTTGAAAGTAGAAAAGAAGCCTATGAATTTATTGATAAGATTTTGCAATTTACACCCAGAAGTATGGTGTTAAATTAATTAAAAAATTTAGCGTTAAAAGGTTGTTTTGACCTATTTTAACTAGTGCTTTTATTTATCCATACAGAAATATTTTAAATAATC
>Ga0105053_10008730_pt1 | contig 13078 bp, 7 predicted proteins | sample BON01_FD_78093 | JGI IMG/M metagenome (GOLD analysis project Ga0105053, IMG submission 78093) | Freshwater microbial communities from Lake Bonney liftoff mats and glacier meltwater in Antarctica - BON-01 | ecosystem: Environmental > Aquatic > Freshwater > Ice > Glacier meltwater | place: Lake...
CCCATCGGCCGCTTGTGGCCCACCCAGGATAATCAGCGGTGCGCCAGGCGGAATCTGGCCGATCACATGGTCACTCGGTTTGCCAACATAGCCGGGATCCTTGCGCACGTTGACATAGGTTTGTGCAAAGGCGTGTTGAATGCCGGTTGTCATTGCCCTGGCGGCGGCGCGCGCCACCACGGCCCGTGGCGCGGCGTTGGCCAACAGCACTTGGGTTTCGTTGGCAGACGCCGCCCAGCCATCGACACTGGCGCCGCTGGAAATTGTGGCGCGCACCGGCCACCAGATCAGACCATCTTGCGGCACAGAGCTGCCGAGGATGGTGGCCGGTGCGCCCACAGCCAGCAAACCCAGCACATCATCGCCCGGTTTGTTCACATAGCCGGGTGACTTGCGCACCTTGAGCCAGTCCTGTGCAAAGACGGTCTGGCCAGGTTGCCAGGCGGGCGCAACCGGCTTTTCAACTTCCGGCAGCACCCAGGTGGGCAGTTCAGCAACCAACGCCGTCGCCTTAGATCGATAGGCGTGGAACAAGGCGTCCCAATCGTGGTGCAATGTGCGATCCATACCCGAATCGCCGTCACCGTCGCCCATGTCCTGCCCGGTGGCCATAAAGCCCCATTGCATATAACCGCGCGCACCCAGGCCAAACCAACGCTGCATATCCTCAATTACTTTGCCACTGCGATTGCCGCCGTATTTGTTGCCAAAACCAGCTTCTTCAACAATAAAGGGCTTATTGAGCGTTTCGGCGAGTTTGCTGTCATCGTTGAGATATTCTTCGTTGTAACAATGGACGGTTAAAAAGTCGAACAACGGCGCGGCGTAAAGCCGATGGCGCAGGGTGTCGTTGTGCAGCCAAGCGTGATGGGTGCTGATCATGCCCGTCGTGATCAGATGGTTCGGGTCCAACTGACGCAGTTCACGCGCCACGGCCAGCTTGAAGTTGATAAAAGCGGCGACGTTCGGATCGCTATTTAGATCCCCGCTAATCGGATTGAGCTTGAGTTCGTTGCCAATCTCCCAAGCAAAAATGCGCGGCTCGTTGCGGAAACGCTCCACCACCTGGCGCGCAAAGGGTAAGAAATTCTGCTGATAGCCACCGGTGAAGAAATCCGCCTTGAGCAGATCGGCGTGGAAGTTTGGGTCAACTTTGGCGTAGAAGCCTTCGTCGCCTGGCACACGGAAAGGGACATCGGCATAGAGATTGCTCAGAGCGGGCAAAATATAAAGGCCGGGGAAATCGGCGGCTACGGCCAGCACTTGCGCCAGGCGCTCAATTGTCTGTGCGGACGAAGCATGCATGCTGGGCAAGAAAACACGTACCACGCGCGCGCCCATATCGTAGGCGGCGGCCAGTTGTTCGCGGCGATGGCCTTCGGTGGCGTGCTCCAACGTTCGTCGATCGCCGTAGTGGACGAGACCACGAATGTTAACACCGATAAAGCGGAAGGGGCGCTGATTGACAACAAACTCATTGCCATGTACGCGTACAAAGTCATTCTGGGCGCCGCGGCTGGCCGCCGTAGACATGGCGGCTAGATTGGGTTGCAGGGTCGCCGTCACCTGGACATCATCCACGGCCGCAAAGCCGGTGAGGAAGGGCTGCATGCCCGGCGCGCGCACCTCCAGCTGATAATCACCAGCCGGCAGCTCGGCAAAGCGGAAGCGCCCGCGTGCGTCGGTAATCACCGTCAACGCATAGGTTTGCTGATCAGCGTTGCGCGGCAGATTGTAACGTGCCGTGGCCAAGAAACGGTTGTCCGTCGGCTTGAGCTGTGGGTTATGGACTAGGACCGCTTTTTTGAACGCGGCATAGGTAAGGCTTACCACTTTATTTTCCACATATTGCTGCCACCCGTGCCGGATCGAGCCAGCAAAGCCAACGAGCGGCCGATCCCAAACAATCTCGGCGCGGTGCGGATTTTCGGGCAGGAAGTAGGTGCGCGCTGCCTCGAACTGATGGGCGGTCTCCGGCAATGAGGGGTTGTAGAGACTAACTAGTTGCTTGAACTCAGCATAAGTCAGCCCGGCCACATCGCTGGCCACATACTTTTGCCAACCGTTCCACACCGATCCGCTAAAGCCAGTCACCCGCTGTGTCCAGGTGACGGCGGTGTTGGCCGCGGATGCCGCGTCACGCACACCACCCAAAGTTTCCTGGGTGCCAATCAGGCGCACCGTCGCCCCGGCGAACGGTCGGCCCAGGCTGGTGACCAGGCCGCCGATCATAATCGGGGGTAAGGTGGGGCGCGCGCTGGGGCGCGCAGCGGGCGTCGTTTCTGCACCGCGTGGTTGTGCGCCGTCCTTGAGCGCGATGATCCGGTCGATCAAGCCAATCGAGCGGCCAGCATTGTCCGGCCCCAGGTGGCGGAAAGTCGCCCAGTTGCCGTGGTGGCCCACCTCGAAGAGGCACGCGCCCAGTACGTACGCATCTTGCGTCATCTGTTCGTTGTACCAAGCCAGCGATTGCCAATAGGCTTCCTCGGTCAGGATGGCATCGGGATTGAGCCAGCCGACATCACCCCAGGCCGGGTTTTGATACATGCGCGTCAACCCCGCTTCGGTGATGATCGCACGGTGACGGTCGCCATAGCGGGCGCGGATGCCTTCCAGACAGCGACGGTAGGTGCCACCGCTCGTGGCACTGCCCGCCGCCGGGTAGAGCGTGGGCCAGCCATATTCGTGGAAGCCCAGATACACATAATTGGCCAGCGTATTGGGAAAATGATCCAAATAGTGGGCGGGCGTGCCAAAGTTGCCGGCGCCAAAGTTAAAGGCCACCGCTTCGACGCCGCGTTCTTGTAACTTCTGGCGGAAGGCCACCTGGAAGCGGTCGTAGTTGTGCAGCAGACGCGCCGTCGCTTCTGGTTGCTCGCTAAATTGCTGCGACGCCGGCCCTGGCACGGCTTCGTTGAGGCTCATCCAGGCGTCGATCAACAGGCGGCCGTTCTCACCGCGTTTGGCAGCCAGGCCAAAATTGTAATTGAGAATCTCTTCGGCCATCGCCCGGCCTTGCCCTTCCGGGTCGCCGCCTTCTAACATCTGGCGCTGCGTGTGGCCATCTTTGTAGAGCCGGCCAATTACAAAGGCGTCTGGGGCGCGGAAGCGGCGGATCTCCTGGAGCAGCATGTCGTTAGCCGTGTCGGCGTGGATCAGGAGCACGGGTGGCTGCACGCGACGGATGGCATCCCACATCCCGTGTTGGTCGGTGGAGAGATGCAGATAGAAGCCAAGTTTGTTGCCCCGATTCGTCACCGGCGGTTGTACAGCCTGCTCCACCTGGATATCGAGCCAGAGTCGCTCGCCAAACCATTGGCCAGCCGGGTTGCGCAACTTCCAATCGCTACGATAAGCGCCCGGTGTGGTTGGCGCCGTAAAAGTAACGGCGATGTTTGCTTCAGCGCCGGGCCCCGTAGGTGGTACGGGTATGGCAGCGGGCGCGCCCAATGGGTTATCGTTAAAACAAGCCAACGTATAGCCAGGCCCCCAGGCTGTCGCACCCGTATTGCGCACCGTCCAGATCTGGTTAATCGGCGCGCCGGGCTGGAAGCGACTGCCATCGGCAATGCGGTCGCGCACGTAACTCGCATTGTCTTGCCCAGCGGCCGCCGTCACCGTATTTAACAACGGCTGCAGAAAAGGCAGCGGATCGATAATATTGCCTGGATAGCCCGCCACATTTTCACCCTGGTGTTTGAGGGTTAGATGCAGATGATCGCCGCGGCTGTTGCCGGTGTGGTCCGCCAAACCAAGCACGTGGCTGGCGGCAACCGTTTGGCCCGGCTCGACCAGCGCCCGCTCCAGGTGGGCGTAGATCGTTTCGTAACCATCGCGATGCTGGACGCGCACATGAATGCCATAGTTATGCACGTTGGGATCAGGCTGCACCATCTTTACCTGGCCGGGCGCGACACAGAAAATCCGACTTCCAAGATTGGCGGCAATGTCGATCCCTTCGTGGCCAGCCATGTTAAATTGCGCATAATCAGCCGGGTTATCACCAAAACGCTGAGTAATCGTCTGTTGCTCGGTGGGCCAAACTTCAAAGCGAAAGGCGCCAGCGGGCTGGGTGATAATGTCGGGCTTCTGGACCTCGCCCTGGCGGCGTGTACGCTGGAAGAGGATATAGAATGAGTGATGGCCAGTGGTGTTCCACTTTTCACCGCCCGGTCCCGGCTCATCAGCATGGTCCGTGTGGCAGTTGAGCACCCGCTCGCTGGACAAACCATCGCCCTCGATCTGTACCCACAAATGCTGACCGCGGTAGAGATCGGCATTGGCAGCCGGTTCATTATCCGGTTTGTCAAAGGGTTTGGGATCGGCGCGTTCATCGGCACGCTGCCCTTCCCAGCCCCAGCGCAGGCGCAGGTTGGGATTATGCACGCGCTGGCCGGCTTCGTCAATCACATCCACATAGACGGCATGGCGGCCTCGATTTTCATCGGGCGTCAGATGGTGGATGCCAACCACACGCCAATAGAGCTGGCCGGCCGCGCCAGCATTTTGCTCCAGTCGTACGCCATACGGGGCCGCGCTGCCGACCAGCGTATTCGGATCAGTCGCGGCGGGGCGGCTCAAAAATTCAGTGCGCCGGTTAAGATGAAAAGACATGATTTTCTCCTTATGCGGTAAAAAAAGATCCTGCTCAGGCTAGACAGCTACGTGAAGATTTCGGTCAACGACCGATTCAAGACAGCCAACGCACGTCGGAAAAAAATACGTTGGCGGGAAGCGAGTAAATTATCTAGTAAAGCCTGTTTCAGTATAGCGTACGTCGCGTTGATCTAGCGTTGATTGTATGATATCGAGCGTTGCTAAAGCGTTGCCAAAGCGTTACGGTAGTTCTTCGACAACGAAGTGATCGGTCATGCCGATCGCACCGGTGACGAGAATCACGATGGTTGCCTCCTTGGGTTGAGTTGACGGTCATGATACAATGTACATATCTGGGCTTGCTCGTAGAGAAGGAGGTATCGTAATGACTGTGACTGTAACCCTCTCTGAAAATATAGCCGAACGTCTACAAGCGCATGCGGCTGAATTTCATCTATCGCTCGATGCTTTGGTTGAAAAACTACTCGCTGATGCCTTGCCGGTTGCTGAGACTAATGGTGTTCATGCTGCGGCGGATGACGACAACCTCCCTTCGTTGGCGGAAGTCGTTGCCATGATTAAGGCAACCCCGCCGAATCCGGATGCGATTCACCCGGCGACCAAAACCGTGGCTCAGTTAATCGCGGAATTAGAAGCAAATCCGCCGGAAAAATCAGACATCACCCCAGAAGAATGGGATCGACTCTGGGCAGAATTTGAGCAAGAATTGAAAGCGGCTGACCGGGCCGACGACATTGCCAAAGGGCGCATTTGATTTTGATGGCAAATTATTTATTGGACACGAACCACATCTCTCCAATTGTTACGCCAGGGCATCGCCTACGGGCACGCATTATGCAACCAAATGATGCCGAAGACACATTTCATATTGCTGTTCCCGCTTTGACAGAGATGTTATTCGGTATTCGAACGTTGCCGCGTGCAGAACGGAATCTTCGCGATTGGCAAAGGTTTGAAGATCTATTCACATTTCACCCTATCGAAAAGCAAGATGCCGAGTATGCCTCGCTCCTCCAGGCAACGCTCCGCAGACAGGGCCGCCAATTGCATACAGTCGATGCCCTGATTGCCGCCATTGCTCTACGCTACAACTTGATCCTTCTCACCACCGACAAGGATTTTCAGGCGGTGGTCGGGTTGGCGCAGGCGAATTGGATGAGCGGTTGATTGGCGGCCCTGGTTTATCTTCCACGCATGAAACGCCCAGGTCGAAGCCCCAATCAGAACGTAGATAAACCCCACGCCGACAATGGCAAATTTGGGTAACGCACACCAACGGGCAATGAGCGGCAAGCTTGGATGTTGTGCCCCCTGCAACAACCGCAGCAGCACCACATGCTCGACCGCATCCAGCAAACCCGCCGCCAATTGCGCCCAAGCCAGATAGAGACCCACCGTCACCGACCAACTACCCGTTGAGAACTGGCGCGCCGCCAAGCCACAGCCGAGGGCAATGGCGAGTGGATAAAGCACAAGAAAGACAAAATCGACAACCGTTTGCTGGCGCGCCAATTGTCTGTTTGCCTCGCCCCAACCATGCATGATGGTTTGCGCCTTGTCCAGCGTCCCCGCCAACTCAAAATCGACAATGCTCGCCCCCGCCTTGGCCAGCGGACGCTCCATCCAGGCGAGGATGCCCATGACGAGCAGGGTGAGCAGCAACAGAATCCCGAAGAAGAATCGTTGCCGGTGAAAGGGTAGGTGAGCGAATGGGTAATTCATGAGAAACTTCCTCTACTAATTCTTGAGTTGCTCCAGCAATGCCGCGTCGAATGGGCTCTTGCCCGCCTTGAGGGCATCAAGCCATGCTTGGCGACTGGCGATAAATTCCTCACCATAGTCCGTCTCCTTTGCCCACTTGACTGCAAACTCAAAATCCTCAATTGCTCCCTCTATATCACCTGTGAGCGCGCGGGCCAGACCACGACTGTCGCGGATACCCCCGTTTTCTGGATCGGCGGCAACGGCGTTTTCGCAGGCGGCCAGCACTTGCGCCGCCAACCCAATTAGCGTACCATCCCAGCAGATTGAGTTCCAGGTGTTGCCGCTGATTGCCACATCAGGGTCAAGCTGAACTGCTTGGCTGATGGCAGCGAGACTCGTCGTGATTTCGCCACTTTGCGCCAGTTTGGCGGCTTGCTCCATCACGACTGGCGCATAGAGGCGACCAGCCTCCACTTCCGGCGTGATCACTAGGGTGGGGTCAAGCACCAACGCCTGTTGATAACTCGCCACCGCCGTCGTGATTGCGCCGCTGCGCGCCAGTTCAGCGGCTTGCTCGACCACCGCGGACGCATATTGCTGATTGGCCTCCACCGCTGGTGTGATCAGCAAGGCAGGGTCAAGTACCAGCGCCTGTTGATAACTCGCCACCGCCGTCGTGATTTCGCCGCTGCGCGCCAGTTCAGCGGCTTGCTCGACCACCGCGGACGCATATTGCTGATTGGCCGCCACCGCTGGTGTGATCAGCAAGGCAGGGTCAAGTACCAGCGCTGCTTGATAACTTGCCACCGCCGCCGTGATTGCGCCACTGCGCGCCAGCGTAGTCGCGGAGATCACGACGGTTTTGGCAAATTCTCGGTTGGCTGCCTGTTGTGGGTCGAACGTAAGCCGCGGATCGAGTTCGCGCATGTGCTGATAAATCGAGCGCGCTGCCGTGATCTCGCCACTTTGCGCCAATCTGGCCGCTTCGTTACGGAAGGATGGCGGCAGCGGTTGCTCGCCACAGGTGCGTTGATAGTCACGTGTACCAAAGGCGGCCTGCCATTCTTCTGCGCTGAGGTTGCGCCCAGCCACCTGACATGCCAACGCCAGGGTTGCGGTGGGGGTAATGAGCCAGAGGCGGATGGTGTTGTCATAACTGGCACTGGCGAGCGTCTGACCATCGGGGGCAAAGGCCACGCTGAAGACCTCGGCGTCATGGCTCCCGAACCCGCGGCCGCTGGTGCGCCCCAGCAGGTCGTGCAAGGCAGTCAGGCTGGAAGCAATTGGTGGAGTGATGATCCACGCCGCCTCCACCGCCAACAGCAGGGCGCGCTGCGGGTATTGGGGCAGATCCTTGTTGATATTGGTGAGCGAGGCAATCTGGGCCATGCGGTCGGCGCGAATTTGTTGGCTGAGGGCCTGGGTGCGTGCTTCAGCAGTAGCGGCGGCGGCGGCTTGGGTATTGGCTTCTTGGCTGGCGGCTTCGGCGGTGGCGCGGTCGCTTTGCGCTTGGGCTTCGGCGGTGGCGGCGGCATCGGCATTCTCTTCAGCCGCCTGCCGGGCAGTTACCGCCTCGGCTTCTTCACGCTTGGCTAGGGTCGCTTGTTGGCTGGCGTTGCGCTGTTGTACAAAGGCAAAGCCGGTGGCAACCAACGCGATTAACGTCAGCATAGCCAGCCCGAAGGCGAAGCGGCGCAGGGTTGTGGCACGGCGGCGTTCGCTCTCGGCATTGGCTTGGGCTTCGGCCAGTTGGCGCTGGCGGGCGGCTTCTTGTTCGGCTTGTTCGGCTTTGTGGCTGACCTCTAAAAAGGTGTTTTCGTCCTCGCCCAAATCTTTTTCGTTGGTTTGGGCATAGTGCAAGGCGTCGGCCAGTGGAGCGCCGCGCAGCAGGCGGGCGGGGTCGCGCTGGTTCTCCAGCCACAGCCGCAGCGCTGCGCTCACCGGGTTGCTCTGTTTCGCCAACCACTCGCGGTTGGCCTGCAAAATTGGCTGGACAAAGCGGTCGTGGACCAGTTCCACCCAGTCGCCACTGGCGCGTCGCTCGGTGCGGACAATCAGTTGGGCGTCTAACCGCTCAACGATTGGATTGGGCATCTCGGCCGTATATCCTGGTCCCTTGAAGACGGTGCCGCGCGTCTCGGCGATGGTGATGAGCTGCTTATCAAACCAGTTGCGCAACTTTCTCTCATTCACATCCAACGTCGATTGTACCAAGACTTTGCCCAGCGCACTTTCGTAATAGGTTTTGAGCGCACTGTCCACATCGCCAGATTCCTGTAGATCATCACCCGTGATCTGGCGCGACCCGCTTGTCTTCTCGACGTTTTTGTGGAGATTCTCCCACAGTTGATAACAAACAACCTGGAGCTGCACCGGTTCGACATATTGACCTGCCTGGGTGGCAGATTGTCCTGGCACACGAATTTGCTGTAGGTTGTTGACTAGCACTTCGGCGACACCAGGCGCAAACGACAGATCTACATCTGCGGCCGGGCGTGTGATGGCTTGTAAGGCGGCGTTACCGCTCATACGCTCCATGTAGTAGCGGGCGCGCAATTTGTTTGTCACCAAGGCAGCATAGGGGTCGAGCGCCGCCACATACTCTTCGCGCATCACCAGCACCACCCACAGTTGAGGATCCGCTTGCATGGCGGCGTCGAGCGTTTCAAAAAACGCGCGCCGTTCTTGCCAGCGTTGGGGATGGTTGGTGAGGATCTCTTCAAATTGATCGATGATCAAGACATAGGGAAAGTTAACCTCGCTGGCGGGTGTGTCGGATAAAGCGGCGCTTGGTGCGGGCAGCGCCGCATTGCTGTCGTAATACCAGCTAACGCCATCATCGCTGGTCAACCCAGCCAGAAACTGTTGTAACGAGAGACCCGCCAAGCGCGCCACGTCGCCACCGCCCTGATCAAGGCGCGACATCAGGTTAAATAGATAGAGATTGTCGACACTGCTGATCGCAGCGGGCAGATCACCACTAACGCGCCCCACTGGCAGCACGCTGTAGCCCTTCGTTTGGCGCAGATGGGGAATCAATTGAGTATTGACCAAGGAGCTTTTGCCGGCGCCAGACTGGGCATAAAAGAGCGTCAAACGATGCGCGCTCACCAACGCCAGCAGGTCGCCAGCCTCGCGGTCGCGACCAAAAAAGCGATCCTTCTCGTTCTCCGTAAAGGTGCGTGGACCGATATAAGGATTACTTGCCAGGAAAGGTTCCTGGGAAGGTTCTATGTGCATACCCCGCTCCTCTTATAAGTTTAAGGTCTGATAAAGCTCCTGGATAAAGGTGGGGGCCTCTTTCTAGTAGACTTTGAACTCAAATTTGCCCATATATTTTTCTAGGTACAACTCCTCGAGCGGGCTGTGCTCCAGTTGAATAGTGAGCGCACTCAGTAGTTTGCGTTCACGCTTCTGGATCAAGCCCCAGAAGAGTGAACGGAAATCCCAGCTACTCAGGCTGTACCCAACCAGCAGCAACGATTCGTTCATGGCATCGCGCACCTTGTTGTAGACGGGGTCGGTGGTGCTGCCAAAGCCTTCCGAGGTGGCGACGAGAAATTGCAAGTGGTCGTCTTCGGTTAAGACCAGCGAGTCGGGCCAGCGACAGGAGCCGTGGAGATGATAGACGAGTGGCTCGCCGGGGCTAGGGCCTTTGTAGGTGGGGTCTTGTAGAACGGATGGGATCGCCCGCAAATCTTTATGCCAGCGACAGATCTCCGTATGGGGTTGTTTACCTTTCTCGCTAAGCGCCGCTTCCAGGTAATGGTGATAGGCTGTGGTGACATAGATGGGAAAAGGCAGGCTGGCCAGCAGCAGAAAAGGGTTGCGGCGGTCGTCCAAGCGCGGAAAACCCAGTTCCTTGGCAAATTCGGGAAACTTTAGATCATCAAATTGTTCGTTTACTTCAATCAGTTTTTTTCCGCTGATCAGTCCAGCCGTGGCTTGTTCTTCGGCCAGGTCAAAGAGGCGGTTTTTAAGAAAGTCGACATAGTTCTCTTTGAGCGCCACGGTATCGACAATCTCCTCATCGGTAATGCTTTTAAACTGCGCCACGCGCGCCAGCGATGCCTGCTCCGATGGATAGCTGGCCTGGCTGGCATAGCGTTGCACCAATTTGTCGTGACCACCCAATACCACATCATCGCCCAATCGATCGCTGATGACTGGGGTTACTTTGCCTTTGCGGATGCGGTCAAGTAAAGTGGTTTCCCAATTGCCGGGGGCCGGCTTTGGTTCGTTGCTTCTTGAATTGTCTCTTGGCATGGTCACCTCACTGGGTTGGTTGAATTGCTACTCGAAAGCCACGATACGACACTTTGTTGCTGGGGCCAGAAGCGTTACGTGCGCTGCTACGCACTTCGTTGGCCTGGTCGTAAAACGACCCACCACGGTAGATGCGTTGTACATCAGGACGATTGGCCTTGGCCGGTTCATCTTCGCGCCGGTCTATGCGGTAAGGGTAGGGATAATCATTGTTGTGTTCGTCACGTCCCCAGATGGTGTTGCACCACTCCTCGACATTGCCCAACATGTCGTAACAAGCGTAGGGGCTGATACCCTCTTCGTAAACATCGACGGCGGTTGTCCCTTTGCCGGCTACATTACAGTGTCCTTCCTGCCAATCATTCCCCCAGGGATAGCGCCGTCCATCGCTGCCGCGCGCCGCCTTTTCCCATTCGGCCTCGCTCGGTAGCCGATAGTGGCGTCCTGTCTCGCGGCGCAACCAGTCGCAATAAGCACTGGCATCCTCCCAACTGACGCCAACGACCGGATGTTTTTCCTTGCCTTCGGGCGGATCATTGTTGGCCCACCAGCCCAGCTTTTTCGGTGCTTCGCGTCCTTTGGCTTCGGGTGCGCCCGATTTGAGAAACTTGGCATACTCTTGATTGGTGACCGGAACCTTGCCAATACCGTAATCGGGCAAAAACACCTCGTGTTGCGGCTGTTCGTTTTTGGCGTCGTTGTCGCTGCCCATCAGGAAGGGGCCTGCCGGGATAGGGATTGTCTCCGGCTCAAAGGGTTTGCGTTCGATGATTGGCGCGACAATCTTCTGTGGCAGTGCAAGCAGTCGATTATCGGCCGAGCGACTGAACAGCACCGGCGTCCCCCACTCATAGGGGTTGCCCGCCCCCAGCACCGCCTTGCGCGCCTCGGCCAGCGCCGCATCGACCGGGTAGCCATCGGCCAACGCCTGGTAGAATTCCTGCGCCAGCGTGATCGCCGCCGTGTCGCTTACCTCAAACTGCATCGCCACCACGGCAGGGATGCTCTGGCGCACCAGGCTTTGCGCCAGACCGGCAAAGGCATCCTCGCGCCCGCTGCGCGCCCCCTCACAGGCGTTGAGAAAGAGCAGACGCAAGGCAGCATGACCATGCAAATAGACGCCCAGATCCTTGGCGGTGACCAGGCGGTGCTGACCGTTCTCATCCTCCAACACCAGTCCCCCCGTGTTGGTCGCCGTATCGAAGTAACCGTGACCGATGTAGTGGATCAAGTGTACATCACCCTGGCGCAGACGGTTTTGCAGGGCGGGCAAGGTGGCGGTCGGCAACCGTTCAAGCGTCAGCCCTCCTTGTTCCAGCAAGGGAGCCAGGGCGCGCTGCAACCGTTGCCACTCCTGCTCAACGTTGAGCGTTGGAACATCATGGGGATTGGAGACGATGCCTAGCAACTTCAAGGCGCCCGTCACGGCCAACGGTTGCGGTGGCTGGTCAAACTCGATGTAGCGCACCAGCACTGTCTGGTCAGAGAGGACCAGAAAGCGGTTGAGTGGCGGGGCATAGAGATACTCCCAGGGTAGGGCAGCCAATTCCGGCGTCGTGTTGTCCAGGCGTAAACGGATACGCAACCCCACTCCCTGGCGGCGCGCTTCATCAAGGTTGCGTAACAACGAGATGCCCACGTTGCCGGCAAAGACAGCGTTATAGAGTCGCTCCCCCAACTGTTGTGGGTCGAGCGCAGCCTGTGCTGGTTCAGACGCCTCCTTTAGGTGCAAGTGGCGGCTAAGCCGTTGGGCGAGCCACGGTACGGCGCGCAGCTCGGCGGTGGCAAAAGGCAGGCTAAACTCGACTGACGCCTCGCCCATCTCTGAACGGATCACACGCGAGCGATAACCAATGCGGCCTACTTCGATTGAAAGGTCGAAATTGAGATAAGTTGGGTTGGGCATCATCTAAATAAGTTGGATTCGGTTCGTTAATTTACTTGAGCAATCAGGTAATGTTTAGTTATGTTTAATGGGACCGTTGGTTGGGGTCATAGATGTTCTCCAAAGCTGATCATACACTACCTACTGGTTTATTTAGGGGTTAGGAAAGAAATCCCGCCTTATCACAGTAAATACAATCCTGTTGAACACTGTTGGGCGATTTTGGAGCAACAGTGGAATGGCGATTTACTCGATTCGGTTGATACCGCTGTCGAGTTTGCTAAAACCATGACCTGAGAAGGAAAGCATACGTCCTTACGTTACTCCGCCTCGGCGACGGGCGCAAAGAGGCGGGCGTACGGATTGCCATAATGTTGGTACGCGCCCCAACTATGCCGATCATAGGTCAGGTCGGCAATTGCTCGGCGCGCGTTGCGCATGGCACGATAAATCGGCTGCGGCTGGCCGGCTTCGTAATACCGGCTTTCAAAGCGCAGCCCCGTCTGACCCGCTGGTGGGTTGAAGGTCAAACCGAGCAGATCGGCATAGAGCGTCAGGGCGAAATCGCGCGCTTCGCGGTCGCCGACGGGCCAGGCCGTGCAGATA